>Ga0307509_10000619_pt1 | contig 60511 bp, 64 predicted proteins | sample 10_EM_MG_FD_202245 | JGI IMG/M metagenome (GOLD analysis project Ga0307509, IMG submission 202245) | Populus trichocarpa ectomycorrhiza microbial communities from riparian zone in the Pacific Northwest, United States - 10_EM | ecosystem: Host-associated > Plants > Roots > Unclassified | place...
TCCTCGAGAGAACTAAATTGAGTGAAGCTTCGAGCTTAACTATATTAAGTTTTACCGTTGATTCTTCTGAATTATTTTACCTTATCTTTATCTTCTACTTTGAGTGTTTGGTGCGGTCGCAACCTTAGAGTTCACCTCTCTATAGGGTGCCCCCGTTACATCAACACAGTCTGCCTCTTGTGCCCTCCCAGGTCTCTGTTAAGCCCAGCCTGGCCACCCCGCATTAAATATACGGAACTTTCAAAGTGGTTGAGTTATTTTTGCTTTTTATTTTTCCTTTGTTCAGATGATCGTGTCATGAGTTTTCCTCACTCTTCCTGCTTGTTCTTTGATTTGATTTTCTTTGCCTATCTTCTTAGCTAGTCCAGGATTTCTTGTTGGGGGTGGGTTTTGAGAGGTTGGTTCCACACCAGAGGGACTTGTGGGGGTGGCATTTTCCCAGGGGTAGTTGGAGGTCTTTTATCTGTCATAGCGTGAGCTGCAACAGGATTTTGTACCTTAAACAATAATCGCATAATTCAAAAAATAAAAAAATAAAAAAGGTACAAGAACTCGCATGCAGGGCTAGCTATGGCGTAAACAAAACTTAATCCCAAAAACTCATAACATAAGAAAAACCACACCATCGGCTCCAAGAGCGTGAAGTATTCGACCTGGCACCATCATATAGTTGACAAAGGGAAGTAAAAACACGATACTAGCTAAATAACTAATTCGCTACCAAAGGAAAGAAAATCTCCCTACTACCCATCACTGTGGAAAACCTACACGGGCCGAGGCGGAGAAGATAAAAGAAGGGCCTCTGGGAGGGGGGCGGCGGGAGTGAATGGAAAAACCATAGAAGCTGGTGACAGAGGAAGGGAAGAGAACATGTCTGGTGGCTAGTTCGTTGCAGTGGCTATTATGTAGTTAGCAAGGGAGGAGAGGAGGGGGACTGAGCACCAAAGAGGGGCGTTGGAGCCAACGGAGGTCAATCCTTGGAGGTGGTGGGACCTGGGGGCAACTTTCACCGGGCAGCACAGAATCACGTGGCTCAAGGTTTCTTGTTCTTGGCCACAGAGAGGGCAGAGTCGGGAGGTACAAGAGGACAACCAGGAAGGGTGGGCAGTAAGGTAGCTCTTATGGACCCTCATCTGATAGATGCTACCAGCCATGAACTTTCCCAAGCCCCTGAAAGAGTGGGGGGTAAGAGACATGGGGAAGGTGTAGTAGAGGGGGGGAGGATGGTTCAGACTCCAGTCGTCGAGCATGATCAGGTGAGATTTGGCCTTGAGGGAAGAGTAGACAGACTTCATGACACTGTCTGAAGGGAGGGGGGGGAGGTCCGGGAGCAAAAGAGTGTTTATGAGAGGGGCGAAAGAGAGGCTTTCAAGGAGCGGGAGGGTGATCTGAGCCATCGCATCTATGGGAGGTGGGTCCTAACAGGAGGTGAGGGGCAAGTGGTTTTCCAGTTGAGTGACATAATATTGGGGTCGAGCCAGGTGCAGAGGGGGCGGTGGGAGTCGGGTGCACAGAACTTCAAGAGGGAGGGAAAAGACCTGCAGAGGCGAGCTGTCGCAGGGTTGATCTGAGGGGGGGAGCACAGCAGACGGAGAGTGGTCATCGGTCTTTTGTAAGGGAGCAGGACAGACAGCGGTGGGAGGCAGGCCTTGGCTGCCAGGATCGGGAGGGGTGTGGCCAGGAAACAGTTTGAAACCCACCGTTGTATCTGCCTCCAATGGACTTCCATCTTGGAGAGCAGGCCCTTTGAGGGAACTAAGAGGTCTGCACCGTATGAGAGGATGGGAAAAAGAAGAGAGAAGGGAAGGCAATGGCAAAGGTGGGGAGAGACCCCTGAGCCATAGGAGGAGAGACGTCTAGTCGCAGCGAAAGCTGCCTGGGAAAGGGCAAGACAGCGTGAGAAGTGGGCAGAGGAGGCGAGGTTAGGAACAAACCAATACCCAAGCCACCTGAGCTTAGGGGAAGGCCGGAAGAGCTGGCCGTGGGAGGGTCTCTCCACTTGGGAGTACGCCAATGGATGAGCTCATTTTTGGGTACTGAGAAGCCGACATATCTCGCATGGGCAACCGCCCTTAAGCGGCCGAAGATAGACTACAGAGCCCTAGAGTTGGAACGGTATAAGGGAGAAGATGTAGTGATGGAAAAATCATGCACGTAAGAGAGAACTAGGCCCTTGGGCACTGGGATATGGACAGGAGAGACGTAGATGACGAACAAAAGAGGGGAGACAGTGGAGCCTTGAGGGGTGCCCACCGAGACAGGAGAAAAGACACCTGGGGAGCCTTGAAAGAGCAGGCAGCACCAGCGGTCGTAGAGGAAACACTTGACCCAGGCAACCAGGTAGTGATTAACCCCTTTGCGTCAGAGGTCTGAGCAGAGTATTCTGCTATCAACATTGTTGAAGCCTCCTTTGATGTCAAGGAAGAGTAAGGAGACCTTGCAACCTGGGTGTTGAAGGGTGCGTACTGTATCAGTGAGGGCAGTGCAGGCATCAAAGGAGGAGAGATAGGGGAGGGATCTGCACTGATTGGGATGGAGAAGCCCAATGTATCTGGCGACAGGGGCAAGACGCGAAGTGACAATCCTTTCCAGGATTTTGGAGACTGTTTGGAAGAGGACGATAATCCTGAAGGAGGCAGGGGTGTCATAGGACTGTTTGCCTGGCTTGTCGAGGACAACACCATTGGCTTTTTTGAGTGAGGAGGGGTAGTGACCGAACCAAAGGAGGGGGCTAAGGAGGGAGACCAGGATGTCAGGAGAGGTGCGGTGAACTGTTTTCCAAACTGAGTAAGGGATACTGACGGGTCCAGGGGCCAAGGTTGGTGAGCATTTCAGGAGGGCTGAGGAGACATCATCTTTGGTGAGCTCAGGGCAATCACCATAGGGGGGGAGGATTGAGGGGAGGGGAGGGGCGTGGCATGGGGGAAAAAGGTGGTTGAGGAGAGCATCATTCATCTCCCTAGTGGTTGAGGTACCTGGGAGGTTGGAAAACAGGAGGACAGATGAACCTGCCGCTATCTTCTTGACAGCTCAGATAGAACGGAGGGGTAGCTGAGGAGAGGAGTGACTTCTAGTAGGCCTTCTTCGCAGCTTTAATGGCCTTGAAGTAGTCCTCCTTGGAGAGGCAGGCGGCCGCAATATTTGAGGGGGTGGAGGAGGAAGGAGCAAGCTGGGAGGCGGAGTGAAATTCGCGTCAGAGGACCGAGAGGAGAGATCACCACCAGGGCTTGAACTGATGGGGGCGTCTCTTGAGTGGGGTGTGAGAGGAAAGGAGGGTAGTCACACAGGCAAGCTGGGAGTTGAACCAGGCTTCAAGGGAGGCCCTAGTCGGAAGGGGAGGAAAAGGAAGGATGGATAGGCCACTAAGAGCAGGTGAGAGAGAAGTCCAGTCCATAAGGGACCAGTTGGGGACAGGAGGGCTCTAACTAGCATAATTTTTTCTTTTTTCTTTCTTTTTTTTTATATCATTTAAATTTTGTTAGTCAAGCTAAGAAGCTAACTAGGTACAAAAGGCCCGTCCACCCTGCGGTATGGAGCCAAACAACCTCCGGCAACAGTCCATCCCTCGTCCCCCCTGCTAAAAACCCTCTGACCCTGCCCGATCCCGTTGGGACTAACAAACTATCCGGTGCTATGGGTAGAAAACTACAAGAGAAACTACAGGCCTGAATACAACGAACCAAAAACCTCTGCAGACGTGCAGCCCATAAGAAAAAACCCCAACCCAAAAGTGAACAACCAAGGAAAAGTAAGGAAACCTCAAGCCCATCTAGAAAGGAACACCAAAACCCAAGAACCGTAGACAACCCACCCTTAGCCCAGCAGTAGACCCTATTCTGACGAATCAGGGAAGGGATCAAGGAGCCAGCAGGACAAAGTCATAGCCTCAACAGCAGACACAAAGGGGTCAATATACCCGGGGCGTAAAGCCCGGCCAAAGGGGCAAGCGAACCCTAGAGGGACATCCGAATCCAAACCAACACATTGGAAGTATGTGGCAGAACATAGTCAAGACCGTAGGCCCACCGGAAACCGGACCAGGGGAGGTGCATGTCCCGCGAGGGACAGAGGCGGCAGCATGATACCTCTAGGAACAAGAGAATTTCACCAGCATGCACGCAGCCATGCCAGATCCCAACTCGAGACCATCATGAGGGAACAGAGGCCAGGCGGTGAGGGCAGTAGGGTGCCAGCCAAGGAGAGAAGGCAGTAGGGTGTGAGCCGACGAAACCGTAGGAGGGGAGAAAGGAGGGGTAGACCCAAACCAAGAGGTACGAGGGAAGGCGGCCGAAGCGAGATCACAATTTTTCGACGATGCTGACCGTACCGGACAGGACTCTCAGGAGACAGTGCAATACCAGAGAGCAGAGCCACCGGGGCCACTACTTCACTGATAGCCTGAGACTGCGACCAACCCGTTGACGAGGTAAGGGGGTTGCCGACCGTGCAAAGTGTTAAGCAAGGGCAGCAAAACACAGTGCGGAGAAAGGAGGGCAGAGTAACCGTGAAACCCCTAGACAAAGACTGCCTGTAGACAATGTCATCAGGAGGGAATCAGAGGGGAGAGGCGGCGGGGAGTAGCTTCACCCTTCTAGGCAACTAGGCCATCAAAAAAGAGGAGAGGGAACCATCCGTGATGATTTCCCATAGTGTTGAGATTTCAATCGCCGGAGGTGTAGGGGTCAAGGTTCATGGCTCTAACTATCATAATCCAATCCCCTTTATATAGAGACTCTTTCCACAACCCTAACCCTGGTGACTCCCTTATCGAGTTACCTGCAACATACCTTAACCAATAATCAATCATAAAACTAATCATGTGAGTAAAGCACTTACATGAGGGAAACTTGTGACTCTAAATATCGTCATGAACGAAAGTTATTACATCATTTGTCACTCACAATCGTGAGTTACCAATCATCAAACATAACTATAATGATACACAATCGCCAATCATGTAAGAACTATAAATCAGCTGGTCTTATAGTATGAAATATAACATATTAAATGACTAATAATTATTAGTCATGTGAAACCCATTTTTCTAAGTCAAGATTTGTGACACATTGTCCCATATAAATCACCATTTCAAAAAGGAGAGAAGGCCATTTTCACAGGAGAAATGGTCACCCAATGGAACAGAACCATCGCAACTAAACAGGACCTTAGTTAAAGCTTAGGACTGAGTTTCTTTCATGGAGGTAGTAAGTAAAGCTAGACACTTAAGCCAGCATTGCTTATATAAAGTGTTACGCTTTAATTTGAAGATATTACCAGAAATTATTTTTTTTGTTTACTTTACGCAAACCCATTCTTGGGGAACTCAAATATGTCACTCAAAATACTTTGATACAATTGGCTACAGGTGATCTGTACCCTAATGCACCCTAATACATGGCTGGGTGTTGATCATTTTACCATCCTTTATTTTCTCAACTTTGAAAACCCCTACTGGAGTAAAGAGCATAGGACAATACTTATATTGAATATTGCAACGAAGGGGGTGGGTTCGATCAAAAATGATCGAAGGACTGGGAATGCACTTTTTCGAACCGGGGGGTTAAGATAGAACCAACAGCAAGCAATGATATTTGAAGGCAGTTAGAAGCAAAGAAACTAATAAAACGATAGGAAAAGGAAGCAAATAAACTTGCACCAGCGCTCCGCTTCCCCTGCTTCTGAGCAATAAATATTTACACAACTGGGTCGAAGGTAGAAATTCCTATAAGGGTTCCAACTATTTAAGAAACCCCCTTTCAATCCCCATTTTCAGAAGCCCCGATTCAAACCCCTCCCCTTCTAACCCCCCGGGTTGGATTATCGAAGGCCTTCTTTGCAACACTGCAAGTACTCGAGTAGAGTGACGGCACCCCCGTGCATAGACTACCGGTGAATCAAAGTTAGAAGTTAGAAGTTCGAAGCCTTGGCAGCCATGCACGAGGCAACTCCTGAGAAAAGCAAGGAATACCCAATGACACAAACTTCTTGCTTCTGCAGAAGTTTTCTTCCCTCTCAAATATTCGCCAAGAGTTCTAACTTCCAACTTCTATCATCTTCATTCCTACACGGGGCGCCGTCACTCTAATGGCGCCGACAGGATAATGTCGCACATGCCAAACCTGGTTGCAACAACGAAGAGTAAATCCTGTTTACTTACTCGGGTATGGACGTGGGTGATCGGACAGCCAGGGATTAGAGGTGTCAAAGCTTCTTGGTCGTTTGAGAAATTTCGATGCCAAATTCATTCTTTTATTTCCTACGAAGGCAGTAAGTTCAGGCCTCTGGAATCCCTGGCTGTCCGATCACCCACGTCCTACCCTAGTACTAATACCTCTAGATTGTCCTGTCATGCTCTTTAACGGGGCGGGGGGCCTCCCAATTCAAAAACGGCTGGCGACGGTTATCGTCGCTTCCAAACGGCACTCACTCTGGGCAAGTTGGTTGGACTACAGCGCCATGATAGCGACCCCGCGTTTGTTCAGCCTCCTGAACTCTATCTATTGACCCTACTGTGCTCAAGAACCCATCCTCTGAATCCTGCATGGAGCCTACAGCCTCCCAAAGAGCAACAAAGCAAGTGGAGACGTTACTATCTCGTGTCTGGGAAAATAGCAACCCTTCTAATTACAACTCGTTTAGTGGTACCTACGATGATACTATCTCGTTTAGCAATGTGCGCAACGCAAATAAATTTGGTAGTACCAACGAAAGGGCCGAGATTCTTGCCTGGTTATCTCCACTAGAACCCTGGACACGGCACCATGATATTAAGGCCCACCGAGTCGAACGCGTGGGAGACTGGCTCTTCCAAACGGAGGAATATCGGAAGTGGTTCAACGGCACTCGGGGTGGGAACCCCGAAGACTCGGCCTTGTTTTGCCACGGGGGTCCGGGGGTCGGCAAGACCTTCATCAGGTAGGAACCCATATATCCTCCACCAAGCAAAAGCGTAACTAAGAAGCTGCGATATTAGTTCCTTGGTAGTAGATATGTTATGCGATTCAGCAAAGGGACAAAATGTTGCAGTTGCGTGCTTCTACTTCGACTTCGCCACCCGGAAGGAGCAGTCCCCAACACACATCCTGGGCTCTCTCCTAAAACAGGTTGTTTGTGGACTCGAAAATATTCCGGTGAGGATCGTTCAGGCTTTCCGGGGCCAGGAAAAGGTCATCGGGGGGCGGAAACTGGGGTTAGGCGAAATTGTAGAGATTTTACAGGAAATCTCGTCCTCACGCCCCACCTTCATATGCATTGATGCTCTCGATGAATGCATGGCCGAGCATCGGGCAAAGCTGCTTGATTCACTCGGACAAATTCTAGACAAGTCCCCGAGCACTCGGATATTTCTAGCCGGAAGATTTCATATCCGGGATGAGGTGGAGAAACATCTTATTAAAGGCAGGGTAGTGGCTGTATCGGTTATACCTACGAGGGACGATATCATTCGATTCCTCCGAGCGAAACTGAGGGAGGATACAACACCGGATGCAATGGACAAGAGCTTGGAGGAGGATATTATCAAGGCCCTTTCCGAGACGGTCTCAGAAATGTGAGTAGGGAGCAAGACGCTGGAGGAGATATCTGAATTTATGGACTGACGGATCTGACTAGATTCCTGCTGGTATCTCTAAATATCAGGACGATCCTACAGGAAACGACACTCTGTCGGAGGCGAAAGAAGCTTAGTACAATGACAGACGGCTTCGGTTTCCGAGGCGCATACGATGCAACCATAAGGCGAATCAAGGCACAGGAAGGGGATAGAGCAAGACTTGGGATGGAGGCTCTGATGTGGATTTCATATTCGGAGAGGCCGTTGAATGTGGATGAGATATGTCACGCGCTAGCTGTCGAGATAGGATCAGCCGACATTAATACAAACAAAGTACCTCCGATCCGGACAGTGTTAGATTGTTGTCAAGGACTTGCGGCGGTCGGTGAAAGGTCCTCCACTATCAGGCTCATCCATTTCACGCTCAGAGAGTATCTTTCCTGTCATGACGGCTTGTTTGATCAACCCCACGCGAAAATAGCCGAGACTTGTTTGACATATCTCAATTCCAAGGCCATTAAAGATCTTTCGGCTAGCTCCAGTCAGGACTCCCGAGACACACCCTTGCTAGGATATGCTTCCCTATATTGGGGAACCCACATGCAAATAGAGATTTCAGATCGCTCAGGATACCTTGCGCTCGACCTTCTTCATCAATACGAGAATCATCTATCGTCCAAATTGCTTTGGAAGTCAATCACTGAGCGGTACTATCATTCCTTCAAGTCATTTTCTGCGCTTCACTGTATTGCCTATTTCGGCATTGCCGAAGTTGCAATTAATTTGATAAGGACGAAAAGATGGGATGTGAACCAAAGAGATAGTGCAGGTCTAACGCCACTCATGTGGGCTGCAAAGCACGGGCGTGAAGAGGTAGTAAAATTACTCTTGCGACAAAAGTCTACTCAGCCTGATGTGCCGGACACGAAATATGGCCGAACAGCGCTCTCTTGGGCTGCTGGGAGTGGACACGAAGGGGTTGTCAAGCTATTTCTCGGTCGGCTATTTGCCAATCCTAGGAACATTGGCCGCCGGCGGGGAAAAGCACGGCGAGTTATGGATCTACTATTTGGAAGAAGATATGTCAACCCCGACAGGCCCGACCATAGTGGCCAAGCGCCGCTCTCGCTGGCTGCCAAGAATGGGTATGATAGAATAGTGGAGCTACTGTTAGAACGGGAGGACGTTACTCCTGACAGGCCGGATGATGACGGCCAAACACCGCTCTCGCTAGCAGCCAGGAATGGGAGTGATGAAGTAGTGAAGCTGCTGTTAGGACGGGAAGACGTTAGCCCCGATCGGCCAGATAATGGTGGCCAAACACCTCTCTTGTGGGCTGCCCGTAGTGGCCGTGATGGACTAGTGAAGCTGCTTTTGGGACGGGAAGACGTTAGCCCCGATAGGCCTGACGACCACGGCCGGACATCGCTCTCGTGGGCCGCCCGAAATGGGCATGACGGAGTAGTGAAGCTACTCTTAGGACGTGAGGACGTTAGCCCCGACAGGCCTGACAATTATGGCCAAACACCTCTCTCGTGGGCCGCTAGGAATGGGCATGATGGAGTAGTGAAACTACTGCTGGAGCGAGATGACGTTAACCCCGATAGGCCTGACAACGATGGCCAAACACCTCTCCTGTTGGCCGCCATGAATGGATGTGATAGAGTGGTAGAGCTACTTTTGGAGCGGATAGGGATCGACCCCAGTATTCCAGGCAACGTGGCCAAACAGCCCTCTCGTGGGCCACCAGGAACGGGCACCCACGGCGTAGCGAAGCTACTACCGGGGCGGGAAGACATTCGCTCCGATAAAGCGGGCTTTAGTTCGCGTTTTCCCTTCCCTGGTGTTTCGGATACTAATATTGGGAGCTTTCCCGGATAAGCCCTGTCTTCCAATCTTCAATCCTTCCTCCCCTTTGCTTGGTAACAGGACGGGGCCTGGGTTGGGGTGTAGTATATCGTATTATGGTAGAATTTTCTTTTTCAGCGAAAATCCAAATCTTGTCTCTTATGTACCGCGCAGTGAAAAGATAAAAATATAACGACCTAGACGGTCTAGCCACATCTGTAGTACTCCTTTCTCCCTTCTATCATACCGTACCCCACCCCCTTATGCCCATCAATGAAGCCATACCCGGAAGGCGGGCCGGAATAGATTCACAAGAGGAGAAAAAAAACCAAAGTACAAAAACAGTGCCGATGACTTGGTGGGGAGTAGGGAAGCGGCGGGGGGGGTACCTCCCTGCCAGGTGCCCAATTTTCTGCACAGTCACAGTGCGATATTCAGCTGTAGGCCGAAGACCAACTACAAATGTAACAAACTACTTTTTTCCGACCCCCGCAAGATCCCAGGGGTGGGGGCTCCCTCGTTTGTAGTATATAATTTGATTCTCACAATCGGAATAAACCCACTTGATGGCCAAAAAAAAAAAATCTTAAATCGAATTATTAGGGAGGTTCTACACTACTCGAGGATATGCACGATAGAAAAGTTGTGTGTACGAATATGATACGAGTAAGAAAAAAGGATGCGCATTTCTTTTAATATGGGAGGTTCTGCCGGTGCACACTCTGGCCGTAAAAGTGTCCAGAGGAAGTCATGTGACTTCCTCACACACTTGATATCTTGCATCGGCTGTGGCCAAGAATACTCTTTGTTTTAACTTACCATAAACATCACTCGCATCATCTTTGCGTGTAGCCTACTCAAGTACTGTACGAGTACATGGTTCAGAAATTAGCTTGCATTAAAGGAAAAAAAACTATCTCCACTTCTGCCACCTTGTCGCAGTGGAAAAGTGGTGCGCATCCCAGTGCAGAGCCTACCTATCTTTTATGGAGTTAAACATCTTCCCTGGCTTATCAATTACAAACAAGTGAAAAGTTGTACTACTTCTTCATAGGAAACATGTTAAAAATCTTTATCTTGCAAGGTCACCTCCTAGTAAGAGAAGTGTGGAATACTAAAGGGTGAAGAAGAAGAAAAGTGGATATAACAGCTGTGGCAGCAGTAGGTACAGCAGTTCATGAAAGCTTCTATATTCAACGGGAACTAAATGCACTCCCCGTTCTACTTCCACAGCCCTCCGCCAATCTACAACTTGGCAACATCCTTCCTCCTAACCAACTCCGCCCCCCTCGGCTCTCCCTTCTTTCCATCTTTGGGCACCTCAATGACAACAGCCCACTCCTTATCCCCCTTCTCACCCAGTCCCATGACCATCCTCTTCCTGTCGCCCAGCACGCGGATAAGGTGGGGCTCCATCACCATAGCGCCAAACTCACCATACGCCATCTCAAGCACTTTCTTCACCCCATTATCCCCAGAAAGAAACTCCTCAATCCTAGTGATCAAATATAATTGTGGCGGGAATAGCGCCATTTCCCCAGCCCTCAACATTTCCAAAGCGCGCGTAGGTGTTAGGGACTTGGTCGAGAGGACTTCCACCCCGCCGTCGTGGCTAGGGACTTGCTTACCATCGACGAAAGTGACGAAGATCTGGCTTTCGAAGCGCCGGGACATGATTTTGGGAGTTATCCATCTAGTGAAGGGGTGTAGAGCACTAGTGTTCGGTATTAACCCATAGGATTGCAGGAAGGACGAAAATGTTAATGTCGAGTCGTGGATTGCCTTTCTGGCTTCGGCTAGACGTGGCGGGGTTAGGGTGGGCGGTGGGGGAGTGGTGGTTAGGAGGATGCCAGTTTCTTCGAATGTCTCGCGGAGCGCGCAGAGTTTTAGGGTTTCTAAGGGTGGGGTTGTCAGGGTGGGTGCGTCTTGGGGGGAGACGACGCCCCCCGGGAAAACGTGGTGGTCGGCAAAAGTGCTAGAGTGGGTGGGTCGGTGGACGAGGAGGAGTTCGTTTTGAGGGTTTAGGAGGATTAGGCTAGTGTGAATTGTTAGTTTTGTGTGTTTAGGGCTCGGGGGGGGGGGGGGGCAGGGGAAGGGAGTACCTCGCGCTCAGTCGGGGAACGGCAGGGGTTTTAGGTACTCCTGCAGAGGACATTCTCAGGATATGGTTTGGAACCCGGAAGGTGATGGGGGCAGTAGTCGTGAGAAGTATTGGCGGTTTTGTAAAGAAAATGCGGCAACGCATTAATTGAGGGATATAAGTTATCCTGGCTCGCACCTTGAATCATTTAGCCTGGTAGGTATATTGGGCAGGTGAGCGGTTTTGGAATGTAACTTTGGGATGAGCATTGGTGGGGATGGTTGCACATATGGTAGAGTACCGGTACGGTATTATTCTGGAGAGCCGCAGCCGGATGCGGAAAGGTTAGGGTCGTCTCGGGAAGGATCAGGGCGGAACAGATCGGGACTCGTAACATTCCAGTGCCCACAGAGCGGGCTAATGCAGAAATAAGATGGTGTATGGTGCCGGCAGCTCAAAAAGGGAACCTGGCTGTGTAATGGATGTTATATGTGGCTTTGCAAAATTTGATTAGTAAGATACTCTTTGTCAATAGAAAATTTATGAAAAACATAGTCTAAGGTTTAAGGGTTTAATTATCCTTATAACGGATATTTATAATTGGAGTTTATGCAGGCAAAAAAATATTAATAATAGAATATTATATCATAATAAGTCAACTGAGAACTAAGGTTTAATAAAAAGAGTGTTTTTCATACATATTGGGTACAAATAACTAATCAAATTCAATAAAACTAAGCTTTTATAAAATCGAGCTATGCTTACTAACCTAATCAAGTGTGGCTGGTGTAACACTTTTTCTTCTTTCTCACCAAAAATACAACTTTTTAAATCCTTAAGGCTCTACAACTACAAACTTAATTGCTGAAAAACAGCCTATTTTATATTCTCCTTTATCTTCTCTTTTAGAAATAGGCTCTTTTTTAGATATTATGGTTGTAGTTGTTGAGCCTTAAGGATTTGAAAAATAGGAAATTTGAGGTTCCCTTTTTGAACTGCCGGCACCATACGAGTACAGACAGTACCATACTGTCTGTACTGGCGACCGCTTTCTAAAGTCTTGCTGACATCAAGGGGCCTACTATCTCCCATAGAGATAGTTCCTGGATATTGGGGGTGCCGGAGAATCATCGAGGTTTAAGTCTTTACTTGACCTACCGTACCGGCGCGTCTAACGAGAGAGATACTGTAGGACGACCACCTTACCGTATGTGCTTTATAACCCCTTGTTGTTTTAGTCGGCTCATTCACTTTAGATTTCCCTTAGCAATCCTTAACCTCAATCCCACCCGGGCGAGAACTTACCACAGTAGCCAATTAAACACCTATCGGACCATCACGAGCGCTACCCCTAAATACCATGCAGCACAATATCAAGTTTATCGGTGTTTATTAACACACTTCATTTCTTCCAACAGCCATCATTTCGTCCTAGATCCGTCAGGTCTACTAAGGGGAGAGCCTTTCACCTTCACTTCCTTTCCGAGATTCGAAGGCTCTCCCCCTAACCCGCGGATCCCTTGACACCAATGCCCTGAGCCTCATCTTATCTTATCTTATCCTATCGTCATCGCCTCATCCCACCCGCCATCTCTCACCCTCATCCATCTCCCACCCCACCCTCATCCCAAGACCTCTCACAGAAAACTAGCCCACCAACCAAAATGCGATTAATAAAAAAATCAATAGAGCGCGACATGTCCGGCTCAGTAACTCTCTACCCCGAAGAGCCTGAAGATATGGTAGTGCCTCCTCCTCCCCCCGTCCCCCGATTCATCGACAAAGTGATAACAGTGAACAGTGGCATGCCTTCAATCTCATCCGCCCAAACGATACCGTGAGAGCCCCCGCCATCCGCCGCGTAACCACCGAGACGCGCACCGGTTCGACAAACAGCCAACGGGTGCACACGACCCTGACCATATCCGTACGGAAAATCGACTTTGACGCTCAGGCCGGGCAGTTACATATCAACGGGCAGGTGACGGAGGAGAACAAGATTGTTAGCGTTGGCATGTTCCATACGCTGGACTTGGAGCTGCACCGGAATTTCACGCTTATCAAGAGCGAGTGGGACTCTGTTACACTGGGGGTTATCAAGGAGGCCTGCAATCCCGGGGACAGGGCGGAGATTGGAGCCGTGGTTTTGCAGGAAGGTTTGTTTACGAGGGCTCAAGATGAGGAGGGGAGAGGGGGTTTATCGTTGGCTGATTTGGGGGGGAACAGGCTTTGCGAATATTTGCTTTATTACGGAGTACATGACTATTTTGCGACAAAGGGTTGAGGTTCCGGTTCCGAGGAAGAGGGTTGGGTCAACGACTAGCTATGAGAAGGTGAATACCATCCCCCCATTTCTTGCGTCCCCTGGCTAAGCGTAACCAGGGCCTCCAAAAATTCTACGACGTAGTCTACCAATCCATCATCCGACATTTCGATTTCAGCACCCTTAAGGTCATCCTCCTCGCCTCTCCGGGTTTCACAGCCGACGGTCTAAAAGACTACATGCTCCTAACCGCCCTACAGACCGACTACAAGCCTATTCTCCATGCAAAAAAGAAATTTGTAACTGTCCACTGCTCAACAGGCCATATCCATTCCCTTAACGAAGTATTAAAGTCACCGGAGGTCGCTGCGACACTGGCGGATACCAAATTCGCCAAGGAGACGAAGGCAATGGAAACTTTCTTCGAGATGATGGAGAAAGACGAGTTTCGAGCGTGGTATGGATCGAAGGAGGTTGAGAGAGCAGTGGATAAAGGCGCTGTAGGAACACTTCTGGTTAGCAATAGTTTGTTCAGGAGTAATAATGTCGCTGAGAGGAGAAAGTACGTGCGGATGGTAGAGGAGGTTAAAAAGAGCGGGGGTACGTCGTTAGTATTAAGCAGTATTCATGAAAGCGGTGTAAGACTCGACGGGCTTGGTGGGATAGCCGCGATCTTAACCTTCCCATTACACGATCTCGATGAAAGTGATGTGGAAGAGGGGTAGGGAGTAGGAAGCGAGGGAGGGGGGGGGGGTAATGGCATAGATGGTAATTATAATAGTCTCATCTCGAAGCGTCCATGGTACAGAAACTTGGTGATATGGCATAACTTACAACAAACCCAATCATCTCAAACCCAGCCAAAACCTCTCACCTAGAAGTCTCCTCTGATATTTTCTGCTCCTCAATCTCCCTCTTCTTCCTGCCAATATAACCAATAGCCTCCTCCCCAGCCCCAAACAGTAAACCAAAGACAAGCCCGCGCTTAGCCGTCGTTACCGCCATCCCATACGAAAACCTATCTTATCCTCCCATTAGCTTCCCGCCGCCCCCCCCCCCGGTGCCCCCCCTTACATATCCCCCCTTCGGAGAACTTACTAATCCAACTAAAAACCCCCGCAACACTCAACCCCGCCACCACCCCTCCTCCCAGTGGGCCCAGCACCTCGCCAACCACCCCACCGGCAAGCACAAACCCGCCAACCCACCCCGCGACTCGCGCCCCACTGCGCACGCCCTCCCGCGCGGCGCCCAGCATCGTGTAGTAGTTCTTGCTCTTGTGGTAAAAGTACCAGCCCCGCGTGGTCCGCGGGACCCGATGCGCGTTCTCGGCGCGGAATACCAGTGCTGAGCGCTTCGCGCCGAGGGCGAGGCCGAGGGTTGTGCCGAGCAGTAGCGATGGTAGGAGGGTTAAGGGGAGTTTTGTGGAGAGGGGGAGGGGGGATGATGATGGTATGTGGAGAGGGGGAGGGTCCATTCTCTTTGTTCTGTTTCCTTCTTCTTCTCTTCTCTGTGGTCTTGTTTATAAGGGGGGAGAAGGTGGAGGGGGGGGTTGTGTGCTGTGTGTTGTGGTGGTTAGTGAGGAAGGGAGGAAGCATGTTTAGTTAAGTTCGGGTATGTGCGGAAACTTTGTTTGGTTAAAGTTTGTGTTACCCTGTTTTCATAGGGGATCACTCGATCTTCGGGTTCATTTCCTTAAACCCTGTATTTAGCCAGGCTGATTCGATTTTTATTCCCCCTCTCGTTTGGGAGTAGTGTGTTGGGATGGATCCAGGGTTTTGCCCATACTATGGGTATATTTTCCTCCGGAGGCCTGGCTAGCCTGCCATAGCTATTCTCATAGCCGGAGCATCGCTCCCCAGAAAGAAAGCTAATCCCTACCGGTAAGTCGGATATCCGCGTGAATGGAAGAATGGGTTTACTTAATTCTCTTAGGAAGGACTCAGAAAGAGAGGCTGTTATGTTGGCATTTCGGGGGAGGGGTCTTTGGAAGTTTTGGTGGCTCCTCCTTCTGCGACTTTGCTACTATATGGAGCCGAGGCCGCTCTCACTGACCGTCCCACCGATCCCTAGATACTCATACTACGCGACGTTGCTTTTCTGCTGTTCCAGAATGCATACGTGCATACCGTGTATACATTCCTGCACTCTGATAATTTCCTTATGTTTACTTCTCTATATAACTTAGGGGCTGGCTTGCCTCCCTTCCTTTCTCCCTCCCTCCTTCGTTTCCTCATGAAATTTCCCCCTTTCTTCTCAATCGAGAGAAAATTCAATAAAAAACCCTATCCCGCTCGCTTCGCAAAACACAATTCGGAACTGTTGTAATAGTGACCGAATCGTCTTCGGTATAGGTGAGGATCACGTCAGGATTCCGTATACGATAGGAAAACTTTGCACGCTAGGGATTTAGTATAAAGAGGAGTTCTGGCCTCTGTCTGGATAGAAATCAACGATTCTTCTTTTCTTCCGGAGTCTGTTGCTACAGGAACTGTTGTAAGTAGCGGAGGTTGTCAGGGGCTTCCTGATAACCTCAAACATGGAGAAGTCTAGACTCATGCAAGGAGAGGAAATGAGGAGCAGTCTGGACCTATACGAGGAGACACGAGGAGTTGTTTGGGAGCTGTTTAGAATGGAGAGAGATGCGTTACGGATTGGAAGGGATGGAACCGCCAGGTGTGGTGGATATCTGTAAGGTTGACCTTTTTGTAGTATATAGGAATCATCGACTTCCGCGATAGGTGGTAAGAAGATTAAGTCAATTAACACGAAAACTGCTCTTACCCAATTATATACAAAATCCTCTTCACGAAATTCTATATATTCTTCAGGAACAGGTTTTAAAGTCCCGAGTGATTTTATGTGAAGCTCTCTGCTAACGACCTGGCAGATTTGATCGCCGGAAACAGGGAATTTGGCACTTCTCTCAGGAAATAGAGGCTGAAAGTGCCATTGGATGCTTTAAGGGTATTAGGGACTTGTAAGTCAATTAAAATCTTGTAATTTAGGGGGTGGTGATGATGTGGGAATGTGCCCCCCCCTCCTTGTTGTGTATACTTTTGGGAGAACAAATATTTTTTATTTATCATGCAATTTTCTTTTTAGATAACCGTCTAGAGTTACAATTTGCGAGCGATTTTTTATTTTTTATTTTCCCGCTCACATAATAACACTTCTTACACAAGACATTTCCTATAATAAGGACACTTTCAACAAAAGGTTTTTTGAGATTTGGAGATTCACTGAAATGGGGGTTCCTTCTTTTTTGTCGCACGCCCTCATTCTCCTCCTCCGACTCCCCCCTTCTGCTATGCTAGTTACGTCCTATCGTTGCCTCTACTACTTCTTCACTACCATTGAGGCCCGTCTACCTAACCGCCTATCATAGTTCTAAAATTTGGGTGGTAAAACTAGAAGGTGGCGTCTTAACAGGCTGCGTTTTTTGTTTGCAAATTCCACCAGAGGTTAGCTAGCTAGCTAGCATGCCCCCCCCCAAAAAAAAAAGTGGGAATCATCTACTTGCCTAGACACACACCTCCAGCTATCAGGCCCTCCCTGACGGTCGATGCCGTCTCGAGTTACTGGGCCGGCCACCCATCTATGCAGTGCGGTGGGGTTTATAACTCAGCCCATAGCCCGGAGATATTCTAGTCTCTCCTATCTATGAATCAATCCTACTTATGTGCTGAAGTGTCGATTGGTGAAGTACGGTTTGTTAGTCTGATAGCCCAATCAGATGCCGGGGTGCTAATTTAGTACAGTATAGAGGCAGGTCTTGTTTTAACATCATGTGTTTTCCTAGCTATGCTATATGTACCTATCCGGCGTCCCAAGGCAATAAATAGGGAGAGAGTATCTTACCAGAGCGAAAACAACTAAAATGGTTATAGCCTTTAGGGCTAACGGCTGCCTTCCTAAGACAAAAGAAGCAAAAGTTTATTTTTTAATTTTTTAATTTTCCTATTTTTATTTTCTATTCTTTTATTTATTTATTATTTACCAACCCCCCTCCCGTCTGCTTCTGCTACCCGCCGATCGCCAACCTTTAAGGTCTAGAGTCGGATTCTACCACCTCGTAGCAGGATTGTTAAACCCCGGAGCCCTATTGATGAGGGCCAAGTTCTCCAATCTCCCAGTCCCCATAGGGCAGGAATTGAGGAATTCTCAGTTTTCCTGCCCTACATGACGGATCGTTCAATAATAACTGATTGTCAGCGCGGATTGAACTCCTGGGCTCCCGCTATGTGCGACAGGAGTGTTAACCACTGCGCCAGCTGGGTATTTCATGAAATGGTAACCGGGGAACTAATACTTATCCTACTGGAAGTTCGATTTTGGAATTTTACTGGGTGGGTGGTGTTTCTCTTCCTGAACTGCGGGTAGATTTCAACGGAGGTGTTTTTTTTCTTCACTCCTTGAATGTTTAATGAAAGATCCTCACTTGCTTTAAGCAGGAGTGACGCTTTTTGAGTTTATTGTTGTGTGGTGTGGTAGGGAGTGGGATCGTGTGGCCCGGGTGATACTAACCAATTATCTGCGATGTAACTTGTTAAAAAAGCGCAATCTCCTTAGTTGACAGAGTATATACTGTCATAAATCCAAAAGGACTCTTGAGTTAACTGGCTGGTATGATGCCAGGCCGGGGAGAAATGCATGAAGGGGTAGTGCCATACCCCTGCTAGAAAATCGGAAGCCATCACACTCATACACAGAGAAAACTGATACGAAAATCAAAATACCTACCACTCATAGTAAGGGTTTGCAGGAGATTGTGTCCAACCCCTCAGGGCCTTGGGGCAGTGACACTAGTGTTCAAAAAACCCGGTATTATAGACAATCCGATACCAGGAATCACCAGTGCAAGATATACTACCGGAAAAAGTTATATCACACAATAAACTTGATCCGGGGTAACGGAATCTTTTGTTGTGGGAGCTCACGTTGTAGAAGATACTCATTAATTAAGTATCATAACCAAGTTTCCCTATAACAAGCTGATTTTGGGTCGTAGTCTGGAGAGTTTAAGACCACTCCCAGGCAAAGGACTTCCTCAGTGTTAACTCTACAACAGGCCCACGGAGCTTAACCAACTATCAACGGCCGGCAATTGCTCACACAAAAGGGCAATCCTAGGTTACAATAGGCCTATATTCGCTCCCTACCCCCCATCATCGTCAGCTGCCCGAAAGTTTAGTCCGCGCTGCACCAAGGAAAGGGAGGATGGAGTCATGAAATCCATCCCTAGGACGGGCCGTGAGGCCTTATGTATTCGTGGATAATGCCCTAATATTGCTCACCTATATACAAAGTCACGAACGCTCACTTGGTAACTAGATCCTGTTCCCATATTGAAAATTGTGGTTGCGGAGGTAATGATTTACTATCAGGATTTTACGCAGTAGCGTGAAACCGCTTCCGTAGAGATGAAGATTGTTGATTGATATTAATAGGTTAATGAAAGGAATAACTTCGGGAAAGTTGTATATCGGAAAAGAGGTGTGTTGCGAGGGAGGACAGAAAGGGAGAAAAAGAGGGGGTGAAGACAATTCCACAGGCTTGCGCGTCCTTTGACTAGTGGATAAACGGGCCTTGGTAGGAACACGGGGGGGGGAGTCGGCGTATCTATGACTTCCCTTCAATGTAATTGCCGGGGGTTCGGTGTTTGTTCCTCCCCCCTTCCTTCTATCTTCTTTCCCTTTCTTTTCTTTTTCGCTGCCAACTAGGGGCCGCGATTGTGTTCCCCCCCTCTATCTCTTAGAGCCTGTTTGGCTGCGACCGTTCCGTTCCGTTCTCCCATACAACTGAACCTTTCCTTTCTTTTCAAAACGGAGAGGTGATTTTCTCAGCAGAAACGGTCGCCCAACCAAACGGAACCTTGGCAGCCAAATAGGCTCTTAACCCCTTCATGCCGTTGCCTTCGCTTGTCCATTATCACTTGCAATGACAGGGAACTGCAAGGTGGTCGCCCTATGATTCACCTCCAACATATATCCTCTGCATGTTTATTTGGAGTCTAAGGTTTGCTTTTCTTATTCCTCTCCCCCACCCGATTGCTAACCATGGACAGTGATTTTTTTTAATTTTTTTTTGACAATCACATTTCTCGCTGTCGGGTGCATGGTTTGTTTCTTCTCACCTAAGGCTCGAGGGTTATGCTAATTGTTCAAATTCGAAAGATTCAGAACATTCCTAAAGGATCGCGGGAGATCTATAATAATAGTAAATTTAATTTCTTATACTACATTTCTCTTGTTCGTCAAGCCCCCTCCATCTAACCTTGTTTGCTCCTTCTGAGTTAACAACTTATGATTTTGGCTGGCCCTCTAGGATCTAATTTACGCCATCCCGCCAATGTGTGTGGGTGCGATGAGCTTTCTCCCCCTTGTTACCTTTCCTCACTTATGGCTTAAGGGTGGTATCTGGGGGCAACACAGCTCGAGATCAGACATTTGTGAGCTATCCTCAGAGACCCAGATTCCTTGATTAACTAGGCACAGTATGATCTCCGGTCCATTATATGTGGCCTGTCTTTACCGTTAGTTTGATTTTACAGTTTAGCGCAGTTTAGAGCAGAGCAAGCGAGAGCGAATGAACGAAGTATTATACGCGGTAAACTTACGTTCCATATCCTTCCTCCGAGTGCCTAAGTTCCAGGTCAAATCTCTTAGTCTATTGGCTACTTCCGTCCGACTCTCATTCCCCCCACGTCACCTTTTGACAGGGGTATCGTCCGATATAACACATCTGCTACAATATACGTCAGGTGGTGCTCTCCTTGATGGTTTTGTTGACTTCTGTACTCACTTGAACCTTATTCTGCCCCATGTTGGTCACTCCTGCACTCTAAAGATATCCTTACGTTTACTTCTCTATGTGTAACTTAGAGGCTCGCTTCCCTTCCTTTCTTCTTCCCCCCTTCGTTTCCTCATAAACTTTCCCCTTCTCCTGATTTGAGAGAAAATTCAATAAAAATCTGATCTCGTTTGCTTCGCAAAACACAATTAGTACACAGATTCGGAAAACCCGAGTGATTTTATGTGAAGCTCTCTACCAACCAGCCGGCAGGTTTGATCGCTGGAAACAGGGAATTTAGCAAGGCTGTCGGGATAATAGAGGTTGAAAGTGCGCTTAGGGGTATTAGAGTCTTGTAGGTTAATTAAAATCTCGTAATTTAGCGGGTGATGATGATGTGAGAATGTGCCTCCCTTTGTTGTGTATACTTTTGAGAAAACAAATCTTTATCACACGCGTTAGCTTGTTCAACTTATAACCCTATCAGACTACATTTCAAATTACGTTTATCATACAATTTTATTTTTAGGTATCGTACCGTCTACAGTTATAATCTACGAGCGAATTTTTATTTCCTATTTCCCCGCTCACATAATAATATCCAGTTAAGAGAAAATTCTCCCCCCGCGGTCCCAGTATCCCCCTATCCTGGTGCTCAGATCCTCCCGTAAGGATATTCCACGCCCACCTCCCCCTACCTACTTAACTTTACCATTTCTTGAGAAAAGAGGGAGAAGGCCCACTAATCTTCAAATGCCTCTCCCGGCCTCCGACTGTTGGATCTCAGTATCCGAGGGCTCAGCTCAATTTGGCCCCTCCGGAGCACAATACTCGAGTATAGCCCGCTTACGTAGTCTTCACCCCCCCACCCCCCTGGTAAGAGTAGGTCTACGTGGGTTTATCTATTAACTCACTCGCCCTCCTAGGAAGTCCAAAAACCCATCCAAAAATTCTACAATTACTCCCCCCCCCACCCCCCCTCCCCTCAAACCCAAGAACACTTCTTATACGATACTCAAGGCATTTCCTATAATAAGGACACTTTCTACAAAAGTTTTTTTTGAGATTTGGCGATCCACTGAAATGGGGGGTTCCTTCATTTGTCGCTCGCCCTCCTCTTCCTCCTCCCCCCCACTGCTATGCTAGTTACGTCCTATCGTTGCCCTCTACTACTTCATTACCATTGGGCTTTTTTTATATAAGTGTAAGGGCTAGTTTACACAACCGTCTATCATAGTCCTAAAATTTGGGTAGTAGTAAAACTAGAAGGTGGCGTCTCAATAGGCGTCGTTTTTTCTTTCGCAAATTCCACTAGAGGCTAGCTAGCATGTCCCCCCAAAAGGCGGGAATAATCTACTTGTCTACACACATACCTCCAGCTGTCAGACCCGCCCTAACGGCCGAAGCCGTGTCAAGTTGTTACTGGGCCGCCGGCTATACAGTACGGTGGGGTTCAGAACTCAGCCCATAGCTCGGAGATATTCTAGCCTATCCTATCTAAGAATCAATCCTGCTTATGTGCTGAAGTGCCGATTGGGGAAGTACGGTTTGTTAGTCCAATAGCCCAATCAGATGCCGGGGTGCTAATTTAGTACAGTATAGGCGGGTCTTGTTTCAACATCATGTGTTCTCCTAGCTATGCTATATGTACCTATCCGGCGTCCCTAGGCAATAAATAGGGAGAGGGTATCTTACCACAGCGGGAACAACTAAAATGGCTACTATAGCCTTTAGGGCCAACGGCTGCCTTCCTAAGACAAAAGAAGCAAAAGTTTATTTTTTTATTTTTTAATTTTCCTATTTTTATTTTCTATTCTTTTATTTATTTATTATTTACCAACCCCCTCCCGTCTGCTTCTGCTACCCGCCGATCGCCAACCTTTAAGGTCTAGAGTCGGATTCTACCACCTCGTAGCAGGATTGTTAAACCCCGGAGCCCTATTGATGAGGGCCAAGTTCTCCAATCTCCCAGTCCCCATAGGGCAGGAATTGAGGAATTCTCAGTTTTCCTGCCCTACATGACGGATCGTTCAATAATAACTGATTTTCAGCATGGATTGAACTCCTGGGCTCCCGCTAATTGCGACAGGAGTGTTAACCACTGCGCCAGCTGGGTATTTCATGAAATGGGAATCGGGGAAGTAATATTTATCCAACTGGAAGCTCGATTTTAGAATTTTACTGGGTGGGTGGTGTTTCTCTTCCTGAACTGCGAGTAGATTTCAACGGAGGTGTTTTTTTTTCTTCACTCCTTGAATGTTTAATGAGATTCTCAGTCGCTTTAAGCAAAAGTGACGCTTTGTGGGTTTATTATTGTGTAGTATGATAGGATATGAAATCATATAGCCCGAATGATACTAACTTATTATGTAATATGCAACACGTTAAAAAGCGCAATCTGCTTAGCAGACACAGTATATACTGTCATAAATTCAAAAGGGCCCTTTGGTTGACTGGCTGGTATGGTACCTGGCCGGGAAGAAATGCGTGAAAGGACAGGTGCCATACCCCTGCTAGACAATCGGAAGCCATCACACATTCATACACAGAGAAAACTGACGGAAAAATCAAAATACCTACCACTCATAGCAACAGTCTGCAGGAGATTGGTTCGACCCTCTAGGGCTTTAGGGCAGTAACACTAGCCTTCGAGCAACCTCGTATTATAGACAATCCCATACCAAGAATCACTAGTGCAACATAAAATACCGGAAAAAGCTATATCACACAATAAACTTTATCCTGAGTAATAGAATCTTTTGCTATGAGAGCTCACGCTGTAGAAGATACTCATTAGTCAAGTATCATAATCAAGTTTCCCTATAACAAGCGGATTTTGGGTAGTAGCCTGGAGAGTTTAGGACCATTCTTAGGCAAGGGACTTCCTCAATGTTAACTCTACAACCGGCCCATTCAAACCTTAGCCCCGTAGAGCTTAACCAACTACCAACAGCCGGCAATTTAACACACAAAGTGGCAATCGTAGGTTACAATAGGCTTATATTCGCCCCCCGCCCCCCCATCATCATCATCTGCCCAAAAGCCCAGTCCAGTTCCCCTTACGCTAAGGAAAGAGAGGACTGGGTCATGAAAGCCATTCCTGGGATGGGCCGTGAGGCCTTGTGTACTCGTGGATAATTCCCTAATATTGCGCACCTATATACAAATTCACGAACGCTCCCTCGGTAACTAGTGCCTGTTCTCATGGTGAAAATTGTGGTTGCGGAGGTAATGACTTACGATGAGGATTTTACGCAGTAGCGTGAAACCGCTTCAGTGGAGATGAAGATTGTCGATTGATAGTAATAGGCTAATGAAAATAAAGACTTCTAGAAAGTTATGTACAGGAGGAAAGGTGGGTTGCGAGTGAGGACAGAAAGGGACGAGAAAAAGAGGGGGTGAAAATAATTCGATAGGCTTGCGCGTCCTTTGACTAGTGAGTACAGTAGGTAAACCGGCCTTGGTAGGAACATGGGGGAGGTCTAACCCTTCAATGTAATTGCCGGGGGTTTGAGGTTTGTTCCCCTCCCTTCCTTTTATCTTCTTTCCCTTTTTTTTATTTTTGACTGCCAACTAGGTACCACGATTGTGTTCCCCCCCTCTATCTCTTAGAGCCTGTTTGGCTGCAACCGTTCCATTCCGTTCTCCCATACAACTGACCCTTTCCTTTTTTTTTCGAAACGGAGGGAAAGTGATTCTCACAGCAGAAACGGTCCTCCAACGGAACTGAACCGTTGCAGCCAAACAGGCTCTTAACTCCTTCATGCCGTTTCCTTCGCTTGTTCATTATTACTTGCAATGATAGGGAACTACAAGGTAGTCTTCCTATGATTTCCCTTCAACAGATATCTGCTGCATGATTATTCGGGGTCTTTTAGTTTCCTTATTCCCCACCCCATTGCTAACCTTGGATAGTGTTTTTTTTCTGACGATCACATTTTTCGCCGAAGGGTGCATGTTTTGTTTCCTTTCTCCTAAGGCTCGAGTGTTATTGCTAAGTGTTCAAATTCAAAAGATTCAGAACATTCCCAAAGGATCGCGGGCGATCTATAACAATAGTACATTTAATTTCTTATACTAAATTTCTCTTGTCCGTCAAGCCCCCTCCATCCAAGCTCGTTCGTTGCTTCTGAGTTACAGCTTATTTATGATTTTGGCTGGCCCTCTAGGATCCAATTTATGCCATCCCGCCAAGTGGGTGAGATTAGCTGACTCCCTCTTGCTACTTTTCCTCATATATTTGTTAAGGATGGTATTGGGGTCAACACAGCTCGAGTCAGACATTTGTAAGCTATGCTCCCAGACCCAGATTCTTTGATTAACTAGGCACAGTATGATCTCCGATCAATTCCAGGTGGCCTGTCGGTACCTTCTCGGGGGCTGAATTCGCGTCTGTCCATCTCACCGTAGGAGCCGTAACACCCGGACTGCATGCCAAGTACGATAGTCCAAAATTTCCCCCTCTGGAAAAGAGTCGAAATGCATGCCAAAGTCCTGCTCTCACTCCGAGGTAAATTAAAAAAGGGCACGAGCCCCTTACGGCTCGGCAAAATCGCTCAAACCTCTCAGCAGATTATCCAATCGTTAGAGTTCTTAAGGTAATAGAACAGGAGTGTTAAGTCAGAAGAAACCTGTATTTGATTAAGGGGAAGAGGTTTGCTGACTCCGGTGAACCCAAGCGTCCAGTCCGTCTGCGTTTTGCTTGGGACGGGAACGCCGGCGGGTACTGGGACTCCGCCCGGGACAGACACCCACCCGTAGTCCGTCCGAACCTCTCCCCCGGACGGACAGCAGGGCCCTGTAGGTGTCTCACTGTGAAATAACTGTTAGGTGATGGCCGGGCCCTGCAGATGACGGCCAGGCCCTGCAGATGACGGCCAGGCCCTGCAGATGACGGCCAGGGCCTGCAGATGACGGCCAGGCCCTGCAGATGATTGCTGGGCCCTACAAATGACGGCCGGGCCCTGCAGGTCATGGACGGGCCCTACCGGAAAATCATATTTGGCCTAAAGCTGCAGGGCCCGGCCTTCAACCCTAGGTCCTCAGTCTTTGAGAAGGACGGTTGGGAACACTGGCTGGCTCTGCTCTTGCTCGGGGGTATCCCTGGATTAACCTTTAATCTGAAGGTCGTTTTCTCATAAAATCCCAAAGCATTTTTAAGCAAAAAAACATTTCCAATCAGCCACGTATGTATCCTCCTGTTTTCCCCTTCTGTTATTCATATGAATCACCAACTAAGATCAGTTTGGGTAATAGAAAGCAACCTTTACAGAGCTTGTCTCTCAGGAAGTTGCCCTTGCTGCTGATCTGGGCGGTTCAGGTAAGATAAATCTTGTTTCAAGCCCTTGCTGCTCACACACTGATGTAAGAGATGTATTCATAGCCTCCGGGGATCATATAACCCCCCACCCATCCGACTCTTTCATTTCCCCACAGCTTTCCCGTTTTCCTCCCTGCAGACATTTCCTTCTTGCAGATTCATCTATTAAATACTCGAGCGCATTCCTGCAGCCAGAATGCTTTCCCGAAAGCCGATACATTCACAAAGCTAATGGCGGCTCCCGAAACCACACACAAACTCCCCAGAAACTATCTAAAAAATGAAGGGACTATCATGGTATCATGCAGAGCAGGATTTGGAGATCCCAAGAGATTTGTGAATTAGTACCGCGAGCAACAAACACGAGCGAGGGTAACAAAAGTTTTTTTTTTTGGATATAAAGAGGAGGAATATAGAAGCCTCCGGGCACATGGGAAAATAGGGTACGGTACTAGGAATTTCTGAGTTTACCCCCTATTTCGGGGTTTTCGCCCGACATAATGCATTTGCTACAATATACCTCGGGCGGTGCTCCTCTTGATGGTTTCGTTGACTTCTGTACTCACTTGAGCCTTATTCTGCGCCATGTTGGTCACTCCTGCACTCTAATGATTTCCTTATGTTTACTTCTCTATATAACTTAGGGGCTGGACCGCTTCCCTTCCCTTCTTCCCTCCTTCATTTCCTCATGGACTTTCCTCTCTTCTTCCGAACTAAGAGAAAATTCGGTTGGGGACCCTATCCCGTTTGTCTCGCAAAAAAACACTGTTAGTAACAGATTTTGAAGCCCCGAGTGATTTTATGTGAAGCTCTTTGCTAACCACCTGGCAGATTTGACAGCAGCAAACTGGGAATTTGGCAAGGCTGTCGGGGAATAGAGGTTGAAAGTGCGCTTAGGGGTATTAGAGTTTTGTAAGTTAATTAAAATCTTGTAATTTAGCGATGATGATGATATAAGAATGTGCCCCTTGTGGTATACTTTTAGGAAACAAATCTTTCTATCACACAGATTAGCTTGTTCAACTTATAACGCCATCATATAACTCTATCAGACTACATTTCAAATTACGTTTTACAATTTTATTTTTTAGATAATCGTTTACAGTTATATAATCTACCAGCGAATTTATTTCTTATTTCCCCGCTCACACAATATAGTGTTAAGACAAAGTTCTCCCGCCCCCGCGGCCCCAGTATCCCCATATCCCGGTGCCCAGATCCCCCAGTAAGGAGGATATCCCACCCCCACCCCTCTACCTACCAAATTTTACACTTTGTTTGGAAAAGATGAGAAGGTCCACTAATCTTCAAGTGCCCCCCCAACCTTCAACTGTTGGATCTTAGTATCGGAGGGCCTCCTGCCGGGATATGTCACCCCCCCCCCCCAGCTCAATACGGCTCCTCCTCAGCACAATATAGCCCGCTTACGTAGTCTCCACCCACCTCCCCCACCTGGTAAGAAGACGTGGGCTTATCGGTTACTCCCTCTCCCGGGAAGTCCAAAAACCCATTCAAAAATTCCACAAGTACTTCACCCCCCCTCCCCCCCCCTTTGCACTACTTTTTCTCCCTCCCCCCCTCACTCCAAATCCAAGAACACTTCTTACCCAGGACATTTCCTATAATAAGGACACTTTCTACAAAAGGTTTCTTGAGATTTGGCGATCCACTGAAATGGGGGGTTCCTTCTTTTGTCGCTCTTCCCCTCCTCCCTCCCATCACTGCTATGCCAGTTCAGTCCCATCGTTGCCTCTGCTACTTCTTCACTACCATTGTAATTTTTTTTATATATAAGTGTAAGGGCCCGTTTACCTAATCGTCTATCATAGTTCTAAAATTTGGGTGATAAAATCTAGAGGGTGGCTTCTCAACAGGCGTCGTTTTTTTTCTTTGAAAATTCCACCAGAGGCTAGCTAGCTAGCTAGCATGCCCCCCGAAACGCGGGAATAATCTGCTTACCTAGACACATACACTCCAGCTCTCAGACCCTCCCTAATGGCCGATGCTATTGGGCCGCCGTCTATACAGTACGGTGGAGTTTATGACTCAGCCCATAGCTCGGAGATATTCTAGCCTATCCTATCTATGAATCAATCCTACTTATGCGGTGAAGTGCGGTTTGGGGAAGTGCGGTTTGGGGAAGTGCGGTTTGTTAGTCTGATAGCCCAATCAGATGCCGGGGTGCTAATTTAGTACAGTATAAAGGCGGGTCTTGTTCTAACATTATGTGTTTTCTTAGCTGTACTATATGTACCTACCCGGCGTCCCAAAGCATTAAATAGGGAGAGAGTATCTTACCAGAGCGAAAACAACTAAAATGGTTATAGCCTTTAGGGCCAACGGCTGCCTTCCTAAGACAAAAGAAGCAAAAGATTATTTTTTTATTTTCTTATTTTTATTTTCTATTCTTTTTTTTATTAATTATTTACCAACCCCCCTCCCGTCTGCTTCTGCTACCCGCCGATCGCCAACCTTTAAGGTCTAGAGTCGGATTCTACCACCTCGTAGCAGGATTGTTAAACCCCGGAGCCCTATTGATGAAGGCCAAGTTCTCCAATCTCCCAGTCCCCATAGGGCAGGAATTGAGGAATTCTCAGTTTTCCTGCCCTACATGACGGATCGTTCAATAATAACTGATTGTCAGCGCGGATTGAACTCCTGGGCTCCCGCTATGTGCGACAGGAGTGTTAACCACTGCGCCAGCTGGGTATTTCATGAAATGGTAACCGGGGAACTAATATTTATCCTACTGGAAGCTCGATTTTGGAATTTTACCGGACGAGTGGTGTGTCTCTTCCTGAGCTGCTGGTAGATTTCAACGAAGGTGTTTTTTTCTCTTTTCGCTCCTTTAATGTTTAATCGGGGATTCTCAGTCACTTTAAGCAGAAGTGACGCTTTGTGAGTTTATTATTGTGTGGTATAATAGGATATGAAATCATATAGCCTGAGTGATACTAACTTATTATGTGATATGCAATCAGCTAAAAAGCGCAATCTGCTTAGCTGACAGAGTATATACTGTCATAAATCCAAAAGGACTCTTTGGTTGACCGGCTGGTATGATACCAGGCCGGAAAGAAATGAGTGAAGGAGCAGTGTGCCACACCCCTGCTAGACAATCGGAAGCCATCACACTCATACACAGAGAAAACTGATGCGAAAATCAAAATACCTACTACTCATAGTAACAGTTTGGAGGAAATTGTGTCCAACCCCTCAGGGCCTTGGGGCAGTGACACTAGTGTTCAAAAGACCTGGTTCTAGGAATCACTAGTGTAAGATACAATGCCGGAAAAAGCGATATCACACAATAAACTTGACTTTTAGTAGCGGAATATTTTGCTATGGGAGCTCATGTTGTAGAAGATACTCCTTAATCAAGTATCATAATCAAGTTTCCATATAACAAGCTGATTTTGGGTCGTAGCCTGGAGAGTTCAAGACAAATTCTTAGGGAAAGGACTTCCTGAGTGTTAACTCTACAACCGACCCATTCAAACCTTAGCCACACAGAGGTTAACTAACTTGAATTAGTAACGGCCGGTAATTGCTCACACAAAAGGGCAAACTAGGTTACAATAAACCTATACTCGCCTCCCGTCCCCCCGTCCCCCCCATCCCCCCCATTCCCATCATAAGCCCAAAAGTCCAGTCCACTTTGCACTAAGGAAAGAGAGGACGGAGTCATGAAAGCCATTCCTGGGATGGGCCGTGAAGCCTTGTGTACTCGTGGATAATTCCCTAATCTTGCGCACCTATATATAATACAAATTCACGAACGCTCACTCGGTAACTAGAGCCTGTTCTCATGGTGAAAATCGTGGTTGCGGAGGTAATGACTTACGATGAGGATTTTACGCCGTAACGTGAAACGGCTTCAGTGGAGATGAGGATCGTTGATTGATAGTAATAGGTTAATGAAAAGAATGACTTCAGGAAAGTTGTATACCGGAGGAAAGGTGGGTTGCGAGGGAGGACAGAAAGGGAGAAAAAGAGGGGGTGAAAATAATTCGATAGGCTTGCGCGTCCTTTGACTAGTGAGTACAGTAGGTAAACCGGCCTTGGTAGAAACATGGGGGAGGTCTGACCCTTCAATGTAATTGCCGGGGGGTTGAGGCTTGTTCCCCTCCCTTCCTTTTATCTTCTTTCCCTTTTTTTTATTTTTGACTGCCAACTAGGTACCACAATTGTGTTCCCCCCCCTCTATCTCTTAGAGCCTGTTTGGCTGCAACCGTTCCATTCCGTTCTCCCATACAACTGACCCTTTCCTTTTTTTTCAAAACAGAGAGGAGGTGATTTTCACAGCAGAAACGGTCGCCCAACGGAACGGAACCGCTGCAGCCAAACAAGCTCTTAACTCCTTTATTCCGTTGCCTTCGCTTGTCCATTATTACTTGTAATGGTAGGGAACTGCCAGATGGTCGTCCTATGATTTCCCTTCAACAGATATCTGCTGCATGATTATTTGGAGTCTCAGGTTTGCTCTCCCTATTCCCCTCCCCCGCCCAGTTGCTAACCATGGACAGTGTTTTGTTTTTTGACGCCACATTTCTCGCTGTCGGGCCCATGGTTTGTTTCCTCTCACCCGAGGTTCGAGGGTTATGCTAATTGTTCAAGTTCACAAGGCTCGGGGCGTTCCCAAAGGATTGCGGGCGATCTATAACAATAGTACATTTAATTTCTTATACTATATTTCTCTTGTTCGTCAAGCCCCCTCCATCCAACCTTGTTTGTTCCTTCTGAGTTGACAACTTATGATTTTGGCTGGCCCTTTAGGATCCAATTTATGCCATCCCGCCAATGTGGGTGCGATGAGCTTTCTCCCCCTTGCTACCTTTCCTCACTTATGGCTTAAGGATGGTATTGGGGTCAACACAGCTCGAGATCAGACATTTGTAAGCTATCCTCCCAGACCCATATGCCTTAATTAACTAGGCACAGTATGATCTCCGGTCCATTACATGTGACCTGTCGGTACCTCCTAAAGACCTAAATTAGCGTCTGCCCCGGACTGCATGCCAAGTAGTCCAAAAATTTCCCTTCTGGAAAAGAGTCGAAAGGCATGCCAAAGCCCTGCTCTCTCTCCGAGGTAAACTTAAAAAGGGCACGAGCCCCTCACGGTTCGGTGAAATCGCTCGAACCTACCAGCACATTGTCCAATCGTTCGAGTTCTTAAGGTAATAGAACAGGAGCGTTAAGTCAGAAGAAGCCTATATTTGATTGGGGGGAAGAGGTTTGCTGACTCTGCTCTTGCTCGGGGGTATCCCTGGATTAACTTTTAATCTGAAGGTCTTTTTCTCATAAAATCCCAAAGCATTTTTACACAAAAAAAAACCATTTCCAATCAGCCACGTAAGTATCCTCCCGTTTTGCGCTTCTGTTATTCATATGAATCACCAACTAAGATCTGTTTCGGTAATAGAAAGCAACTTTTATAGAGCTGGTCTCTCTAGTAGTTGCCCTGGCTGCTGATCTGGGCGGTTCAGGTAAGATAAATCTCGTTTCAAGCCCTTGCTGCTCACACACTGATATATGAGATGTACAAGGGTATAAACCTATTAACCGGGAGAGACAGGGATAAATTTGGCTGGCCAACCTTGAATAACTGTTTCATAACTTCTTACCGGACCTTGTATTCATATCATAGCCTTCGGGGATCATCCAACTTCTACCCACCCGGCTCTCTCACTTCCCCACAGCTTTCCCGTTCTCCTTCTTGCAGATTTTTCCTTCTTGCAGATGCATCCATTAAAAACTCGAGTGTATTCCTGCAGTCGGAATGCTTTCCCGAAAGCCAATGGTCCTTCCCGAAACGACAAACAAACTCCCCAGAAACTATCCCAAAAATAAAGGGACTATCACGGGAGCACACCGAGCAGAATCTCGAGATTTCCAACAGATTTGTGAATATGGACTGCGAGCAACAGACACCAGGGAGGGTGGCAAAAGTACTTTTTTGGATACGAAAGAGGAGGAATATAGAAGTCCCCGGATACATAGGAAGGTCGGGCACGGTACTAGGAATTTCTGAGTTTGCCCCCTATTCCGGGCGTCGTCCGACATAACGCATCTGCTACAATATACGTCAGGTGGTGGAGTCTCGTTGACTTCTATACTCACTTGAACCTTATTCTGCGCCATGTTGGTCACTCTTGTCCCCTGAATGCATATGTGTATGCCGCGTATGCATTCTTACACCCTGATGCTTTCCCTGTGTTTGCTTCCCTAGATAGTGCCCCGCTTTCTGCTATATTATGGTTCGAAAAGCCTGTCATGGGCCATTCCATCGATCTCTTTAATTGCTTGAATGGTTAGGTTATACTGCGCTGTGTTGCTTCCTGTTGTTCTGGGAATGCATAAGTGTGTGCCGCGTATGCATTCCCACACTCGGATGGTTTCCTTATGCTTGCTTCGCTACAGTGTCGTTCTTTCCTCTCTCGTTTTCTTCTCTTTTTTCTTCTCTTCTCTACTATGAACGACTTCTTTCTCTTCCTCCGATCCTCTAGTGAAACTTTATTTTTGTGCTCGCTTGACTGAAGACAAATTATAACACCTTCTTTCTTTTCTTACCCCCTTTCTCTTTCCTTAATATCAACTCTTCTCCTTTTGCGACATTTCGCAGATGAAAGGAGGAGGAGGAGCTTAGAAGAAAGCTTTATAACAATATTTTACTCATCAAATATTCACAAGGCGTTTTCCTGTTCGAGTGATTCGAGTGATGAAGTGTGACCTCTAATAGTATGATGATTATGAATTACTAAGCTATGATATAATATCAACTTGGAAAATAAATTTATACTAAATTTGCCGTGACCTGCGAGAGTGCTGATTCCTTGTTGTTCTGCCAGATTCGGAGAATCATGGAGTCACTCTGAACTCGTCTATGTCTTCGGGGGAATTTTTCACCTCGCAATTCACGTGCTTGTGCCACAAAGACGTCACCACCAAAAGTGTTCAAAAGCCCCACCAAACCCATCATTCTCCATCACTTCATCTCATCTTTGTCCATCAACCCCCTCACATAACAATGCTTCTTCAAACCACCATCCGCCCCGTCGCGAGAAGGGCTCTCCTCTCCTCCTCCTCCTCGGCGAAATCGTTCACTCGCACCTTCACCGCCTTCCGTTCGCCCGTCCTCCGGCAAACACTCACCCCCGTCCGCCACCACAAACAACTCCCGGGGGCCCAATTCGCCTCAAAGCGTTTCTTCACGACCGAACCAGCTATCGTCGCTCGCCCGACCAGACCACAGAGCATTCAAAGGCTCTTGTATGCGGGCGGGGTCTTCGGCGGCACCCTTTTAGCGGTCAATTTTCTGTTCAACCATGAATCCCGCGAGGGTAGTATTCCGCTGTACGAGCGTGCCTACCTGCAGGAGACGTTCACGTATACCGGTCTCGGAGTCGGTATGATCGGTCTAGCGGCGAAGGGCCTGCACAACGTGGGGTGGAGTCATAGCCTCATGAGAATGAACCCGTGGCTCATCCTCGGTGGTGGCCTTGCCGCGAGCGTGGGGACAATGTTCGCTACTATGGCTACGGATCCGGACAAGTAATTATTTCCCCTTCCTTCCTTCCTTCCTTCCTCTCTTTCTCTCCCTTTCCTCCCCTTCTTTCCATGTTAACAAAACCAGCTACGTCCAAAAGCACCTCCTCTGGTCCGCCTTCAACCTCACCCAGGCTGCCGTGCTCGCCCCACTCTTCTTCTACAGTCCGGCCATCCTCGCCCGCGCAGGCTTGTATACCGTTGGCGTAATCGGCTCGATATCGTTCGTTGGCGCAACCGCCAAGGAGGATAAATACCTCTACCTCGGCGGCCCACTCCTCGCAGGTCTAGCCGTTGTAGCGCTCTCGGGCCTCGCGCCCATGGTCCTGCCCCTCGGCACTCGAGCCTTGGCGGCGTCGGAGGCCATCACGATGTACGGTGGGCTCGCCGTGTTTGGCGGCATCACCCTGTACGATGTGCAGAAGATTATGCAGCGTGCTAGGTTGGCGGACAGCGGCATCATCAAGAAGGATACGGTCAATGAGAGTATTAGCCTTGAGTTGGACTTTATTAATATTTTCATCAGGATGGTATACATCATTTCGGAGAGCCAGAAAAAAAAGCAGTAACTTAAGCGTAAAATCAAAAATAAAGTGAAGGGTGATTGAATTAGGGGTGAAGGGGAGGGGGGGATTGCATTTTTAGGCGTACTACTTTGGGAGGCTGGAATGGGATTTGTTTGTTTGGATCATTGAGGTTGGTGGCGGTAATGGATCTTTAGTGGGGGTTACCGTACTGTGCTTCTTTGTTTGGCTTTCGCTTGACCCTCCGCTCATTTTAACTTTTTTTTGTCACAAAACGATGAATGTATTTACTGTCATGCCATAGTCTTCAATTGAGCTACAGTTTTTTTTCGTATCGTAGGATAACACATCCACCCAAACTCCTCAATACCATAACGTACAAAGTCATAACATAAATATACACATCGAGAAAAGGAGAAGAAAGAGAAAAGATACCCAATCGCCACAAAGATACCACACGTTTCAAACACTCTCAAACTTCAAAACCTCCACCTGAATTCCCCCGCCCCATACCCCCAACGCGGCATAAACATCCCACCTCCCATCCAACCCAACCCTAGGATCCCAATCCCTCTCAGCATCAACCTCCTCATCAAGCCACCACCCACCAATCCTCTCCCCATTCCTGGTAAACCAAACCTCCCCGCCCGCAGCATCCGCGCCAAAGCACATACCAATCCCCACCCTCTCGCCCGCCCTCCAACCCCCCTGAACGAAATCCTTCCCGCCGTAGGAGTCATTGCAATACCTCCGCCCATCATCACTATGCACGCCCAAGCTCCCCCTATTCCACCCGGGCAGGCGAAAGGACGGGTACGGCTTCGCCGCGAAGCCTATGGCAACCGTGGCCTCCTGCGCCCGCGGCGGGAGGCGTAGTATGCGGATCTCGAAGTAGATGCGCTTGGGCAGGTGCGTGTTGGCCGGGTGGTGGTATCCGGCGGCGTAGAGGGGCTGCGAGGAGAGGAGCGTGGTGTCTAGACATCCTGCCGCCGTGGAAACGATCGGTAGGGAGGATTTAGGCGCTGTGGTGAGGGTTAGGCTGTTGCTGTGGTGGTGGTTGTTATTACTGTTGTACGGGGGTGGGAGCAGGGTTAAGGCTCCCATGGAGATTTCCCGCAGGGAGGCGGTTGTCAGGTGTTGTGGGGAGATGAGGGGGTTTTGGTGGCAGAAGGCGTAGCCTGCGTCCGAGAGGTCGCCGGGTGCGTTGGAGGTTGGGCTTGTGTCGTGGCTTATGACTGGTGGTGGGGGTGGGAGGTCGCTTTCCGAGGTGTAGGGGGTGAAGGGAGGTGGTGGGTCGGCGGGGGGTACGAAGTCGGTTGTGCTCGTTCCTCCTCCTCCTCCTCCGCCTGGGGGTGTGGAGGGTTTGTCGCGGGTTTGGCTCAGGGTGTAGGAGGGGGCTGTTGGGTTGTAGGGGCCTGACATTTCGGTGGTGGTGAAGTGTTGTTGTTGTTGTTGTTGTGTTGAAGGGGGAGAAGGAGTGTGATGGTGGAATGGGTAGTATGCTCGTGCTGGTGTTGGAGAGGAGATGTTGTATCGGTATTGTGCGTTGTCGTTGTTGTTCTTGTTGTCGTCTTTGGAGAGTAGTAATAAGGATTTTTTACCACGACGACCGAAACACATCTTTTTATCTTTTCTATTTTTTTATTTTAGAGAAACACAAAAAACAAAAACAAAAAGTCCGTTGGTTGGTTGTTTGGGAGAGTTTGTCTGGTATGATAGCTTTTTTAAAGCTATGGTTGACTTTATGTAGTGGGGCAGGGGGGAAGGGGGGAGGGAAGACGGGAATACCCTTCCTAATTATACCCTTTTTTCCTTCCCCTCCATCTTCCTTCACCGCCGTCACCTCCACCACCACCACCATCATCATCATTATCACAACACTCAACTTTCCACCTCAGCCACTCTTGGTATGACGTGACCACCCCATGATAACTTTATCCTATCTACGGTATCTGTCTGGTCTATCTATCTACAGTATCTATGATATCTGATACCTATTATAGCCCACAATACCGGTATCATAGCACAGTACCCCGCCCCGCCCCGCCATCCCATCCCATCTAACCTATCCCATTCCACCCCGTACATACGATAATTACCTCAACCTTGGACTGTGGTGATGATGATGATGCCCCCCTACCGTATCCCATGTACAACATGGTGCTATAAAAATCACAGCCCAAACACTATGCCAAAATTGCAATAAATAAATAAATACAGTAAAACACCCCCACAGATCATCAAAGCTTCCTCCTCTACACAGCCATTTCCATGCAATACAATAAGTAGTCCAAGTAAGTAAGCTCACCAACGGAATACCCATAGCTATGAGCTCCTTACGTGGTACAGTACGACACGGTAACGGTACGTAGCACAAAAATGGCGCTTTCCGCTCATAGGGCTGCATGTTGTCTAACAGATGGGATGACGGCATTGGATCGGTGTTTGTTGTGGGAACAAGCTGAGCTGATTGGGGGATCGTGTTCGGAATCGTACCGTACCGGGACCCCATCATGCTTTTATTCTACCGGTTGGTTGGTGGTGGTGGCCGCCGACAACGGGGGAGGTGTTTTGTGTTTGTGGTCGGGTGTGCTCGGGGAGGGTTAGTTGCGGGAGGAAACAAAAGTGCTAGTATAACTTTGGGGTTAGTATCGGCAGTGGGTGAAGAGGAGAGAGAGGAGCTCCTTGGGTATTATATGAGATTATGCGGTACTCGAGTATCATAGATAAGAACTTTTGGATGTCGTAATTTGGTTGTAATGAATGGAATTGATAGGTTTTACTGTATGATGCTTGGATTGTATGGGGGATCGTTTGTAGTGGTACGGGTATTGCACTGCACTGCACTGCATTCTCGCCTGGCTTTCAGGGCTCCGGAAAGTGCTGTTCAACAGTACGGGTACGCCTTGTGGACACGTCTTCTGGAGTTATTGGTGGTGGATTATCGTCGAATACCCGCTACTATGCTATGCTATGCGATGACGCGGTGCAGGAATTCGGTTGCGGTGGGCTGTGTAGATTATGCATGCATGCGTACTATGATATTGATAAAGGAAGTGGTAAAGTGCAGCAGGGTTTACCTACCGGTACTGCAACTACGCGATGTTGCCCAATCGTGTGGGACCATTGTGCGTGGAGGAGGATGGCGAGGATGAGAGCGGATTGGATAAAACTTTTCGCTCGGGGCAAATAAGCTATTCGGGCTCAGCTCGCCTTTGTGCATTGTACAGTACTCGTACTGGTATAGCTTCCCGGTATTGAGGAAAGGAAAAAAAAACCCCGCATTTCCGCCGTTGTAGCACCACATATCGCATCAAACGATCAAACTATAATACGGTACCGGTATTCATTCTGCGAGATATCATCTGGGAAACATGTGATATATCAAGTATCATACACGAGACCGGATACCGGGTATTCTAACAAAGTATAGCAAGGAAGTGGACAAGGCCAAGTTGCGAGATAGAGAGAAGAAAGAAGAAAAAAACTCATCACTCCACTCCTGGGACATTTGCGTTTTATTCATTCGCTATTACAAGTACTGCTATGACCTAAATCATCTAATCCTCCTCTTTCTTGATCAACTCGCTCCGAAAATTGTCCAAATCCGGTGGAATCTCCTGCAACTGGACGCTCGGCGCTCCGTCAATGAACCGCAACTGCTCCATGATCTTTGTCTTCATGCTTTCTAGGTACTTTCTTGTGTTCTTGTTTTCGTACTTCCCTTCCTTACTAAGGGGTGGGTGGAGTTTGTAGTCTGGGCCAAAATACTCCCGGTACGGGTTTCGTGCTGGTAGGTCGTCTTCGATTTCTGCGCCTAAGCAGATGCTGCGAGGGGGTTAGCGCTCGAACTTGTGATGGGAATGAAGGGGTGTGTACGCTGTTTCATAGGTCCATAGTCGCGATACATTGCGCGGGGTGTAGCCACCCCCGCCGAGAACGAGCAATGGCAGTCCAAACCCTTTGACGAATTCTACGCATGCACCGTGGGCTTTGATGTTGAGGTTGAAACAGCCGAGTTTATCACTCCCTAGCGAGTCTGCGCCGCATTGGAGGACTACCGAGGTAGGACAGTACTTTCCTATAACGGGCTCTACAATCTGCTTGAATAATCGAACGTACGACTCGTCGTCGATGCCGTCTTTCAGTGGCACGTTCAGTGCATAGTGTTTTCCCGTGCCGCCTCCAATGTCGTCCCAATTGCCCGTCCCGGGGAAGAAGTTGTCCTTGTCGTATTTGTGCAGGGAAAGTGTCATTACTCGGTCTGTTGAGAAGAACGCTTGCTCTACACCGTCTCCATGGTGGACGTCGATGTCGATGTATAATACTCGGGGATGGTATCGGAGGAGTTGGAGTATGGCTAGGACAATGTCATTGATGTAGCAGAACCCGGAAGCTTCTGATTTCTTGGCATGATGAAGACCTCCGGACCAGTTTATCGCTATGTCCGACTGGTGGTTAATTAGCTTTTTGGCAGCATCGAGGGAGGCGCCGGCGTACAGGCTGCAGTAATCCCAGATGCCGTCGAAGATGGGGCAATCGTCGCCGATGTTGAACTTTGAGAGGTCGTTGGAAAATTCTTGAGTGTTGTGAGGGGTCACCCTATAGCAAGGTCAGTATACTCGAGTAGTTGCTTGGGCTAGGTCCACGAAAACTGGATATGGACCTGGTCCGCAGAGTTCAAGCCGAATCTCACCGTTTCAAGAACTCTAGGTAATCATCTCCATGAAAGTCCTTGAGCTCGTCCTCGTTCGCCGGCCTTGTGGCGTAGGTGTCCATATGCCTATGTAATCCATACCCAAGAACTAGTTGGTTCGTTAATGTGAGCCTCCACGGTTTCATGGGGTGAGCTGCGCCAAAGTGGTGATTTTCCGCCCTGGCGTTGTGATGGTAGGAGACCTGGAATATGTTAGTATAGGGATTTACTCTAAATATAATGGCCAGGGCGGTCTTGCCTTCACTTTTGGTCCTGGAGCTAGCTCCAGTACGGGCATGCTTGCTGCTGATTTAACATCGAGAGAAATGGTGGAGTTTCCATTTCGATCCCAGTCGTATGTCTGAACGATTGACATTCCTGGAGCTAGTGAGCTTGTTAGGGTCTGACTAGTTGGTGAAATTTATCGCGCTTGGCGAGAAGGTCACAATATTGTAAGAAAACAAAATGCTGTTGTATTAAAGGCGGAGCAGGGACTCATTGCTTGTTGACCGGGCGCTATTTGGAGTTGCGACCTGAGACAGACTATCACCTCCTTGTAACGCCAAGCATTTATCAGATCACATGACAATGTTGCCAACTTGCCACGGTTTGAGCCTCACTATGACTCTGGCCTCAACCCCAACGTCACGACATTCCGCCTCCAAAGACCAAACGCCCCTTCAACCCCTAACAGGTTTTCCACTCCCGCCATATATCTTCCCTCTATACCCCCGACATAACTTGACTTATCGCCCTTTCCTTCAAGCAAAATATCTACAATAATCATGGCTGAAGACGCCGCCACCGTGCTGGAACAGTTCATCCACGACGGTACCGATCGCCCCTTGCTCCCCTTTTTCTTTTCGGACAAAAACTAACCCTACTAGTTGCCAATCTGCCAGCCGAGATTGCCCACATTTATGAGGAAATTCAAGCGAAAGATCGTATTTTAAAGGAGCATCGTGATAGCGCCTTGGCACGTGACAACAGCTTACAAAAGCATATAAAAATGCATGGAAGTCACGTGGAACACCCCAAAGAGGCTTTGTATGTCGAGCATATCAAGAAAGCATACGAGAAAATCAAAGAAATTCAAGACGAGAAGGTTCTATTGGCACAGAAGGCTGATGACCTGGTAGCATCCTAAATCTTCTACTTGCCTCCGAAACCATTTCACTAACTAACTGTCAACAGGTTGAGAAACATATGAAACGTCTCGATGCGAAAATCACCGACCTTACCCGCGACGGCCTCATGCCCCCAGATTCTCTCCTCCCATCCCCATATCCCAAGAACCTCCCCGCATTCGCACCGCGCCAGCCCTCGATTCGCGCATCTCCAATGCATATCGCACGTACTCCCTCTCAGCATCCCACAGCTAATCCCACCCCGGTTGCGGTCCCGCCGCATATTACACCAGCCGCAACACCGGCTGCTTTCCCTGCCCCCCAAAACGTGTCTACCCCTCGCGACTCCCACGAAAATAAGCGGCGGCGGCTGACGGCACCTCCTAATACAGTCCCAGTAATCTCCTCAAACCTCGCATCGCATCCTTCTACTCCAGGGATCCGGCCGGACCCGCTAGGCCAAGCTCGGAGGTCCAGCACCCCTAATGTGAACATGAAGAAGCGCAAGAATCCTCCTAAAAGAGAAGTCCTTTCTGAAGATGAAGATGACGACGACGAACTAGATGAAGAGGGCGGTGAGGATAAAAGGCTTTACTGTACTTGTCAGCAGGTGTCTTGGGGAAACATGGTTGCCTGTGATGATGGGGACTGTCCATATGAGTGGTTTCACTGGGGTATGCCATCTCTTCCATTCCTCGCACTTCATTCCCTTCGCTGACCGGTTCTCATAGCCTGCGTAAACCTAACAAAAGAGCCTCCGGGGAAATGGTTTTGTCCTACTTGCACTCGGCGAAAGGAGACAATAGGGTCCATCAGGGGGTAGCTGGTAGCGTTCTCCGGTGGATCTCTTTTTTATTCTACTTATCTTTTTTAAGCCCTCTAGGTTAGCTGTTTCTGTATTATAATTGGGATATTCTCGCATCGAAGGGGCGTTATCATCTTATCCGTTTTCAATGTGTTCTAAGAAGGGGCTGTTGGGACTAGCATCGTTATTTAATAGTGTTTGACACCATCGGTACCATAATAGCTTTCATTTTTTCCCCATCCAAGTTTTCTAATCGGGCCTTCTGCATTCGGGGGGCTCTATTTGTCGGGTCTGCGGAATTTTTAAAGGCAGGGGCTTAATTTGGACTGCTATACTAAATTTAGTAGCCTTCTAGTTTAGCAATGCTACAAACTTTCCAATAACAAGATGGGATCCCATCCAGACAACGAATATTTGCAGTAAAAGTGGGCACTATTGGGGGGATAGCATAATAATTAGAGTGACTTTGCGTGGTTACCGGCCAACCCTAACCCCACTGCGCCGCAACTTTGAACCAAATCAAAGAAATTATAGACTGCTACGGTATTGTAGGTGGTGATAGGCTCAACGGATGGGGCTACCGGGACTATTTCGCTTCTCTTCTGCGTGCCGGTATCCAATATATAGTACATCTCGAGATTGTCTTTTTTGCAGAAAGTCGGCTTTAATAAAGCTATTGGCGATGTTTGCGGTATTTGGGGATTTGGACCTGGGGTATAAAATCCGTGGACTGCGGCTGTCCAGAATTTGGACCTCGTACTACGGGTATTGGAACCCCGTGATAGCGCGACGCGGGAGAGGAGGTGGTCCGTTAACCCACCCACCCATGCACACACACACCACCACCGATCACGGCACTCCATCATGATCCGCCGCCGCTCCCGCCTAACACTTCTCTTACTCCTCGCATGCGCGTTCCTATTCTTCAACCTGTCAACCCTTCCCCGCCCCCTTCCCCCTTCTCACCCGCCCCCCTCATTCGACCCTGGTCGCATCTTCATAGCCTCCAACCACTGGAACTCCGAATCCATTCTCCGTTCGCACTGGTCCGACGCCGTCACCCGGCTCATCCTCCGCCTCGGCACGGGGAACGTGTACTTTTCGCTCTACGAGTCCGGCAGCTGGGATGACACCAAGGGCGCACTACGCGAGCTCGACGAGCGATTGGGGATGTTGGGCGTTGAGCGGAGGGTGATTCTTGAGGAGACGACGCATGCGGATGAGATCTCGCGGACGCCGAGGGTTGGAGAGGAGGGGTGGGTTGTCACGCCGAGGGGGAGGAAGGAGTTGAGGAGGATACCTTTCTTGGCTAAGGCTAGGAACAGGGTTCTTGAACCGCTGGTCGAGCTTCAGGCTGAAGGCGGGAGGAATGGGAGCTTTGATAGGTTGTTGTTCTTGAATGATGTTATTTTTACTGTTCGTCCACCCCCTCACCCTCCCCCCCTCAATTCGCTAGATATTGCTGGCTGTAAGCTAATCTGTGAAAGGGATGACAGGTCGAAGACGCATTGAATCTACTAAACACCCGTGGTGGCGAGTACTCCGCCGCTTGTTCACTAGACTTCCTCGACAGTACCAAATTCTACGACACCTTCGCCCTCCGCGACATCAACGGGCGTCCTGCTGCAAGCTTGTCATACCCGTTCTTTGCATCCGGTGCCTCCCGCGACGCTCTCCTCCTCAACCTCCCCGTCCCCGTGCGCAGCTGCTGGAACGGCATGGTGGCCTTCGACGCAGCACCCTTCCTGGCGCCCCCTAACCTCCGCTTCCGCGGCGTGTCCGACTCGCTGGCGGAATGGCACGTCGAGGGTAGTGAGTGCTGTCTCATACATTACGATAACCCCATACCCGACAAAGGTGTCTGGCTGAATCCGAATGTTAGAGTAGCGTATAGAGCGAAGGGATGGGAGTTGGTTCGGCAGGGGGTTGGATGGCCCGGGAGGTGGGAGAGGGCGTGGGGTAGGGTCGTTGGGTTTGTCACGGCCTTGTTGGGGTTACCCTGGGGGAGTGACAAGGTTGCGGGGAGGGTTCGGGAGTGGGGGGGTAGTGAGCCCGGGGTTGATTGCTTGATTGATGAGATGCAGGTTTTGGTAGACAATGGGTGGAAACATTTATAGTGGACACTTTTTTTTCTTTCTTCTTTTTCCTCTTCACATTTAAATCTAGCGCATCAAATTCTATAGTTATTGGCTACCGTGGGAAACAGGTATTGCCTAGGTACGACACTCTACACAAATTTTTGGTCAAGGGGAGAGTGGGGAATTGTGAAACGGGGGTGGATGGATATAAAAGCGACTCTCTATCATACCTAAAGCCTAGTATGAAAATATTATACCTTCCCCCATCTCTCCGCTACCACCTCCCTCCAATTTAGGACGGAACTCGACATCACCACTTTCCCCTAAATCATTAAAGGTGCGGAAAAGTAGACTTTTCCCCTCTCTTTTTTTTTTTAAAAAAAAACGGCCCTGGTCGGGCTGGTGGGTTAAGTTTAACTTACACTCCGCGGTGGAAGAGAGGGTAGGAGTGAGTTTTCGTGATTCGGGATGGTGGTATGCGTTATAATATAATTATGATGTTGATGGTTGTGGATAAATTGCTTATGGTCTCGTCGAGGGGTTTAACTTCTGAGTGAGGTGGTTGGGGTTTGTGGTTGTGGGAGATGGAATGGGGATGGAGATGGGTGGTGATGGGAAAATCAGGGCATTTTCATTGGGGGGGGGGGTTTCTTGGGGCGGGTTTCTTGGGGCAGGAGGGGGTGGGAGGGTTGGCTGTTTTTGATGTTTGGCGGTGGTTTGGTCTGACGGTTTAGAACTACTGTGGATTTATCTATAGTGTTAATGTTCTCTTTGGTTAGTATGAAAATATATGCCCGAGGAGCTCATGAGGTGGGGATTCTTGTTTTGTAGTTTATCGTATTCATGGGTGTGGGAGTAGCCTGCTATGTTTTGATGGTGGAAGGGCTTGGAAGTCCGGTTTAGGCACCTGAATTGCCTGTGCGGTACTACAGCGTTTACAGAATGAAAAGGGAAGTCTTTTCGTTTAATTTTAATTTTAATTTTTTTTCTTTGAAAACTGGCGGTTTCAGATAATATTGTTCTAATTGAATAAAATCAGAACTAATTGAAATACTCTCACGAGCTGGGGAAGGGCCTAAAACCAAAATTTGAAGAATAAACTCTGACAATCCATATTTTATAATAGCTGCAGAAACCTACCCAAGTAATAAAACAATATTCCTATCTTTTTAAATCCCGATGGGTTTAGTGTGTTGGTGGTGGTGGAGGTTTTCATCGGGTGGGAGGTGAATCTTCTTCAAGCACTTGTGCGTGGTGTAATGTAAACTAAGGTAAAGCGGCAGTTTTGGTGTAAGATACCGTATAAGATACTGATAGGATGAATGACTGACTGCAGGTACTGTACCGTACAGTGCTGTTAGAAAAGTTCGGGGACAATCACCAAAGCACACCAAATTTACCACATTTCAAGATGCCCGAGCACTAGAATGCCTAATAGCACAACAATGCTCTAAAATTTAAAAAAACTGGGCACTGTCTCAGATTCAATATATTGAGCTGGTAGAGCCTCTTTGCTCTACACCCTGTAGGCACTCCTTGAAGTGGTGGTTGTTGGATATCTGGGCTTCATGTACTTAGTGATTCGTTATCTGATTGGACATCTTGGCACGGTTCAGTGGCAAAATTGTCCCAATGCTCGTTGGATTGTAAAGTAGAGTTGTTGTCTTGGCACTCATTTCTACCCACAAGCCGGAACATAGAGCATACCTCCTCTTAAAGATTCACAAAAAATATCTAATTTTTTTACCAGGTACTCTAGATACAAGCTGTAGTGTTGGTAAAATTTCAAGCTCTAATTAACTGAGATGGTGCTGTTCTGGTGTGCTGGAAAGTGGCACTTGTGGTATGTTTTGGCGTTTGTTCCCGAACCTCTCTAACGGCACTGTACCGTACTATGTCCTAGAAATAACTACTGTATGATACATGTGGGATCGTTGACAAGCTGATTGGGCCTGGTGTTCACCAACAAAGCGGCAGGTTAAGAGCGACCCCGCTTTTCTTCAGCCTTGAGAACTCTGTCTATGAATCGACCATATCGTGCTCAAGAACTCATCCTTCGAAAGCTCTATCTATCTATCGACCTTAACGTACTCGAGAACCTATCCTTTGAAACCTCTGCATTCAATCCTCGGACTCTATAAATCGACACTACCGTGCTCAAGAACCTATCCTTTGAATCCTCTACATTGAATCCGCACTGTTCCAAACACCAAAAAAACAGAATGTCGCAATCTCGTCTCGGGGAAGGTAGCAACTCTTCCAATATCGACAACTCCTATAATACCAATATCAACTTGGGCTCGATCAATACTAACTCATACAATAATATCAACGCGGGCAACAATGTGCTTAACCTGAACCTTGGTAGTGCTGATGAGACGGCCGAGATCCTTGCATGGATATCTCCACTGGAACCCAGGATACGGCACCAGGCCATCAGAGAGCACCGAGTCGAACGTGTGGGAGACTGGCTCTTACAAACAGAGGAATATCAGAATTGGTATAACGGCATTCACGGTGGCGAGCCCGATAATTCGGTGTTGTTTTGCTACGGGGATCCGGGGGTCGGGAAGACCTACATTAGGTAAGAAATCATCTCTATAATGCAAATGTGTTGCTAAGAAGCTGTGATGCCAGCTCTTTGGTAATAGATAAATTGGGCGATTGGACGATTGGACGAAATGCTGCAGTCGCGTGCTTCTACTTCGACTTCGCGACCCAGAAGGAGCAATCTCCTATGAGCGTCCTAAGCTCCATCCTAAAACAGGTTGTTTGTGGACTCGAAGAGATTCCGGTGGAGATCGCCCAGGCTTTCCGAGCGCAGAAAAAGGACATCGGGGGCCGGAGGCTGGAAATGAGTGAAATTGTGGAGATGTTACAGAATATCTCGTCCTCACGGCCCACCTTCATATGTATTGATGCCGTGGACGAATGCATGGATGAGTATCGAGTGGAGCTGCTCAATTCACTCAAACAAGTTCTGCGCAAGTCCCCGAGGGTCCGGATATTTCTGGTTGGAAGGTTGCAGATTCGAGATGTGGTGGAGAGGCATCTTACTGGGAGAGTAGTCGTTGTATCTATTGTACCAACTAGAGACGATATCGTTCGATTTCTGCGAGCGAAACTGGAAAAGGATCCAACACCGGACGCAATGGACGAGTGCTTAGAGGTGGACATTATAAAGAGCATTCCCGAGACGGTTTCGGCAATGTAAGTAGGATGCAAAGACACTAAAGAGATGTGTGAAACCATAAGCTGACGGATCTGTCTAGGTTCCTACTGGTTTCTCTAAACATCAAGGCGATCCTACAGGAAAAGACACTCCATGAGAGGCGAGAGAGGCTCGGTACAATGAAAGATGGCTTGGGCTTGGGAGGCGCATATGATGCGACCATAGAACGGATAAAGGAACAGGAAGTGAGTGGGGCAAGATTCGGGATGGAGGCTCTAATGTGGATTTCACATTCTGAGCGGCCGTTAAGTATCGATGAGATATGTCATGCCCTAGCTATCGAGATAGGATCAACCAACATTAATCCCAACAATGTACCTTCGATCGGGACAGTGTTAGGGTGTTGCCAAGGACTTGCGGCGGTCGATGAAGGGTCTTCGACTATTAGGCTCATCCATTTCACACTCAAAGAGCACCTTTCCCGTCGCGCCGACTTATTTAACAGACCTCACTCGAAAATGGCGGAGACCTGTTTGACATATCTCAATTTCCAAGCCATTAAGGACCTTTCCGCTTTCCCCTCTGGGAACCTCCAAGGCACATCCCTCCTGGAATATTCCTCTCTGTATTGGGGAACCCACATGCGAATGAGCCTTTCCGATCGCTCAAGATGCCTTGCACTTGCCCTTCTTAATCAATACGATAACCATATATCGGCCGGGTTACTTTGGGAGTCAGTCAAGGGCCAGCCTTTCACTGGCTACACTTTCTCTATCACGCCGTTTTCTGCACTACACTGCATTTCATATTTCGGTATTGCCGAAGTTGCAACTAATTTGATAAAAATGAAGAAATGGGGTGTGAACCACAAAGATATAGCGGGTCTGACGCCGCTTATGTGGGCTGCGAGGTATGGACATGAAGAAGTAGTAAAAGTACTCTTGCAACAGAAGCATACTCAACCTGATATGCCGGACGCGCGATATGGTCGAACAGCACTCTCATGGGCTGCTGAGAGTGGACACGAAGGGGTGGTCAGGCTGTTCCTCGGTCCTCAATTTATCAATCCCGGGAGCATAGGCCGTAAGCGTGGGGCGTCGGGAGTAATGAGTTTACTATTTGGAAGGAAATACATCGACCCTAATAGGCCAGACGATGATGGCCAAACACCGCTCTCGTTGGCCACTTTGCGAGGGCATGATAGGGTTATGGAACTACTTTTGGGACGGGGAGATGTTAACCCCAATTTGTCTGGTAGTTATGGCCAAACACTCCTTTTGTGGGCCGTGAAGAAGGGGTGTGATAAAATAGTGAAGCTACTATTGGAAAGGGAAGACGTTAGCCCCGATAGGCCAGATATTGATGGCCAAACACCGCTAGAGTGGGCCACCATGCGAAGGCATGATAGAGTTATGGAACTGCTCTTGGGACGGGAAGACGTTAACCCCAATATGTCTGGTAGTTATGGCCAAACACTACTCTTGTGGGCCGTGCAGCAGGGGCGTGATAAAATAGTGAAGCTACTATTGGAACGGAAAGACGCTAGTCCCGATTTCTCTGACAATTCTGGCAAAACGCCGCTCTTGTGGGCCGCCTATTGCGGGCATCACGGAGCAGTGAAGCTACTGTTGAACCGGGAGGACGTTAGCCCCGATAGGCCAGACTATGATGGCCGAACACCGCTCTCGTGGGCTGTTAGGTATGGGCGTGAGAGAGTAGTGAAGCTACTGTTGGAACGGGAAGACGTTAGCCCCGATAGGCCAGACCATGATGGCCGAACACCGCTCTTGTGGGCCGCGGCGCGAGGGCATGATCAAGTCGTGAAACTGCTCTTAGGACGGGAAGACGTTAACCCGGATCGTCCTGACAAAAATGGCCGAACACCGCTCTTGTGGGCTGCTCGGCAAGGGCGTGATGCAGTAGTGAAGCTACTCTTGGAGCGGAAAGACGTTGGCCCCGATAGGCCTGACAAGGATGGCCAAACACCGCTCTCGTTGGCTTCCTGGTATGGGCGTGATGGAATCATGAAGCTCCTGTTGGAACGGGAAGACGTTAGCCCCGATCGGCCCGACAATACTGGCCGAACACCGCTCTCGTGGGCCGCCCAGAATGGACGTGATGGGGTAGTGAAGCTGCTGTTGCAACGGGAAGACATTAACCCCGATCAGCCTGACATTGATGGCCGAACCCCGCTCTCGTGGGCTACCTGTTCTAGGCTTGATGCAGGGGTGAAGCTACTGTTGGAACGGGAAGACGTTAGCCCCGATCGGCCCGACAATACTGGCCGAACACCGCTCTCGTGGGCCGCCCAGAATGGGCGTGATGGGGTAGTGAAGCTGCTGTTTCAACGGGAAGACATTAACCCCGATCAGCCTGACATTGATGGCCGAACCCCGCTCTCGTGGGCTACCTGTTCTAGGCTTGATGCAGGGGTGAAGCTACTGTTGGAACGGGGGGACGTTGGCCCTGATCGGCCCGACAATACTGGCCGAACACCCCTCTCGTGGGCTGCGTGTTCTAGGCTTGATGCAGGGGTGAAGCTACTGTTGGAACGGGGGGAAGTTAGCCCTGATCGGCCCGACAATGCTGGCCGAACACCCCTCTCGTGGGCTGCGTATTCTGGGCTTGATGCAGGGGTGAAGCTACTGCTGGAGCGGGGGGATGTTAGCCCCGATCGGCCCGACAATACTGGCCGAACACCTCTCTCGTGGGCTGCCTGTTCTAGGCTTGATGTAGTGGTTAAGCTGCTCTTGGGACGGGGGGATGTTAGCCCCGATCGGCCTGACAATGGTGGCCGAACACCGCTCTCGTGGGCGGCCGCCGGGAGACAGCAATATAGAGTAGTGAGGCTACTGCTGAAACGGAAAGACGTTAGCCCCAATAGGCCTGACAACAATGGTCGAACGCCACTCGGGTGGGCCGCCGCGAATAATCGTTATCAATCAGTGAAGCTACTCAGGGCCCGAAAGTAGGCAACTCCTAGCGCGTTATAAGATATCACTTCTTTCTCCATCTTTTCGCCTACCCATTTTACACCATTTGCAGACGCTTTACCACCCACTTCTATCCCTCCCCTCATCCCCATCCGCGCTCTCGGGGCGATCAGACAGTCTTGTGCACTTCGTCATTTGTTCGTACCGGAAATGTCAAGTCAATCGGGGGTGTTCATGCCATCAAGTCTGAGATATATAGATGAAGGACATTCACTTTTTTCATTTCCCTTCTTTTCTTGGCGTTCCACGGATTAATCTAGAAGTTTTTTTTAGTTTTTTTTTGGAGGAGAAAGCGTGGCCTTCTATGATACAATTCTTGTATTTCTCAATTCCTTTACTTAATAATAAATGGGACTTTTGTCGGAGGGTTGTGTAATTTATGGTATTACAGCTGAATTTATTTTGGGAGGCCTCTCAATCTAGCCTATTAGATGTGTAGTATGGCACCACGGTACCACGCAATCAAAAGAAATATAACGATCTTGAAGGTCTAATTGTACATATTGTACTCCTTGAGTCCTACCCTATCTCCTGCCACCTGCGAACAACAGAGTCACCCAGAAGCCCGGGCAGGATAGGCAGAGGAAAGGGGAAACCAGGACACCAAAAACAGGGTGAACATATATCTCTACCTGGGTGGAAAAGTCAAAGAAGGCTTCCCGCCAGATCCTCACGTTTATGTTGGAGTTGGCGGAAGCGGAGAATTGTCAGAATTGGCGGGTAAAGATAGGTATGAGGGTTTCCGGAGGAGGGGGGTATTTTAATTGACCATAGAAGTTTGCCGAATGTCTTTAGCAATTGAATTTGTTCCAGAGTAGGAATGATTGACGGAGGAGGTTCAATGGGTGTAATATGTCTGTCCATTATTATTACAGGAGTACGCAGGCAATTCGGGGCATAAGTTACATGGAGAGATATCGGCGGGTATGGGAAGCGATGGAACGGTCAGGATGAGCTTCTTACATCTTATGTATACTCATGTTTCTGCTGGTTTGTAGGGGACCCGAGAACAAAGTTTCTGGTAACTGTTGTTGGACTGATGTGCTTGGATTTGTTACGGGAGTGCGAAGGATAATTCAGAAGATGTGCAGAACGGAACGGATACGAGGGGATGTTGAATAAAGGATTTTATCCGCAATGTCCTTTCTTTGCTATCACGGGGGTGCACGGGGAAATAAGGGCATGCTACAAACATAGAGATAGGTGTGGTGATCCATAGGTGGATCAGAATGTGGTATTATGTTTTACTTATATACCTGTCTTTACCGTTAGTTTGATTTTAGTTTAAGAGAGCGAAGTTGAGAGGGCGAGAGTGAATGAATGAAGTTTACAGGTGGTAAGGATTTTACTTTCCATATCCTTCCTCCAAAATACCTAAGCTCCAGGTGAAACCTCTTAGTCTATTGGCTACTTCCGTACGAACCTCATTTCCCTACATAGACGGTAACTTTCCTACAACATAGCCCTATTATAGCCCCAGCCCGCAACCGTTAAGCTGTTTCCAACTCGCCCGGGATTTCAAACAGACTGAGCTAGTTTGTAATCGAGTAGTGCTATAAAATCTTGCAGCTGTAGAGGCAGACCTATACTATATGAACTCACACCTCGCCTATCCTCTGGGGTTAATCTCTCTATCTGGAGGGTGATGGCAAGAATCCCATGATGTTGCTAACGCTGCTGATTCAAGCACCATTCATTCCCGTCTCTTTCTTTCCATTATTTGAAGCCTAAACTGTTCGGAGGTGGTAGTAAATTTAATCTAAACCATTCTAGACACTCGCTTGGGTTAGAAGTGCTTGGCTTTGGTAGTTGAGGAAGTGTGACAGATTGTTCAGGCGCTTTTCAGATTGTTCGGGTGCGGGATACATAATCTGATTCTTTAATAGTAGATTATACTGCTTCAATATCATGGGGTGCACCGAGGAATAAGGGCATGTGGTAAATACGGAGATATGTGTGGTGATTTATGAGAGGACCATTAGAACCTGTTATATGTGTTTTACCTGTTTCTACTGGTGGTTTAGAAACAACGAGCGTGGGGTGCAAGTGGGGGTTACATTTCAGATCCTTATCATACGAAGCGCCTAACTTAAGTTCCATGTGAATCCTCTCACTCTGTCGTCTACCGCTGTGAGACCCTTATTTCCCAGGCCGGCACAACCCTCACCGGTCAGAAAATGATAATATGGTATAATACCGGAGGCCGATGGCCAAGGTTGATTCTGTTAGATCTGCGCAGGTTACCTATTGTAAAAAACATGTATCCCAATTTGTTTTACTACATCAGGGAATGAAGAGGGAAGAGAAGTGTTTCGGAGAGCCAGTAGTACAGTACTTGGAATAATAGGGAGACTTTGAAGGCCCAGCTGTATGCTTAGGGGGAGCTTAGTGTTTGCCTGTTCCTCTTGTATCGTACGGGCCTATAGTTGCTTCCCTGAGATCCCGATAGGCAAGTCCAATGGCCAGATCTAAACCGGTTGGTGGTTCGGGTCGAGGTTGATGTAGGAGGATTCTTAAACCAGCGGAGAGTGGTATTCGTAGGATATAGTGTTATCATAATTCGCCCTGGTTGGCTGTTGAGGGGTTGCGAGGCCGTATTCGGACCTGGTGGAGATTTCGTTCTCTGGGTTTGCGGTTATCGTGTCTCTGGAAGCCATCTTCGCTGATGCTTTGAGCTATGCAGGCGGTGTTGTATCAACACTTCCGAGATCTGTAGTCTGCAGAATACCGGTAAGCGAGGTCTAGGTCTTCCCACTTTCCGGACGCAGTGCTGTAAGGGCTGTATATTCCGGGTCGGCAGTGCTGCTGACCTAGCTACAGATAGCCATATTGAATCTACCCCGGCCAATGACTACCATTCCAGTTTTGCTTCTGAGTGAGGCCCCAATGTTCGGGAACTTGTCTTTGATCGGCAATCCTATCATTGGTTATAAAAAGAATATCTGAGCCCACCTATATAAGAGAAATTTGACCAGCCTTTTCGTTAAAATATCCCCCTGTCGCCTGAAGGTGGGAGACGTTCCGCTATCTAACAATACCATCTTATAAATTAGACCACAATTATGTACAGGGTGGGGTAAGATGTGACTGAGCAGGTTTTAAGGTTAACAAGCCAAATATATCCCTATCAGTTCAGGTCAACTATTCCCTACCCGTAACCTAGTATAGTGCGAACGCTCACCTTAGTTGTTATGAGAAAATATAGCCAAGGTGCTCAAGATGTAGGGATTCTCGTTATAACTTGTCTTCATGGATGTCGGGTATCTTTATGTTCTAATCATAGAAGGATTTGGAAATTCGGTTCAAGCACCTAAATTACCTGTACGGCACTGCATTGGTATTCGCAGGAAGCTCACATGAAAATTGAGAGTTTCAGAAACCTACACCAATTAGAAAACTACAGCACTATTTTTTTGAATCTCAATCTGTTTGCCGTAATGGTTGGAGCGTTCATTTGGGAAGAGATGGACCTTGTACGAGTACCGGTACCGGTACTGTGCTGTAAACCAAGGAAGAGTATCAGTCAGCAGTCTTGGTGGGAGATACTGACACGGGGCAAACAGTCGGTTCCAAGTATGTCCTAGGATTAAGTACTGTGCGGCGCATAAGGTATCTTTGAGAAGCTAATTAGGCCGGGTGTTCGCCAAGGATCGACAAGATAAGGGCGACCCACTTTTCTTCAGCCTCGAGAACTCTATCTATTAACCCTACCGTGCTCAAGAACTCATCCTTTAAACCCTCTGTATTGAATCCGAGGAGTCTATCTATTGACCCTACCGTACTCAAGAACCCATCCTTTGAATCCTCTACATTGAACCCGCACTGTTCTAAACACCAAAAAACGGAAATGTTGCAACCTCGTCTCGGGGGAGGTAGCAACTCTCCCAATATCGACAACTCCTTTAATACTAATATCAACTTGGGCTCAATCAATACTAACTCATACAATAATATCAACTCGGGCAACAAGGTGATTAACCTAAACCTTGGTAGTGATGAGACGGCTGAGATCCTCGCATGGCTATCTCCACTAGAACCCAGGATACGGCACCAGGCCATTAGAGAGCACCGAGTCGGAGATGTGGGGAACTGGCTCTTACGAACGGGGGAATTTCACAACTGGTCTCACGGAATTCACGGTGGCGAACCCAATAATTCGGTGTTGTTTTGTTACGGAGATCCCGGGGTCGGGAAGACCTACATTAGGTAATAAATCATATTCTCCATGAAGCAAAGGTGTTGCTAAGAAGCTGTCATGCCAGCTCTTTAGTAATAGATACATTAGGCGATCGGGCAAGGGGGAAAGATACGATAGTTGCGTGCTTCTACTTCGACTTCGCGGCCCAGAAGGAGCAATCTCCAACGAGCATCCTAAGTTCCCTCCTAAAACAGGTTGTTTATGGACTGAAGGAGATTCCCGCAAAGATCGCTCAGGCCTTCCAAGACCAGAAAAAGGTCGCCGGGGGCCGGAACCTAGGGCCGAGGGAAATCGTAGAGATGTTGCAGGATATCTCGTCCTCACGACCTACCTTCATATTTATTGATGCCGTAGACGAATGCATGGCTGAGTATCGCGCGGAACTGCTTGATTCACTCAAACAAATTTTATTCAAGTCCCCGAGCACACGGATATTTCTAGCCGGGAGGTTACAGATCCGAGATGAGGTGGAGAAACATCTTGCTGGGAGGGTAGTCGCTCTATCTATTATACCAACCAAGAACGATATCGTTCGATTCCTGCGAGCTCAACTGAAAAAGGATGCAACACCGGACGCGATGGACAAGAGCTTGGAGGCGGACATTATAAAGAACATTCCCGAGGCGGTTTCATCAATGTAAGGAAGAAGCAAAGACACTGAAAGAGATGTGGGAAAGTATAAGCTGACCGATCGGTGTTTAGGTTCCTACTGGTTTCTCTAAACATCAAGGCGATCCTACAGGAAAAGACACTCCATCAGAGGCGAGAGAGGCTCGATACAATGAAAGATGGCTTGGGCTTGGGTGGGGCATATGATGCAACGATAGAACGGATAAAGACACAGGAAGGGAGTGGAGCAAGATTCGGGATTGAGGCTCTAATGTGGATTTCACATTCAGAGCGGCCGTTAAGTGTCGCTGAGATATGCCACGCGCTAGCTATCGAGATAGGATCAGCCGACATTAATCCCAACAATGTACCTTCCATCCGGACAGTGTTAGGGTGTTGTCAAGGGCTTGTGGCGGTCGATGAAGGGTCTTCGACTATTAGGCTCATCCATTTCACACTCAAAGAGTATCTTTCCCGCCACGCCGACTTATTTAACAGACCTCACTCGAAAATGGCGGAAACTTGTTTGACATATCTCAATTTCCGGGCCATTAAGGACCTTTCCGCTTTCCCCTCTCGGAACCTCCAAGACACATCCCTCCTTGAATATTCCTCTCTGTATTGGGGAACCCACATGCGAATGAGCCTTTCCGATCGCTCAAGATGCCTTGCACTTGCCCTTCTTAATCAATACGATAAACATATAGCAGCAGAATTACTTTGGGGATCAGTCAAGAAGCAGTTTTTCACTCGCTACATTGGCTTTGCCAAGCCATTTTCTGCACTACACTGTATTTCATATTTCGGGGTTGTTGAAGTTGCAATTGATTTAATAACAACGAAGAAATGGGATGTGAGCCATAGAGATGGTGTAGGTCTGACGCCGCTTATGTGGGCTGCGAGGTACGGGCATGAGGAAATTGTTAAATTGCTTATGCAGCACAAGCATATTCAATCTGATATGCCGGACGCGCAATATGGTCGAACAGCACTCTCATGGGCTGCTGGGAGTGGACACGAAGGGGTGGTCGAGCTATTTCTCGGTCCTCGATTTGTCAATCCTGGGAGCATAGGCCGTCAGCGCAGAGCCCCAGGAGTAATGAGTGTTCTGTTTGGAAGGAAATACGTCAACCCTGATAGGCCAGATAATCGTGGCCAAACACCGCTCTCGTGGGCCGCTCGTAATGGGCATGGTGGAGTAATGAAACTACTATTGGGACGGAAAGACGTTAGCCCCAATAGGCCAAGCAATTATGGCGAAACACCGCTTTTATGGGCCGCCAAGAATGGGTATGATGGAGCAGTGAAGCTGCTGCTGCGGCGGGAAGACGTTACCCCTGATAAGCCTGATGGCGGTGGTAGGACACCGCTCTCGTGGGTAGCCGAGAATGGGCATGATGGGGTAGTGAAGCTGCTGTTGCACCAAGAGCAGGTTAACCATGATAGAACTGACAATAATGGCCGAGCACCGCTCTTGTGGGCTGCTAAAAATGGGCATGATGGGGTAGTGAAGCTACTGTTGGAACGGGAAGACATTAGCCACAATACTCCTGGCAATGATGGCAATACACCGTTATGGTGGGCTGCCTTGAATGGACATGATGGGGTAGTGAAGCTACTGTTGGAACGGGAAGACATTAGCCACAATACTCCTGGCAATGATGGCAAAACACCGTTCTGGTGGGCTGCCTTGAATGGGCATGATAGAGTAGTGAAGCTACTGTTGGAGCGGGAAGACGTTAGCCCTGATAGGCCTGACAGTGATTGCCGAACACCGCTCTCGTGGGCCGCCCAGAATGGGCATGATGGAGTAGTGAAACTACTGTTGGGACGGGAAGACGTTAACCCCGATAGGCCTGACAATGATGGCCAAACACCTCTCTTGTGGGCCGCCTGGAATGGGCGTGATGGAGTAGTGAAGCTGCTGCTTGGTCGAGAAGACGTTAGCCCTGACAGACGTGACAATTTTGGCAGAACACCACTCTTGTGGGCCGCCTGGTACCACCATGATGGAGTAGTGCAGCTACTGTTGGAACGGAAAGTCGTTGACCCCGACAGGCCTGACAATTCTGGAGGAACACCACTCTTGTCGGCAGCCCAGAGTGGGTGTGATCGAATAATGAGGCTATTGTTGGAACGGAAAGACGTTAGCCCCAATAGGCCTGACAATTCCGGCAAATCACCGCTCTCGTGGGCCTCCCGGAATGGGCAAACTGGTGTAGTGAAGCTGCTGTTGCAACGGGAAGACCTTAGTCCCGATTGGCCTGACAATTCTGGCAAAACACCGCTCTCGTGGGCCGCGCACAAAGGGCAAAGTGGTATTGTGAAGCTGCTGTTACAACGGGAGGATGTTAGTCTGGATAGGGCTGATAATGATGGTCAAACACCTCTCTTGTGGGCCACTCTGAATGGCCATGATAGAGTAGTGGAGCTACTCAAGCCCCAAAAACCTGCAACTCTTACAGCGGTATAAGATATCAGCTCTTTCCACATCTCCGCGCCTAGCCTACCTATTCTACAACATTCGCAGACACCTTACCACTATTTCTATCCTCTCCCCTTATCCTCATTCGTCCTTTCCGGGCGATCAGCCTGTCCCGCGCTCGTCGTCATTTGTTAGTACCGAAAATGTCAAGTCATTCTGGGGTGTTCATGCCATCAATTCTGGGATATATAGATGAAGGACAATTCACTTTTTTGATTCCCCTCACCTTTTTTTTTCTTTCGCGTTCTACCGATTAATTTAGAACTTTTTTTTTTGGAGGGGGGGTGGGGGTGTGGAAAGCGCCGCCTTCTATGATAGAAATTCTTGTATTTCTCAATTCCTTTATTCATTAATACAACGGACTTTGGTTAGAGGGCAGGATATGTATGATATCACAACTGAATATCTTTTAAGAGGTCTCTCGATCTTGCCTCTTATATACACTATACTATGAAAGGATAAATATGACGATCGTGAATGTCTAATCACACGTATTATAACCCTTTCTTTCTACCCTATATACAACCTCTTGTCAACAAGAGAGCTACATAGAAGTCTAGGTGGAATTAGCAGAAGACAGGAGAAGCCCGAAGAGAAAAGATGGGGTGGAAAAATGTTTCTAACTTAGTAGTCATTTCAAAAAGAAGGTATCTTGCGGGATCCTCACATTTTTTCTTAGAGTTGACAGAGCCAGAGAGTTCTCAGAATTGACGAGTAAAGATGGACACGAGAGTTGCCGGAAGTTTCGAGTGTTGTAGTTGATCATCGAAATTTACTCAATATCTTTAGAAAGTGCATTTGTTCTCTGGTTAGTATGATTAATAGAGAATCTTCCTTATTGCCTGGCCCTATTCTAGCCCCAGCTTTCGACGGTTAGCCCATTTCAAACGCCGAGATCTCAAAGAGACTGGGCAGGTTTGTGCTTGAATAATACCATAAAATTCGGCGGTTGTGGAAGCAGATCCACACCATATGAACCAACCTCTCCATCCACTGTAGTGAGTGTCACAATTCAGAGGGTCATATGAAAACACCATGATACCGCTAATCACACGGATTCAAGCACACCTCTCCGGTCTCATTCTTTCCGTTCTTGAAGCAGAAAGAGTCCGGAGATTGTAACAAATTTAATCCAAACAATCATAGACACTCACTTGTGTTAGAAGGATGTGTCTGGCTTTGATAGTTGCGGGAATGTGACAGATCGTTCAGGCACTTTGCGGATGGTTCGGGTACGGAATACCCGCAGGTAGATTATTTCACGATAGGTTATAACGAAATGACTTTCTTTCATCGCTGCTGGGGCGCCCGGAGGAAAAAGGGCATGCGAGAAATACAGAGGCGAGTATGGTGACTCATGGAAGGATCAGGACCTATTATTTGGGGTTTAAATATACATATGTCTCCACCATTAGTTTAGTTTTGAAAGAATCAGCCTGGGGTACAAGTGGTGGAAGTTGACATTCTGCATTCCATATGCTTCTTACAATGCGCCCCGATTCTACATGAATCCCCTCACTCTATTGTCTACGGATGTGCTATCCTTATTCCCCGGGTCAGCACAACGGCCATCGCTCAGCAATTGGTGATATGGTACTGGGGGCCTACCGCCAAGTAGAATTCTGCAGTTACCCCCTCTCACAGAAAACCTTTATCCTAATTTTTTTGCCCCATCATAGAAGGAGAGAACAAGAGAAACACTTCCTAGAGCGAGTAGTATTGTACTTGAAAGCATAGGGAGACTTTGGGCGTGCGACTGTAGATTTAGGGTGAGCCCAGTGTTTACTAATTCTACTTCTTTTATCATACCCTTCACCTGCAGTTACTCTCTGTGATCCTGGCTAGGCGAAATCAAGGCCTAGAAATATATACGGCTCTAAACCGGTTGGTGGCTCGGGTGGAGGATAATTCAGCTAGGGCTCAAAGCTAAGTTAGGCAGGGAGTGGTATTCATTCGACGTATCTTAGTTTCACGATAATTCGCCCCGGCTTTCAAGTGAGGGATTGCGAGGCCGTATTTGTAAAGGGGTGGTGATTTTACTCCCCGGTTCGTTGTCACCGTGTCTCTAGCGGACCTCCCGGCCAATGGTATGGGGCGTGCAGGTTGCACTTTCTAGATCCACAGTGCCGGTAGTTTTAGGACGTAGTATAATACACACACGACTCTGTCCTGAATGGCCGGCTTTAACGATTTTCATCAGGGGCACCGAGTATCCTAGACAACAGGTCAGGTTTCAGTGCAGGGGAGTTTGGAACTCACAGCAATTCGTACGGAGTAGCGAGGTATCCGGATTATCGAGATCCGGGATAGCGGGGTGTGGATATAGTTGAGTACTGTACCTGTACGGAGGTTCAGGGCTTAAGTTTCGTCGTGATCCCAAGCGGCAAGTCTGGCCTTGGTTTTAGAAAGCCTGGTCCAAGCTGGTGGGAGCCCAGGGCAACAGCCCTGCAGGGTTATTTAAATTTTCATTTGGACTGCATGACCTGCGGGTGCTCCGGCAGTTTGCAGATACTGTATTTGTGAACGACCTGGACTCTTTTCAGGGGAAATCACTCGGAATGAGAATGAAACATGGAGCCAACGGTGCAATAGATTTCGCTTAAGATACTCGAGTAGAGTACGAAGGTAGAGCGCCTAAGTTTTGAATATTCCGCTAGCAGGGGTTGCTCCACTAGCCGGGATTATAGCAGTAAACTAAGTACTAAAACGGTCACACCCACAACGAGATTGCACACACACAGCTGGTAGAAATTTATGAAAATTTTTTTCACCACTGTATCCTTTTCACACTTCTCAATTATCGATCAATATGCCACACTTAACCCGAGACGAAAGACGTGACTGTCAGCTCCTGCGCTCGATAGGCTGGGGGTATAAGCAAATTCATGAGAAGACGGGATTTTCTCAACATCAGATTCAGTATGCATGCACCTCACCAGCAACTTGCCGATGAGTTGGATTTATGAGTAGGAAGGAAAGCAATAAGAGCTGCACTTATTAAGGAAGGGTTTCACCGGCGTTTGGCAATGAGAAAACCACCGATCTCTGAACGCAACCGAGTAATCAGACTCCAATGGGCTCAGGAGCATGTCAACTGGACCCAGCTACAGTAGAATTCCATACTGTGGACTGATGAAACATGGATTACTGGTGGAAGGCATACCCGCACTTGGGTGACATGGAGGGCTGGAGAGGAGTGAGATCCTACTTGTATAGTAGAAAAGCATCAGAGGAAGAAGGGATGGATGTTCAGGGGCTGTTTTCATGGTAATATCCAATGCCCGGGTATATTTTGGGAAAAGGATTGGGGGTCGATCAACTCAGAGAGCTACTGTGTGCATACAGTTCCTATCATTCATGGGTATATGGAACTGTGCCATCGAAATGGAATACAATTGATGCTCATACAGGATGGGGCACCTGGCCATGCAGCAGGTAATACCTCTATTGAGCTTAGGGAAAGAGGAATTGAGGTAATTCAATGGCCTGCCTACTCTCCAGACTTAAATCCTATGGAAAAGGTATGGCATGTCATGAAGAATTATCTTCAGGATAATTATCCAGAGAATATGACCTATGATAGGTTGAGAGCCGTGGTCAAGACAGCTTGGGAGAATGTGGGAGAGCATGAGTTCCGAGAGCTCATTGAAAGCATGCAAGCCCGGTTTCAGGTCGTTATAGATGCAAACGGTCTTTTCACCAAGTATTAATTACTCCCTTCGCATACGGTCAACAACTCAAGCTCAAGACAGGCCGGACGCCACTCTTGTTACAGTTAACTACGACAAGCCTGCATTTTTGATGCCTGATTACCACTTTGAAGAACTGGTTCATCAAAGGGAATCGAGAGTATGAACTATTGAGTAATTCAGGCAGCAGGAGTGTTAGGGTGGGGCTGTAGAGGTGTCGGAGTTCTGATCTTGCCTTTTTTTTTTGTTAATTGTTTCTCTCTCTCTTTCTTTCTTTCTTTTATCAAGACAGAGTTAAAAGACCTGGAAACAATAGTAGTCTTCGCTGTGGGAGCCAGAATTTCATTTATAGGCATTAAAGTAATAATGATATTCACCCCGTGTGAACCAGAAAATCGCTTGTAGGACTGGAAGTGATAATAGTATTCACCGCATGAACAAGAAAATCGCTTCCAGAGCTGGAAGCAATAATGGCATTCACCGCGCAAAGCAGAAAATCACTTCCAGGACCTCTAAGCGACTATTCCCCATTTGCTACCCTAATCCCTACTAGTGGGATACCCCCTGCTAGCGGAATATTCAAAACTTAGGCGCTGTACCTTCGTACTCAATACTCGTAATTTTCTGACGTTTGTAAAAACAACTAGGTCCGCATATGCAGCGAAGAGGCACCCATCTGACCCCAGCTCAAGTACATTTGAGGTATGGTTTTGGTGAGAAACCCTCAGGAAAGGG
>Ga0307509_10000620_pt1 | contig 60494 bp, 60 predicted proteins | sample 10_EM_MG_FD_202245 | JGI IMG/M metagenome (GOLD analysis project Ga0307509, IMG submission 202245) | Populus trichocarpa ectomycorrhiza microbial communities from riparian zone in the Pacific Northwest, United States - 10_EM | ecosystem: Host-associated > Plants > Roots > Unclassified | place...
TCTGGTTTTCAACACACACCCCTTAGTGCGTGCGCTATTCCCAATACCGGATCATGTTAGCTTTGTCAGCCCCGTGTTCGCGGACTACCCCTGGTATCCGAGTACAGTCTCCACCGTACCCACGGCGAAACTGGACCGGTGGCGGACAAGGGTATTTTCGTGGGCAAAAAGTGAACCATCGAGGTTAGGGTTACGAAAAATTACTGGTAATTAATCCCCGTTCGCCACCAGTCCAGTTTCGCCGTGGGTACGGTGGAGACTGTAACTTATTGGGTAAGAGTATCTTAATCTGTCGCCACTGATTGGCGTCCCGGAGATAGAAGAGGCTTGAGCTATGCGAGCCAATAGGATAGGATGTGGTCGTGTTAGCCGTATTTTAGGCTTGCCAAACCTTGTGCCAAACCCTTCAAGGTCTTTAGGCAACATAGCTTGACTTCAGATCAGTGAAGCGGTCGAAGAAACAAACCAACAGAGGAACACGAAACAAAGATGGCTGATAGGAATAACCACATCGCAGACTTTCCCGAGACAGGCCTGCCCCCTATGTTGCCACTACGGGAACTCGTTATTCCGTCGTCTCCGCCACCAAGCTACTCTCTATTACCATCAGCCGAGGATTCGTACTCCGACTCCTACTAGCAAGGTGAATACGGTCCAGCAGTACAAACCTTCGTGGCACTCTGCAGACTCTATCCCCAGGGCGAAGCAAAAGCTTCTCCTGGTCTATATCCATGGCTTCATGGGCAATGAAACGAGATTTCAGAGCTTCCCCGCCCATCTGCACAACTTGTTATTGGTAACTTTGGCACAAAATCTCACAGGAATGCCCTTCACGCCCTTGGAATGACTAAAGTCTGTAGCAAAGGAAGTTGAATCGCATGGATATAGAGGTGTTTGGAGAGCTGGATGGCGCATGAGACTCGCCAAGAGTATGGTATTGAAATAGTTCACTCGTTTTTTCCTAGTCACTGCAAAGAAAACTTTTTTTTGGCCTACCCTATTACTTACTGTATTGACTATCTCCGGGCAAGGCCCCTATTCCCACAAGAGGAGGCCAGGCCTCCTCATGCAGAGATCGGAACCCCACACGGAGATAGTCAATACAGTAAGCAATGGGGTAAACCATTAACAAATTCAATTGAAACTAACGGACATTAGACTCCACCCGCCCTTTTTTTTTTTGTCCTCAGCATCCACCCTCCATACATCCCATAGCCTTTTCGACGATTTTCACAAACTTGTCAATCTCGCTGGTATCCCCTTGGAAGCCTTTCATAGTGCTGACAGCGCAGGAAAGAAGCAGTCTTTGGGTTTGCAAGTTCGTATCTTTAACTTCGGTAAACTTTCCCTCAAAATAGCGGCGCGATTCATCATGCTTTTTATTGGAGTACCGGAGGGATTCTTGGTGTTTCTGCTCGGCGTCGTTCTTGGCGTCGCGGTTCCCTTTCCTGTTGTCGTGAACAACAATTGCCGTGCACACAATAGTTCCCGTGACCATCATTCCACCGGCGGCGAGGTTTTGATTCTTTAGACTCCAATCTAGATACACGAGTTAATTACCTCAATCACTACCGTAAAAACTCAAATAATCGGTCGGTGTGCTATGTAGTCAAAAATTACCCACTTCAGAAAAGGGACCAAGAACACAGCAAGAACCGAGCTGCTCAGCCCTCTTCAGACAAAAAAAACCTCCCCACATACCTTACCAGAGGCAACTCCAACGACATAGCACACCGACTGATTGAGTTTTTACAGTAATATCAGGGGGGGGACGTAAACTCACGGTAACTATTCTTCGCTCCAACCCCAACAGCCGCAAGGAAACGAGTGAAAATCATGGCGGACATTTCAGGAGCAAAAGGGTTTGGGAGGTGATGCGGTGTGAGGAAACGAAACGAAAATGAAATGAAATGGAAAAAAACGTTGACGGTCGAGAGCGTTGTCGGTAAACGGCGAGCAAAAGGTGAGAACGCAGACTACCAGAGAAGGCAGGACGTTGAGGGAGGAAGAAGAAAAGAGGGGAAGGGGGAAGGTTTGCTTGCTTAAATGCCGGTAGGCATTCCAGAGCTACGGTTACCCTGCTGTCGGCCAAATTTTCATAGCCCCCAGCACCAGAATACCGTACCTACAGTAGCCTACAGTACGAGGACTGAAATGTGGCTGAATCAACACACGCGTCATATGCCCCGCCACGCAACCTCCAGCCAAGGCCTACGGATCCCCTGTTCTCACCTCTCGCTCTGCCATACCTTCGTTACTCTTAACCACTGCAATATCGTCTGAATCTGCTTTTTCTCGCCTTGGGAGGGTTAAGGCGAAGATTCTTCAGCTTCCACTGTTACCCCGAACCCCGCTTCGATAGTTATAAGTACAAGGAACTTTTAGCGCAATCATACCTGCAGCATTCCCGGTCCCCGGTTCTGTTCATTACAACTCCTTGTTGGTCAGTCTTTGATCAGATGTCTTCCTCAAAACTTCCACGCAAGTTCACTCCTCCGGCCTCTCCTACAGCTTCGTACTACGACATCTCCGGCGATGACGAGAATAGATATAGTACTATCACGAACACTAGCACTGGCCGGGGTGTGTAGCTATTGTATTCAAAATCAAAGGCGAGTTTGCTTGCCTTGTTGTGATTGTTGGTTACACAAGCGAGATGAGAAACCAAACTATTGGAGGATTTTATCCTATGCCATCTACGCTTTTAAGATGTCGCTCTTAAAATTAATATTCTTTGGGAGTGTAGGTTTGTGTGCACCCAACACCCTCGAAAATTGATAATATCCCTGGCTTTGTAGCCCTTCAACAAAAACCTTCTCCGAGCGATGACCCTTCGACCCCACCCGCAGTCGCCACGACGTTACTTCTAGCCTGGCTACCAGAATCGGCACTCGGCGACGCCTACGATACCTATGTTAAGGTAGACCTTATCGATGCCGAGACACCGCCACGACTGTCCTACTTGGTGCCCTCGCCACCCGCAACCGTATACGCCCCGGGAACTTCATGTGTCGGGAACTATGCATTCACCGTCGACAATCGCTCAATCAAAGAAACGGTTAGGGCTAGTTTCGATCCATTTGGCGAAGGAGGTGGCTTGTTTTGGGGTGGGGACGAGGTGCTTAGGTGGTTAAGGCGTTACGTAAGGGTCGAGAAGAGTGAGGTCGAGCCCAGCGTCTACCTTGTCGAGCCTAGTCAAGAGGACCTCTTATCATTTGGTTCCAAGCCGACTATAGTTGGCCATGTAGGAGAAAGCTCCACGTCTGGTGGAGCTGGGATGGATCTTTTGACAAGGGTGTTTAAAGAAGCGCGATGGGGTTTCTTGGATAATGTCTCCCGTGTTACAAGGTTTACTCGGAGTACCGCAGAGGATATTCTTGACTCTCGGAAGGTCCCTCTACAGGTCAGGGGACTTTTGAAGAATCCAGATGTGGTCAATCTTCAAGATGAATTCGATCCCGCTAGGCTTTACATTGCGCGGTGGGCTATGGGGATCGCCGAGCAAAGCGAGAGGGAGAGGCAACAAGACCATCAGGTCGTCTGGGCTAATAGGGATGCACTGGAGTTAGAGGATTCGGCGGTTGGGGAGTTTGAGATTCTAGATCTCGAGTCTGGAAGTACCAAATTGGATTCAGACAAAAGGAAGCTAGTATCATTGGAGGAATGGAATGGGTGGTTTGACCCGAAAACTGGGAAATTAGCCATTACGGCCAACGAGGCAAAAGAGCGTGTATTCCACGGTGGGGTAGAGCCTGGGGCTGCAAGGAAGGAAATTTGGTTGTGGCTATTGGATGTTTACCCTTGGGATAGCACTAAGGATGAGCGCATTGCCCTAATGAACAGTAAGAGAGACGAGTATGTTCGATTGAAGGGAAAGTGGTGGGATGATTTGGATAGGAGAAACAACGATGAGTACTGGAGAGACCAGAAGAACCGTATCGGTATGTATTATCGAACGATCCCACAATGCTACAGAACAGCCAAACTGATTAAGCGCTTGCGGTACGAAATACAGAGAAGGACGTTCACCGTACCGATCGTGGCGTGCCAATCTTTGCGGGTGAGGATATCCCGCATCCGGACCCTGATTCTCCGTTCGCCGAAACTGGCACCAACGTTCACCTGGAGTAGATGAAAGATATGCTTTTAACATATAATGAGTACAATACCGATCTCGGTTATTCGCAGGGTATGAGTGATCTTTTGGCACCCATCTACGCAGTATTGCAGGACGATGCGGCAGCCTTCTGGGCGTTTGTTGGCTTCATGGAGCGAATGGAGCGGAATTTCTTGAGGGACCAAACTGGGATGAGGGCCCAGCTCGTAGCTTTGGATCATCTTGCCCAGCTCATGGATCCAAAATTATATGCACACCTAGAGAGTGCGGACTCGACCAACTTTTTCTTCTTCTTTAGAATGCTATTGGTTTGGTACAAGCGGGAGTTCAATTGGGACGTGCTTAGGCTTTGGGAGACGATGTGGACAAATTTCCTCAGCAGCCACTTCCATCTGTTCATCGCTTTGGCAATACTTGAAAGGTATCGGGATGTTATCATGGACCGTAAGTTATCCGTTTCCTATTGCGATGAACTATGCTAATTCAGAGTAGATCTGACGCAGTTTGACGAAGTCCTAAAATACATCAACGAGCGTTCTTCAACCCGGGTCCACACTAAGGCGTTATTTACAAATTCCAGCGGACGGTAGAAGCCGCAGATCGTAAAAGTAATTTTGTCGCACTCGGTGAGGGAAGTAGCACAATGAGGAGGCGGAGAACGGAGAATGCTTATGAGGGGATCCCTCGAACAGCTCTGGGGCACTGACGCCTAGGGCCGCAGTAAGCAAAGGGAAGAATATTGAGGGGCGAAATGGAGGGATTGTGCCAAATGTTAGCCCCGAGTTGCGGACTTTGTTGAATAGGGATATTATTAGGGCAAAGTAGAATGGGTTTTTACGGCTTCCTTTCTTCTTTCTTTCTTGCATCTTTGTACTTTTTCTTGCATGTGGGTGTTTCTGGGAATTGTAGGGTTATGCGAGGCTAGGTCATGAAAATCGACGGGTGTGCGGTTAGGGCTGGGATCGATTAGTTGAAAGGGGCTGCTGTGAATACATGTAATAAAATTCTCTACACAAGCGCTTAGATGTTCTAGCAATATGGATCATTATATTCTTCCTCTTCGTATTACGCAGCATCACTCGTAAGGCGGGTAAACGAAAGTTCAAGCCGCCCCCCAACTGAGCTGGTCTTATTTTGTAGTATGCTCAACAGCTAGCTAAGCACAACACCTACAGCCTCCGGTCGAAAAGATCAGGAATTGTGGAAATTAAAAGTCAGAAACACAGTTGCCCGACTGGCTCGAGCACACCGAACCCTCCAATCAAAGTCCCAGAGGCCCGATCACCGTTTCCCGATTTTTTCTACCGGGGGCTGTAGTACCGGTGTGTTTGAGCCAAGAGTACTCGTACTTACCTAAAACTACTCAATACGTACTCGTAATGATTGTGCATAACGCCACTAGAGTATGTCTTCCTAGATATCGCCTACTCTTCCCTATCACACAGCAATCCACGTATATGGCCTTAGTACAGTACAAGTACCACTTCTCTAGGTAACCCCTCGGACTACGTGAAAACCTATATTACCCCGTTTTTCCATTCAAGTGCCACTGGTATCCTGATACCCCCCGGAAGCTTACGCGTATGCACTCCCACCACGCACACATTTACGTACGTGACTATCAGGATCACAGGTTGGGATGAGGAAATGTCGCTCTCTCTTTCCCCGATCCTTTCCTTCTCTTTTCTCTTTCTTCAGAGCTTTTTTCCATTTAAACATTTTCTCCGAAACATCTCAGTTACCGGGGCACCGAATATCTGTCCAAGTTCTCCTTTCTTTGGTCATTGTAGAACTGACGATTGGGCTGCTGAGTTTGGTAAAGACATTGCTCGAGTACATTAAGCTCAAATAAATTCGGCAAATTGATTTTCTACCAGACTAAGCCCGCTCAGCATTGCCAGAAGGGAGCTCTTTCTCGAGATTTTAAGAACACTTATATAACCCAGTGCCCCCAACGACCCAGTCCACCCTTCTTAGCGGTAGGACAAGACGGGCTATGGGCCATAGTCCGTCATTTTTAGGTGAGTAGATACCCTACGCCCAGCATCCGAAGGCCTGGGCATCCTATACCATATAATAAACTCTAGCAATTAGTCAAAGGCCCTCACACTCCCCCACAGTCCTTTATATTGGGGACTAAAATGTACTTCTCACAGTACCACACCATTTTGTCTGCCCATGGCTCGGAATGCAGATTTTAATTATAAACCCGCTTAACTTGGGTTCCCCATATCTTGCTCCTCCCTGCAGGTGCTTCACCGTCCTACAGAGTTAAGCGCATGGCTAGTATCCCGGTAATCCTCCCTTTGATCGTGGAATGTCATTAACTGAGCCAGCAGATAAAGCCCAAAGATTCATTCGGGGCCCATACAAAATTTCGGACTCGGACGTTCGGGTTATACAGTACCGGTATATCTGTACCGGCAACCTGTAACTGGAGCCAGTAAACAAGCTTGTCACGAGGATAGCGATCTCGAATTCTTGCAAAATCTCCGTATCTGCTCGGACCAGAGATGTCCGCTAGTCAAGTAACCTCAGCCATACCCCTTCAAGCAAGATATTCGTCTAACTTTCGTGCCGAAATTCTGTAAAATCTAGTATACGAACGAAGGGATGATGATGAAGATCTTAAACGCAGACAGGGGGGACCTAGGAATGTGTGGCTTGAGCGGCTAAAGAGCCGCCAGGAGTCTTTTCATGAAGAGTGTTGATCTAGTACCATATTTACTCGTATAATCCACAACCTCCGTATGCAAGGCTATCCCCGTCAATCCCTGCCCCAACCCACTATAGGTTTGGTTTGATAGGTAAACAGAATTGCGAATACCAGTTAGCGAGATCCAACACACTCGGTACACTTAGGCTTGACTGTGAGGAAAACACCAATCCTGATTCCAAGTTGAAGCCTATGGTCAAAGGTTCATGCCGCCCAGATGATACGCGGATCCTGAGCTCTACAGGCAAAGGTGATACCTACAGGCTCCTTAGTGGAAACGGAGCATTTGGGGTTAAAGGCGACCGGGAGGTGGATCTTCCTCCGATGGTGAATTTTCGGATTCACCTTACCTCCTGCTGTCGCTCAAACTCCTCATTATGTCATTAACCCACCCCCACCTCACTGAGATCTGCCTGCATCATTAGCTCTCACTCGTAAAGGCTTCCCCTTGCCTCCCTGTCCCCTGCCCGTCTTCGCTGACCATCCCCTCTCCCCTTCCCATCTCCTCCCTGATCAACCCATCTCGACTTGCATCACCATTCGTTCCCCTCTATACTCCTCCCCCGATGACCCACATAAGTTTCCACTGATTATTCGAATTCGAGAAAAAAAAACAATGTGTTGCTGTTGGTTGACTCATTCCCATCCTTGGTACAAACTTGGTTTCTAACCTGGTTGTTTTGGCTTTGAAGCGGTGCTTCAGGGAATACGGATGGGTAGGAGCGATTTCAACGGCTTGGAAATGATCCGTGATGGGCCGGGAACTTTAAGCGGTGGGCAGAATAAAGTGTTTGCAGACCGCTTGATGGGTAGAGATAGTGTGGAAAGAACTTTACTGAGTGCGAGAACAAGAGAGAGATTAAAGGTCAAAATGAGAGTCGCATTAAGAGCGTTTCGTTGGCTTTAGTTTACTGTGCAGAAAGAATTTGTTGAGCAGAGAGAAGAGAAAGGAAGTGAAGCGAAACAGAAGGCAAAGAAGACACATAACTGATGGCAACCAAGTCAACCGTATGACTAAACTTCGGCGAACAACCCCTGATATCCAACATTAAGAAGCAATCACGATCTGTTCTCAATGCTAATCACCCGCCCTATAGGTGTCTGTAAGGCCTGGTAGGCTTTGGTAGGCCGGCGGAATTAGGCCTATATCGGCCTAGGGTGTTTTTTGAGTGGTCTGCCTTGGCCTGGCCCGTTGTGGGCCCGGGACGAATACAAGGCATCCCCGCGGGCCTGCACTGCGCTAGAACAGCCGAGTGATATATAGTGATAAGCTCCAGCTTAGTGGATCCGGAATCTCAGAGTAACTCGCCTTGCAGCGACGTTATGATCGAAAACTCGGAGAGAAAGAGAGAGAGAGAGAGAGAGAGAGAGAGAGAGAGAGAGAGAGATGGGAGTCTCTACATGCAGGTTATTTTGTAGTGTAAAAGGTGTTCATGACTTAGCTGAATCTGTCATTCATGTGGCTGCGGTTCCCTGCGGAGTCTAAACTCTAGTTATCCCGGAAATACCTAAACCATTTGCTCTGTTCGCGGGCGAAAGGGAAGGGGGGGGGCACGAAATTCTAGAGTGGCTCCTGGTCCATCGTGATGACTTAGCATGATCCGAGGTGGGATAAAATGGGGAAGCAGGTTAAGGATTGCCATTTCAGAGCTACTCCCCCCAAAAGCCGAACACCAAGACCATTCCTAGTTCCGCTGTTGTACGGTTTTCTGAGCTTTCTCGCCACCTATTCGGGGCCTTTAAGTTGCAGTCATGAATTCAGCGGTATAATGCCAGAGGTTGTTAGTCGGATCTGGGATGAAAATACCGCCCACTGAAGCCGCCTTGCTACACTACTGTTCACCTAATTCTCATACCGCAACATGTACAGTACCTGTGGCAGTGTTATGGCCGGTGAAAATGAACCGCCCCCAGCGATCTTCGATTACATGGTACATTTTCACCGGCAGCAACACTGCCACGGATACATGGGGGTATGAGAATTAAGTGAACAGGAGTGTACCAGAGTACAGGCCACATCATAACACTGGTATGCTTCAAATCTCGAAAATTCCGTATCTTGTTCTCAAGTCTAGATAGTCCACCATGCAGATGCATTACAAATCGTTCAGCCTCCATGAGCGCCACCGAACCAATGCCCCCTCGGTCTGTTCTAGTAGCAGCTAAAGGGGTAGTTTCATCATGCCTCTATTCTTTCCTGCGATATTTTTTTCTCTTGTGATAAGGTAATGACCCCTTGATGATAATTCTTATTGTTGCGAAGCACCATCCCGGCAATAATACTCCCCCAACCTATTTGACTCGATATGTTGAGTTTTTCATGGAATTGAGGGCTTGAATTCGATGATACATCTCCAAGGAGTGATTCTCTACCCCTCTTGCAAATTTCAAATTAAAGTTTCCTCCAGTGAAGCAACTTCTTCCGATGGTCTTAGTCTACATAGCGCAGAACAGCAGCGCCAGCATTGATGGGCAGAGGGGGGTTTAATGGTACCCTAGATCATCTGTGGTAGGGGCCAAAGATCTTCCTCAGGATGCTGTCATTGGCGTTTCCTAGGAAGAAAGCTTAAAAGTGTACTGTGCCATCTCTAGATATCCCTCTCGGCAAAGTTCTCCCATCCAGCATTGAATTGTGCCGGGTAAGAAATAATAATAATAATAATTTAAAAATCAGATGAGGAATCGTGATACTCCAAGACCTTATATCTGAACTCCTGGTTAGCTACAGCAGGTCAGGCAAGGTCGGGTATTATGATGATACCGTGAGAGCAATTGCTCTCGCTGGCGACCGCCATTACTTAGCCTTTCCCCGCGCTGCAGGGGAACCGAAAAAGGTAGGTGTGGGAAAATAGAGCAAGACAAGAGAAAGTGCTCCAGGTGAGCAGCCAGGGTAGTCCTATTTGCCAAATTTAAATTCAAAGCTCAATAAAGCCGAGATAGAGCATGACGGACATGTGACCCTGTAGGTAGGCTTCTAAGCTCCTTCGTATACCTTGAGGCCTCGAATTGGTAAGACGATCAGAAATGGGGGTTTACCTGAAGAGTCCCTAAAAAATTAATACAAATACTTTTTTCACTGAATTTGCTTCTTCACCTTCCATCTCAAAGCTCCCTGGATGATGTGGCGGGTTTGAGTACAGACCCACTGGCCTATGCAAATGGGATTATAAAATCAACAAGGCTGGATGGTCTAAACTAACTAATCAAATAACAATCGGTATTTGACCAGGGTCTTGAATGCCGCAATGTCCGAAGTATGGGGTTTTTTGTTTCCCCCTAGCCCGGTAGCGGGATGATTACAGATGCAGGGTCGCAGACCGACACCAAATGCACTGAAGTAAGGTGGGATTGGCTGTAACCTCGGACTTTGACGGCGTGCCTTACCGACCTTTGAGACAGCTCTGGCTCTCATACCCATGATAGATCCCTTCTAGAATAGCTTGGTTCAAGTGCTACCGAAAAAGTAGTGGGGCACAAGCGATTTTACCGCCAAATTAGCAGATCCCACACTGAGATATTACACTGGAGGAAATCAAAAAGAAAATACAAGCTTTTGATAGAAGTTCATAGAACCAGTGGAAACAGTGGGGACATCATTTTCTATCCTGGAGAGTGGTAGGTAGTGGAACTTTTCAAATTCCGCCAAGACACAGTTTCCCCACCAAGAATGATGGCCTTGGCGCAATTCTGAGGCAAGGTTTGTTCCTTCTTGCTATTAATATGATACTTCTCTTCAAAGGATTTAAATTCATTTGAAGCTACAACAGAAGTCAGGCAGTCCACCCCTTTTATGAGCATGCTATGGATTTATCCTATTTTAAGTTCATGTATTGGTGCTGGAATGAGTGTGTAAAATTGGCCATTTTTTGTGTAAATTCTTTTGGTCGCACTTGTATCATACCATCCAGGCAAGTTTGATGCATTATTCTCGTGCTGGTAGGGTGCTTGGGGAAATGGTCTGGGGAACAGTACTAGCACCCACTTCAACACTAGGTATGGCTGTTCCACACTTTTACTTGCTACCCGTAAAACTGTATCCTCCACCTGCTCCGTAGTGGTGCCAGACACCACAAACTGACTTTCTCGTTCGGGGCCTTTTCGCTTAGTAATACACTCCCGACCCGCTCCTAAAAGCTCCTCTCGCTGTTCTCAGCTGATACTCAATTTCAAGAAAAACGGCTCATGGGGCCAGAGAGGGGCGGATTTTAAGGAGCCCCATACGGGGTTTTTCTCCTAGAACTTTGCTGTTTCTGGGGTTGGTTCGTTATCGGATTTGGTCGTGGGGATCAATAATTTGCATCAACTGGGTGAGAAGGAGGCACCACTAATCTAGGCTTACGGCCACCTTACGGCATTACGTCCCAAGTGGTAAGCCAACACAAGCCCGCCATGATGAGGGTCCATTTGGGGCGCCCGGCGCTGTAGGAACATACACGACGAAAGAATTATGGGTCAGTCGCTCTTTATCAAGGTCGCCTGCCGCCCACTACGCATGAAGGAAAATTATTAATAATAATGCAAGTACGGTATCATGGTAGCGAAAAAAATCTGAAGGTTGAAAGATCACTATTGTCCATCTTTTCCGACCCAAATTTACACGTGTAGCATAGCAGAGTACAGTACGCTACTTTCCATACTCGAGTACACTACCCAACGACTCAAAACTCACTCGTACATTTTCGTCACATCACACATCTAGCCTGCCTTAGCTACCCGTTGTAAGCTAATGCAATCGTAAATTACCTTCTTTTCTGCTGTTTTCCACTCTTTCCACCCCAGCCGCTGGCAAAGCTACTCGTCCCTATGGACTCACGAGGAATCCCCTCCTTCCCCACCACACCCCCGGTAATCATCAAGACAGAAGTCAACAGCTGGCGAGAAATAGTCCAACCCCCTTCGATAACTCCCCCAGCGGAGATGATGCACTCGCCCTCTCAGACCGACACCAGTGATACAAACAACAATTACCAGCTGCAACCTTCTACGCGAACGCGATCGTTTATTCATTACCACGGTACGAAAGAGCAGAAGTCTGGTCGGATATTCTGGAAATGCACATACTGTGAGGGATACTGTGGTTATCGGCCCACCCACCTGAACCCGTCGGCTAACGAAATGGTGATAGGTCCGAAGAGGTATCTACTGTCTGGGGGGACGGCGAAGCCGGCGTCGCATCTCCGAGATGCACATCCACAAAAACTCCGGGAATCATCACATCCCGGGCCCACACCGTCTACATCGGCTCGCGCCGCGCCAAATCCTTTTCAAAACATGCAATCCGCTGCTGAATTCGATATACTCTCGTGGTACGGATTTCTTTGTAGCTGGATTGTCGAATGCAACGTCCCATTCGATATGGTGGGGAAGCCCGCATTTCAGTCATTAATAAGGGAGTTCCGTAACGTAGTGTTGCCACCACCAGATATGATTAAGGCATGGGTATTGGAGAGCTACGAATCTGCAAAGAGCGAGATGCGAATACATTTGAAAGCTTCCGTGACCCGGATTCATTTTTCATTCACTGGATGGATCAGCCCGGATAATACCTTAGGGCTCCTAGCCATAATTGGACATTTCACCAGTGCCCCCGGAAAGCTTTGTAATGCCCTTTTAGGGGTTAAGAAAGTGAAGGACAGCATGTTTCATGCTCAAGCCATAGCGGAAATATTTTACGACTTGGCTAAAGAGTGAGTCTTCTGGGACGGTGCCGCGGTGGATATTCTGATCTAATTTGGGCTTTAGGTACGATATCATAGAAAAGATGGGGTATTTCCAGGTGGGGGATACACAGTTTGACGACTCAGTCTTAGCTGATCTTATGAAACGGGACCAGAGGCCAGAGGAAGAGATACCCTCCCCAAACCGGTCGGTTCACTGTCTTCGTAGTGACATGGATTCTTCAGTCAGGGCTTTTTGGTTCGGAGACAGGGATGAAGCAGTGGTCAAGAAGCTATTCCAAGACACCATCAAATCTACCAGAGATACATCAGCTGAATGGCGAGAACTCGGTCCTTGGGGAAAGTGCTTCAATGTTGCTTTCCGGATACTTGACTCTCCTCGGAATAAGAGAGAGTTGGAGGAACTAGGGGCAAAATCAATGGTGGAATACCACTTGAATGAGGAGCATTGGGATTCCGCCCGGGTTATGCTTGACCGCTTCTTAGAGAATGAGCATGTTGTGGGGCAATTTATTTCACGCCATCCAGAATTATCTCTTGATCGTTTATCTAGTTCAGAGTGGGCCGAGCTGCGGGAAGTAAGGGGAATTCTCGGTACCTTCTTAGACTGTATTCAGAGTGTGGAGGAACGGCCTGCTGGAACACTTTACGACTTTATTCCCCAACTCGACTTTCTCGCGGGAAAGTATCGAGCGATGGCAGACAACTTCCCGCCCAGTGCTCAGGTATATATCAATGCAAAAAAAGGGCTAGAAAAATTGATGGAGAGCTCACGTATGGCCTGGAAAGTGCCGGCCTGCGTGGCTGCTGTTGCGCTGAATCCGAGGTTCAAATGGGATTACTTTGATTGGGGAGCGCGGCACGGAGAGTGTACACCCGAGGCTGTAAAGCAAGCTAGGGTCGAAGTAGGGAGATTATGGAAAAGGGAATACAAGAAGCCAGAGATCGCTTCGTCGCCCATGCCTATGGCGATAGACGAAGGAGGCAACAGCAGCAGTGCTGACGTTGGCAGTTCGATGAAGCCTCCCAGGGAATTTCCGAGCGATTTTCACGGCTGGCTCGAGGAACGACGAAGGGTACATGGTGACCAGTATGAGCGATTCAGTGGGACCCCATCGGACCCGTCTGTAGAGGACCCTTTCGAGTATTGGTGGGCCCAGGGACCAACCAATCCGGAGATTTCGGTTATGGGATTAGATATTTTCTCGATCCCGGCTATGGCTGCCGACACAAGTAGGTTTTTGGTCACCGTCCCCTCATTAAAAGCAATGCTAATACTTGGGGACAGAGCGGCTTTTCCTTGACTGCGAAAAGCCACTACTGGAAACCTCAAGTGGTGTAGGATTGGATGGAACCGAGGCAGTAGAGTGTTTAAAATCATGGAGAAAAAGTGGGCTTGTTGAGCCAGTGTACAAAATCTCGGGGCGAGCGATTTCTTCAACACGAAGTAGCGAAGACCTATAGATGCGGCTAACGTTTGTAAATAATGGGCGAGAGTTTGAATCGGTCTTTTTTTACGGGTTTTAGTATCATAGAAAGCGACCATGCACGATTTGTATTTTGCGGGCGTTATGGCATTGTTCTTCAATAATTATTGGCTACGGGTCTTTTCTTTCTTCTCTTTACGTCAGCTTTTGAGCTGAAATCATAGACGAGCGATATGTATCCTGATTCCAAAGCAACATTAAATGCCGCAAGAACAGTTTGTAGCGTCTGCTTATCTACCACAAGGGCGGGCCGATGCCTAAGGGCGTCCATCGCTATCCCAAGTGGAAATTGTTCCCATTTCTCCCATTTCCCATTATTATCCTAACACCTTGCTGCTGGAGATAAGTTGAGAGATTGACGCTCCTAGGGCAATAGCTCGGGCGAAAATGGGGGGGCAGATACGGGGAATGTTGCATAGAATGTTTGTGCTGTGCTGTACTGTACTTTCCAAGATCCTTATTTGAGTCGGGGACCACGCGCAGTATTCTACCGTATTACCATCACTAGATTAGATTTCAGTGCGGTGCTCCCCCTTGGTACTACATTCAGCACAGTATATCCGAAAACCACGGCTGATACCGTACAGTACCGTACCGTAACAGTCCATTTTCCTCGCAGACACGCGCACCCTCCTCCCTCGTCCCTGCAAAGTCTGATTTCTCTACTCAGCCCAACGGGCACAGCTTCTCCGAGCGGGGAAGTCCTTGGAAGGCGCTAGGGTCTCGCCTTGGGCAGGGACTTGTCTGCCCAATCGATATATGGGGTCCGGCAAGAGGTTATGGGGCAGTTATTTAGGATGAACGGATCAAATATATCTCTGTCTGTTCGGGTTAATTATTCCGCGCCCCTTGTATTACTGGACCGTTCCCCCTCTTCTCAGTCTTATATTTACGTCGCACTAGGGAAATTGTCAGTATGGTATCATAATATCATATACTGTGCTAGTATATTCCTCTTTCATTCCCCGGGAAGGTGGGTTAGTGATGACCCGGCTCACGTAGATCCACTCTTTTTTTTTTCCTTTCTTCGGTGGACCTCAGTTGGGGATTCTCGGTGCAGTAGTTGGGAGATTTGCCTTGGTGGGGGGGAACTTTTGTAGATGTTCAGGGATCAGAATCCCCGATCCACCCAGCTCAGGGGCCGTTCTGCATCCCTCGACAACCCCGCAAGCCACTCAGGCGCCCCACCCCCACCTACCGGTACTCGGATAGATGCTAACATAATTGGTTCATTTTCTCAGAGGAAAACAAACGGCGGATCTCTTTAGTTTATCAAGTTTATCACAGGAAACCTTCCTGTTCGAGTTTAGTCGTCCGGTGCCAGTGGCTTGTGAAGTCCTCTATCAAGGAGGAGCAGATTTTTTTCTTTTTCTTTCTTTCCTTTTTTCTATTCCGAGAAACAAAAGTGCATATTTGTTGGAAGTGAAGTAACTCTATATACTTAAATCTGATAGCAAAAGCACTCTTTGCTACCCTATTTGAGCACAGGGCAGTACGAGCACAGTACCATCTACTGTACCATAGGTCAGCGTCAAGCCCCAAGTACGTATGCATGCATGAATACAATAAATATGGTACTATTAGTACATACGGCGCCGCAATCTGAGCCTCCCGGGTCTTGTAACCGAAGTGATGTGGCCTGGTGGCACCGATTCGGGGTTAGGCTACAATTTGTGCTAATTGTATACGGGCACTATGGTGCTTAAAGGAGGCGAGGAGTTGTAAGGGTGCATCGTGAGGTGAGTGTCGTGTCGGTATTGTAAGAACGGGGGGGAGAGAAGAAAGAATAATACCGTTGAAACTTGGGGGGGCAGCATGGTGATGATGGTAGACTGCGACTCTTAAGGCCTACTGTATAGCTATAGTAGGTAGAGTGTGATACCGTACCGGTACCAGTTACACAGGTCACACAGTTTGGTATCGGTTCCGTAATACGGAATAATGATACTGGCATTGTAGCTCTATTCACTCACTAGCTCCTCGTTCGGACTCCAAAATTATCCGCGGGACCTACTTCTCCCTCTTGTTTGTCTTCAAGGAGGAAAAAAGGTTATTATGGTATGATTCTCGGGTCCATGAAGACAACACCGGGTGAGCGGGCTGGAGATCCTGGTCCGGATGAGAGGCTGTAAGCCAAGTCTCCCCCCCCCATCCTCCTCTCCACCGCACTTCCCTTTTCCAATCTTCACTCAGATCCCCTTGCGTAGACCAACCTATGGACACCATCATTCAACAAAAGCACAAAGACGACATCCCCACCTTTCGGATGTATCCAGGAATCTATGAAGCAAGGACTTCCCATTAACCAACCCAAGATAACATTCCGGACTCAAAATATTAATACGATATAACGTCACAAACATGCCGACCGGTTGTAGGAAACTCCTCTTGAACACCTGCTTTACTGAGTGAGATTCACTCTCTTACTAGGCAAGGGTGTGAGTTCCTTGCGATCATGGCTCTACTAAATACCGTGTAAGACGCTGCCCGAGCCTTCCGCACCAAGGAATTGGGAATGTTAATACTATGGCAATACTGTATCATAGTAGCACAGGCTTGTCCTCCGCACTCCCAAGAGAGGGCGAGGCATTCGGACGGATATGCAATCCCCCTGTGCATAATTTGGTCCATTTATCAAGTCGCCGGCGGTGATATATACTATCTTATGCAAAGCAATGCCCAAACATCCTTGTACCGCGCTCGGTGGCTAGTAGGCTTCGAATTCCGCATGTCATAGTTGATAAGAGGTGATGTAGACTAGCATCATTATTATTATTATACCAACCTTTCAATTTTGGCTTTAGTATTTAGTGGAAAGGGAGTGTGCACATATCTAGATTGGGGTAACGATATTGGAAATGATCGTACCGACACTAGTATGCGCCTCTTGAGCCGGCCTATCGGGGTGTAGTATGATACTATTGCTTTTCACGCCGAATCCTATATAGAAACCCCATCTCCGACGTGATGTCTCTTTAGGTCAAGAAGCAATTCTTTTTATAAAGTCATAATTATTATTGTGTGCTGTAATTCAATAGATCGATGACCATCTCACCCCCTCACCTACTAGATTCACCAGTCCAAGCTCTCTCCGCTGATCCCTCAAGCACACTAACAACAACCTTATTGACTCCGAGACCCATAAAGGCTGGAAAAAAAGCAAAACAAAACAAAACAAGAGCAATATGCCTCGCGCTCACCCTTCCCCCGCAATACCAGGCTACAGACCATCCGCCAATCCTAGCAAGCCAAATCTGATCAAAGCCTTCAACACCCAATCCAAAACACTCTTCAAACACAAAGCTGGACGCTACAAACATGTGATTTTTCTGGGCATATACTGGGAGGACGAAGATCAGCCGTGCAAACAGGAGGTATGATACTCTTCAGCCAATCTCTAACCCAAGCCAACAGACTCTGCCTAGCTAGCCATGGGCGCGGTTTCTAACCTGACCCGCATGATTTAGGTCTACCTCCTAGCCTCATTCTTCGAAAAAGTATTCCACGCCGGTTCAAAGATCTTTGCGATCCCTAAAGTCAACAGCCAGGGAAGCCTCAATGCCATGATGTCCAAATTCGTTATGGAAAATCAGGGGGTTGATCGGTTGTCGATAGTGTACTACGGCGGGCACGGGACTTCGAGTAATGGACTTGCACTTTGGGCAGCGTGAGTTTGGCGCTTTGTCCTATTTCAATCTCTCATTACAGTTTTTTTTTTTTTGTTTTCCAATTTTTTAGTTATAATACAAATAACGAATATGTGTTTCGGTGTGGGTCTAGCTAATTCTTATTTCGTCCACAGTTGGCGGCAATCACGCCACCCCCACCGTCTACACTCACCAATCATCGACTGGTTCCGCACTCAACCGATCCTCATGAGCCCAAATGACAGCGGCGACGTCCTCCTCATAATAGACGCCTGCCATTCCTCCGCAGCCGCCAGCGCCCGCGGTTCCGTCTCCAATAGAAAAGTAGAACTCATCGCCGCGGCAACCGCCAACTCCACCACCCCGGGCCCCGGCCATAACTCCTTCACCATCAACCTAATCCGCACAATGAGGGAGCTCATAATATCAGAAGGCAGGTTCTCCATCTCGACGCTGAATCGACACCTTCAACTTCGGGAGGCCTCCCTGAGCGCTACCCCGCACTATTCGGATTTGTCGGCTAACGACTTGCCGAGTATCATGTTGTGTCCTGCAGACGGGAGCGCTGTGCCGGCCGGACCCCGGGCGGGGGAAAGGGGGCAGAAATCGAAGGCGTATTTGAACCTTGTGATTGGGATTAGCCAGGATGTTGATGAGAAGGTCCTTGTGGAGATGGTGGCTTGGTTGAGGAAGTCGGCGCCTGGGATGGTTTGTGAGTGTGAGATGTTGGATGTGCTGAGGAAGGAAACGGGGGCTGTTCCCGGGTCTTCGGGCGGCGGTGTTGGCGCCGGGCAGGTGGTGTTGGATTCCGCGCCTTCTATGGGCGCGGATGATTTGGCTAATATTGCTATTGGAAGATGGGCAGAGTTCTCGGGCACGCGGAAGTGATTGGTTTGTTTCAGTGATATGGTTCAAATGTGGGGGGGCTTTGAGTGTTGGTGTATGATACTACAACCCTTATAATTTGACTTTGATATTATAAATGGCAGCTATTTATTCATAATTTGATTCCCCTCTCCCAATTCCCATTCTGACTAGGTATGATAGGGAAATGCCTCTGCGTAAACCAATGCTTCCTAACCCTTGATCGGCAATTGCTAGGCATCAGGAGTACTAGAAAAGGGTTAAGAGTCTTCGCATATCAACCAAATCTCAAGACCGAGCTAACCACAGATAAACAAGGTATAGTCGTAAAGTTGGGAGAATCACGAAGATATGAGAAGAAATTCAAGCAAAGCCTAACGACAAATAGAGCAGTGGAAGGAAAGAAGTAGTGAAAGAGACTGCTTTCAAGGCTAGGATGCGTAGCTGATAAACTGAAAATCAAGCAACATGAGCCAGAGCGAGTGATCAAGTATGACGGGATTGGCTACTGGTGCCATTCGACACCAGGGACCACAGGCGACTATGTCCTTTCCTAGGGTAAAAGATCAAGTTTACAGGAGTAATCCAGCGCAATAATAGGAACTTGATAACCCCCCCGCTTTAGTTTACATTTCACCTGTTTCCCGGTTGAAGGAGAGACTCCCCGAACTGACATGTTTGGAGGGAGATGTAAGAAGGAGCGGGGGACGAGGTGGAGCTTCCGGGGCTACAGCATTTAAACCTGGGACTGGTTGGGGATCGCACGCTAATGGGCCCAGTCTAACGTGCTTGGCCTAGCTTGGTTAAACGGTGGGTGAGTGAAAAAACATATCCCTCTAGATTATCCCCCCAGAACTATAATAGATGAAAATTTACCGTCGATGCTAACATGCGGTAGAGCTACGGCAGCCCTCTCACTCAAAGCGGTACAAACACGATTCTGCTTCCACGGCCACGATACAGCAAGACTTTTGTATACACTCTTGCATAGGAAAACACGAGCATAGTCCCGTGACATTTGCCATTCCGAAACCGAAACCAGTAAGAGAGCGTGTTCCTTCCTTCCTGACTGGTGGTTACTGCATTGCTGGTAAATTTGTATGGTCATCAAACCTATGATAGAAACCTCCCACAAATCTCCTCGTATTATCTGCGGCTATGTAACCCAATTTCACCCACAATCCCGCCATGCCTGGACGATAGCTCCCCCCAGTCACGTAGCCAGCCAGAGCGAGGAATAATCCACGAGTAAACTCGGAAAAACTCAACTCACAGACACCACACCGCAAGACAACACCAAGTTCTCCAACGCGAACCTCACTCCTATGCGCAGGGTGGCAGCGCCGGCGTTACTACTAACTTAATCCCTTACCCCTAAAATTCTAAAATAAACGCCTTTTGAGGGTCGGAATCACTCCCGTGCGTTCTCGCCCACTTGTGTCATGTCGGGAGGTTGTGAGTTAACTTACCGGTAGACACCCAGTGCGATACCACAGCCGGAAATCCGACCTACGAAGGGTGTTTCTCCCTTCCACCCCGTGCGGAAGTCTTCCCAACGCTACGGGTCCAGATATGTTACATGGTAATCTAATGAAGTATGCCATCTCCGCGAATTACACTACTCGAGGAGCCCCCCCTTCCCTCAACGTGATTTCACAAAAGCTCACTCGGAGCCGTGGTTAGGCCATACCAAGCCATTGTGTCGTCGTTTCTTTAGTTTATCCCTAGATTGAAGGTAGGATCTTACGGTATTTCTATATTCTCGGCTTGGGCGCACGTGCCCAACTAGTCTGGATCATGCACGGACACAGCAAGGAGTGACGGCTACGAGAGTGGTCAAAGTCGTTTGAGCTGTTCTGGATACCTGCCAGAGGCTTCGTACAGTACAGACACAGCGATAACACTAAAACAATGCCACAGCCCTACAACCACAATACCTTCATCCATCGCACTTGCGCCCATCAACTGCCCCATGCTCATCACTCATGTACTTCGAAGCCACTCACCACTGACTACCGCCGCCATCAGGTTTCACTGCACACGCTCACTGCCCTAGTCGCACAACCTCTCCCTATCTCCGTACCCAAAAATTCACCTATTATAAACGCCCCCAATAGCTTCGTGACTCGTTCCAAGGTACACCAACATAGTGCCCCTGGCGGCCCCGATATAAAAAAAAAGTTCCATACATGCCCAAATCCCAGGAGAATCAGAAGGAATAATACAAAGGGCTTGAAAGGTTAAAAAGGAAAAGGAAAAAAAGGCAAGACCCCTAGAACGATGTATACAATAATAGATAGGTGAAACAAAGTTAAGAAAAAAGGGGAAAAAGAAAGAAAGACGTTAGATTAAAACCCCAGCATCTATAACATTTGTGACGAACCGGAACTTGCATCCAACCTGCTTAACAACGTGTCGAATCGGCTGAGGAGATCTGCGATCCGGAACGGTTTTGATATGGCATCGTCCTGTGACGGTTAGCCACCCATTTGGAAGGTTGCGGGTAAGCACAGGCGTGGGTTTAGGGAGGGAAAATATACCATTCCCACTTCAGTCATCTTCGCCACTTGCTCCGGGCGGGCATTGGCGCTAATGCCCATTATTGGAACGTGCCGTCTGATCTTGCCAGACCTTTCCAGCTCTCTGATCTTCACTGTCGCTGTATTTCCATCCATCACAGGCATCTCCATGTCCTATGATTCCCGTGTCAGCACCTCGCCCATCACAGACAATGGAAGACCGACCATTAAGATAACGTCGACCTTAGTCGCCCCGTCATTCACGAACTCACTCTTGATGATAAAATCCAATGCCTCCTGCCCATTACCTGCCACATGTGTCACACATCCTTCCTTTCGCAATTGCCTCCTCAGAACCTCCTGATTGATCAGATTATCCTCCACAATCAAGACTCCATAACTAATCTGCCGCCTTTTCGGAACCCCTTCCGTTGCTTTCGGTGGTGGATAGTCTTTGGTTGTTATCACTTCTGGCTTTGGTAGCTCAGAGTATTTCACCGGAGCTGTGTTCGGACCCGGGGAGGGCGCGGTGCTAGATTGACAGGCTTTTATATAGAATGAGAAGGAGCTACCTTTACCCTCCTCAGAATAGACGCCGATCTCTCCACCCTGAATACGGCAAAGCCGACGGCAGATGAATAAACCCAGACCTGAACCACCATACGTAACGTGCGTACGGGGAACTTGTTCAAAACGCTTGAAGAGTTTCGTCTGCCACTCGGCGCTAATTCCAATACCGCTATCCTGCATAATGTCAAAAATGTGAACACATGGTAATTTGAATGAAATACCTGAACAGTGACAAGAATGAATACAGGGTCGCCGGTTCCCCATTCTTGGGCCATGTCTTGTGGAAGCCGATCCTCGGATTCTCGGTACATAATTTCGCCATGAGCTGTCGGTCTCTCCAAAGACGCTCCTAGCTTGATGGTAATTTCACGTTTTCCGGCTTGTTGGGAGGTAAATTTGATAGCTTGAGAGGTCAGCGCACGCCCAATACAAAAACCACAATCGCGCGAACCGTTTGTCAAAAGATTCATCTAATACAACTACAGTTAAAAACTAGTCATAGGGCTAGACTGGAAAGACCTACTAAAATTTGCGAGAACCGCGCTGGATCAGCCTTAACCCAATCAACACCCAACTCCTTGTAAGAGTCCTCGAGCTAGTCACTATATCAGCTTGAAGATACCTCGTATAATATCTGGAAAGTAGGAGGGCAAGACTCACGATGAACTCGGAAATGATGCCCTTCACGTGCAATTCAGACTGGAAAATCTTCATCAATTGGGATATAACCGCGTGAATCTGTACATCTACAGGCACGACACTCAGAAGCATCGAGTCTAGCTTACTAAGAGTAAGAACGTCATCTATGATCCGCATCTATCCCTTGTGTTAGCTAAATGCTGCCCCTCTCGTATCCCCCTCCTCTTAACACATAAAAACCAAAAACAGACTTCACATGACTGGTCTACAAACAGACCTGATGCTGCACGCAAACCAAAATTGTGGACGCTGAATCAATCATCTCCTCCAGATCCAAATTGCTATCCTCCCCTTTTTGATATGCGATCAGTGCGCTCAATATCCCATCTGCGCACTGCAACGTTGCAGAAAATGGATTTCGAAGTTCGTGGCTGAATATGTCAATAAAATTTTCCTGCTGTCGTCGCCGCTCGACAGCTTGTGTAGATAGCTGCCGCTGATACTCCTCATTACGTTTGATACTAGTAATGTCAACCAATGTTAAGATGTACCCCGTAACCTCTTCACCCCCGGAAGCCGGCTTCCTTCCGGTCTGCACAACAAGAGAACAAGAAACCCAATACTTCCACCCGGGAGACCGCAAAGGGTCGTTACCCAGCCTGTACTCAAGTTTCATATTCGACCTTGTTGTGACTGCGTTGTCGAAAGATCTGCAGACCCATTCCGCGTCCCCCTTGTAGACCATTTTTCGCCATGCATCGCTTTCGTGCTCCATCGGAAGGCCCATCAAGTTTCGATATGCTTCATTCTCGAACCAGATTTCCCCATTCGCATGTAATATCGCCAGTCCCACCGATATTGTTTCAGCTGTACGTGTGAAGAGCAGTTCACTCTTTCCGAGCTCCTCGGTTCGCTTCATCAACTGCTTCTGTAATTCTACCGCCCGAGCACGGGCCACTCTCTCGGTCTCCTGGTTCACAGCCTCAGTAACTTCTACCCTCGAAAGCCTTGCTCTCCCTGCCGTCGCAGAAAGCTCCTTCATCAGTAATTCTATCCAGAGTCGACAATCTGCATCAACAGGCCTCCGCGGATTCAGCCCGAGTATGAGGAACCCTTGGGTAATTGAGCTGGTGGGCTGAATAGGTATAATGGCAGCGCGGGTAGGTGGCTCGTCAAACCCTCTGCACATAATAGTTTCACCCCCGGGTAAATCGTTCATAGACTTAATCACGGCCGCGTTCTCTTGTCTGGCTTGAGCCATTTCGTTGGCGAAATAGTAAGATCGCTCCTTGAGATCACACTTCCTGGGAGCCAAAATCCCACCTTCAAGAAAACCGATGCTCCCCTCAAGCACGCAGCATTCGCTCTCACCACTAACCCAGGAATCCTCATCAACCAGTGTGCGATAGATGAGCATAAAGGGAGAATCTAGAGGATTATCATGGAAAGCCTCTAGTGCCCGCCCCCAAAAGTCGTCTTCATCTAAATTTCTTACGGAAGCCATTAACGTCCCCATCTTCTGCAGCGTCTCCATCCTCCTGATTGATATGACGTATCGACTGAGCTCATATGCCTGTTCCAGAACCCCCTCGGGTGCACCAGAGTCGCCGATTATTGCTGATATTGTGAAATCAAAATAGCATTCTTCAATCGAATCACCGCGGTTGAGAAACAATTGCTCCGCCCGCTTAACGATAGATCTCCCGTGGCGGAACGCCTCATTGAGTAGTGGCATGAAATAGCTCTGGAGCTCCGACCACCCCTGAGCAAATCCACTCCCAAGAATCTGAGGATCCTTGTCCTGCGCTATCTTGGCCCATTGATCATTATACAAGATCATATGCGACGGGCCCCAATATATCGAGGTAGGGTAAGGCATAGCCATGATCGAGTTGGCCCATGTGCGCAGAGAGCTTGACCACCCATCGAGAGGGCCGCAGGGCGTGGTAGACCTAGAAAAGTGTTAGAAGGCACAAACCCTAGGGAAAACTCATAATACCACTTGACGTTCCCAAGGTTGCGCAGGTGTTGAGTAGAGCTCCTATACAAGGGGTTGTTGATCCAGTCCATCGATGGCCCAGTAAGTTGCGGATACAGTTTACTGCAAGCCGGCTCAGGCTCGGACACCGCGAATATTGGAACGGATGATAGTTTATCCCTATCAGGATCACCGGCCTCGACAACTATGCCACCGGGTTCGAAACCTCCCCCTCGGTTCACTACCTCCTCTTCCTCTTCACCATCCTCAAAACCAACTCGCAGACTATCAGCGAGCTCCTTGCGTAAGCTCCCCATAACCCCAAAGCCTCCATTCGCAAGCCTTTCATCATGTTCACCGGTTACATGCTTTTGAGGTTGCATTTCCACCCGAACCCCTACATTGCCCTGAAAATCATCAGAAGGGCCTGACATAGGACCTTCCCAGTCCGGAAGATTAATGTCCGGTCGATTATGGATGCGAGTAGCGACAATGGCCCTAATATCCTCCACCCCAATATCCATAGACTTGAACATCCACAGTCCACCGTCGAATGTCCCACTCTCCCGTACGAACAACTCGTTCAGCAGATGGTCCACTGAATTCTCAGGGTCCGCTCTTGTGCGTAGCGTCCGATAGGCTTCATTCTCCCACAAAGGTTCCGGTCCCTCGAGTGAGGCGATGAGTGTAGGCCTTGGATCCGTTTCCAAAAACTTGAGCAAGAGTTGAGATAATGGAGGGCTTGTCTTTTTCTTGGGCATTCTGAATATACCGGTATTGGAAGGGCTTCAGTCCAGTGCGGAGGAGTGCGGGGAGGGGGGGGGCTGGGCAGGTAGGAAACGGAGAAGGGGGGGAAGATACATACGCGTGCGCGGAGGGAAAAGTCCTCATCCTGATAAGCCAAAGTAGAGTCCAACCGACCAGCGATTAGAGAAGATTATGGGGATCGCCGTCAGTGGAAGAGTTAGGAGAATTTAGACTCCTTACGGTTAGACTAGGGCAGTAATCTCTTGAGATGCTTTTTCTCCTTTCTTTTCTTTTCTTTTCTTTTTTTTTTTCTCCCTCCCTTTTCTTTTTTCTTTTTCGTTTCATTTTTCTCACTTTTCCTCAGCTTTCACTTTCCCTTTTCTCTCTCCTACAATTCAGCGCCGTAACGTATCACATTTCCCCCCCCTGCTCCCGGAGGGTAAGAAATGCCCCGGGAATAGGAACCGAGATGCGTTGATTCGCCACAGGCCTCTGTGCAACATAGCCTGGGGGAGAAATGGCATTGTACCCGCAGTGGGCAGAAGACTCGAGTTCAAGTAGAACCCGACAAAGCCTGACATCATTATGGCCAAAACTCTACGATTTTCGTGGTTCAATCCGACCGTAGTTATCACATCAGGACCGCAATTCGGTGTCATACAAGTGCTTGTGCAAAGCCATGCTTATATATATCCTCAGGATGCTACTCTCGAGTACCGGAATCTCTCTCTACTTTTATGGTGGACACCAGGGGTCCACTCTCCTAGGGTAGGAGCACTCGAGTGCAACACCGACATCAGCAATTCACAAAAGAACAGTTCAGATTGGAGAAGGTGGGGCATCTCACTAGGAAACGCCATGGAGCTTTGACTGCATGATAAGCAAAGTTTGGGCAGCCTTCATCCTGATAGCTGATGGCTAAACACCACCATGCTATTTCTCTAAGAGCTAGTCGATGACCACGTTGAGTTAGCGAGATAGTGACCCCCCATCCTTAGCTCTCCCCTACTGGCAACAACGTTTTGTGGTGTCGCCCGCCGGTGCCGGTATAAACTGGTTCCGGGCGGGTATGGGAGATTCCCATTGCGATGATGGACCCGTCAACCCAAGCATCGTGCTCGTACTCTTCCGGTAGTAGTAAGTATCACGAGTTACCTTACAGCGCCATACTTGTACCGCGTCTGTACTGTACTCGAGCACAAGTACCCGAGCACCTAGGCATGTTCAACCGACCCCTCAAAAGAACCCACCCATCACTTAACGTCCCTATGGGATATCTAAGGAGCAAGCATTCCCCGCCACCTATCATTTTCCCCTGATCCCCACAAAACTTTTCATTCTTCGGCATACCCTCAGGTACAGTCCTTGTTTCAATCGCCTCCCTCTTTGGGCTGATCTGGTGTGCTCAATCGATCGGTTGACAATCGAGGACAGGGTTCTAGGATGTATTGAACAGGGCATTTTAGGATGGGAAAGTTTTTTTTTCGCCTTACCGGTATGATACCGGTACCCGTACTACAGGTGGTTGCCATTGATTGGTAGGTGGGCAGGCCAGGGGTTAGGGGTTGGTCATAATATTTCACTCGAAAAAAACTCCCGGATATCATGGCACGAACGGGGTAGTCTCAGATTTGGCTTGCCCGCCATCACCAATGGGTCTAAGCCTCCTGACAAAGAATTAGAAATTTCGAAGCCCAGTTTGGGGACACAGCACCTCCGAAATTGACGCAAGGGTGTGTTAGGAGATGAATCACTTATGTTACTTTTAAGTTGGTACAATACCTTGTTGACCAATGGATTCTCCCTTAACCCCACCTTCGAGTCAGCAATCCCGGGTTTTGGATGAGCGATACCAGGAATTATGGTGCTAGAGATAGTCGAGTAACGCAAGTTTTGACGGGCCCCAACGCTTCTCACCTAGTGCCCACAGGATGGGTGGCGTGCGCATCCGTTAGGCGTCGAATGTTGAACGCCTTTTACTGCACAAACCTCCCACAGATAGTTGATACTTTCTCACTACCCCGCATGCAACGCCTATCCTAGGCCGGGGTGAGCTGCCACATGCCTAGCTCCTCGGAAGCCTCCCAGCCACTCGACTTCTCTCACTCCACTTCTCCTTCCTCCTTATCTCCAGATCCGCGCACACATCAGAGATGTGGGCATCGTATCAATAGCAATAGAAGGAATCCAGCGAACAGAGCGAAGCACAAAATACAGGTTGAAATGGTACTCAAAGACTCCAATTGTTGATGTTGGTAAGGCTATGATAGCTGACTAGGTTCGGTGGTAGGACAAAAAAAGGAAGATCATATATTAGGCTTAGGGGTATTAGATAACCTTCCCCGTCCCAACGCAGGCACTGGCATTAATTGGACGAGACTCCTAGTGTATTTACGGAGCTCCTCTAAGCCCTACATAGTGATTTATTCCCTACCGAATAGTGTTCTGCGTAAGGTGAGGATCTTCAACCGGGGCAAGTCTCTGACCAGGCGGGGTGCCACGTGGGGGGGTTTTTTTTTTACTGATTATGCTAACGGTGGGAGAGAAAGCCATGAAAATAGGGTCGAGTCGCAACCACCAAGGTAAAAAAGAAAGAAAGATGAGTGGCCGCTAATAAAGAGGTGGAGCTAATGAAGTTGATGGGACACAATACATAGAGGTCTGAGCGCTTCCAATCACAAAGGCCCAGAGCCGAAAACTGCTGCAGGATTGAAGAATTTCTCCCCTCTCTCCATCTCAGTGCTTTGAAATCCTAAAATATTTTTCAAACCAAACACTCAAGCCAGAGAGCTCCACGATCCCGAAATCATAGCACTTTCCAATATTCTATTAATTTGTCCAGCTCCTAATTTTGAGACCGACGAGCACAGATCTAGGTGTCAGACCTCCGCCAGGATCTCTAACAAAGGTGTCCAAATTAGAAGAGCATTCAAGAGCGCAAAAAACCAATTTATATAGCTATGTTAGCACTATCTCTTAAGCTATCATTCCTCGCTCGGCTCCTCTACACCTTGCGATCATAACCCCATAACTCTGTTTCTCAAAACTCTTACCATTAACTTATATCAGATATCGGATTTCCATAGAGAACTTGGAAGATGGTTTTGGAATCCGAGAGAGGGCCACGAGGCCAACCCCCATACAAGGGGAGGAGCCTCGCCGTGGGCTCCAGGCTCTTTGGGGGGGGCTTCGTCTCAAAGCTACTCCCGGAATTCTCCTCTTTTTTTTCACGACCAAGCGGGCTTGGTCTTCCCTCTTGATACAGGCCATGATCACACCTATGCATGGACCCAGCTGTGTTCTAGCCCAGTCTATCGGTTCCCAAGACAATAGAAGAGCTATGAGAAGGATTAGCGAGATTCGGCATCGGGGGGGGGGGGGGGTACCGAAGCCCAGAGCATGGCAAGTCGCGCGCGGGGGGCGGGGGGGGGGGCGGCCCCCCACCGAAGCCCAGAGCATGGCAAGTAGTAGTGTAATAACGCAGCAGGTGCAATCCCCAACAAAATAGCTTGGGGGTGAAGGATCTATCTATGGCTTGTAGTTTTAAGAGCAGCACCTAGAGCCAATAATCCACCCGGCGTCAGATATTTCCGGTGGGCCCTATCTTTTGGACCGTTGAAACGGTGGAAAATTTTATGCCACCCCTCTCAGCGTCTAGGACAGAGCTTACTAAGGTGCTTTTCATATTCTTCAGCATAATCGTATTTGCTAACATTAGCTATGGTCTGGTGTCTGCGCACCTACGAATTTTTAGTAATTAACAAAAGTTGCTTATTAACCTGTATCTCGGACACTCAGAGGGGTGGCATAAAATTCCCCACCGTTTCAGCAGGCCAAGAGATAGTTGTGTGCAAGCACCATTTCGAGGAAAGAACCCGCCAACTACCTCTGCCCAGAAACCGTATTATGAAGGCAAGGACAAGCTCAGTTCGAGTGCCACTGATAAGAACAGAGAATGGGCTAGACTCTGGCCGTCCGTATCCCGTGATATTGCAGATACACCCTGGATGGGCTCACCGATATCTCCCGCACGGGAAATGTTAGAAACTACCGCAAGGAGAACAGCTAGAGTAGTTAGAGGGATGAGAAATCGTGTGACCGGAGTGCTCTCGCGGAGGTTTGGCTAGCTTCTCTTACATGCGAGCTATCATAACATTTATCATAGCGCCATCGCTAAAAATAAAAAATAAAAAATAAAAAAGAGAGTGCCTGTTCATGTCCTCCTGATGCTTGTCCTTTTTTTCCCAACCCGCCGAAAGCATGAAACGAGTGAGAAGTTATGATTAATCACAAACTCTCGCCCGATCCTCCCATATCGCCTTCGAGCCTGTCAGCCTGCGAGTTAGGCTCGCCCCAGTCCGTAGTCAGGCTCGGCTTAAGCGGGAATGAGGAGCCCAATACGTATGCCAGGAAGGTGGAAGAAGAAAGGGCCGTATCTTATGGATATCTCGAACCCCCCTTCTTTGGAATCAGCGGAATAAGTGCCGGGGGGGGGGGCAAGCCTCGGCATGGGAAAATCTGATAAATGGAAGCTTTTGCGTTCGTCGGTGGAATTGAGGGCGCATTCAGCATTCGCAACAGAAGACACAATTAGTTAAATACCCGGCCTGTGCTACTGTTATATCGCGTGACCCGCCGAGTCTTATATAGATTCGTTATTCCTCAGTGTGAGGATAGTAAATTATATATGGGAGGAAGCTATTATCCCATTGATATTTCTATATCCCTCTTCTAGTGGCCATCTCTGTGGGTTCCTTTCTCGATGTCTTTTCGGTTTCGATTATGATTTGACTGCGACGATGTTTATTCCTGGCAGGTTTACGGAACTCTGTTGATTAGCTTTTTTTTTATATTTTTTTTTTACCCGGTATTAATATCTGTAGTAATTGGTTGGTTTTCATCATCAGGCTGGTTGGGAGTTTCTTTCAAGTTCTGAAATGCTTCTGACTGGGGCTAGTTAGTCTCTAGTTGTCCTGGTCCGACTATGTACATAGCTGTATAATTGTATTTCGAGCTTCTATTCCAATAGATGTTTAAGAGTATTTATTATGCTTTGTTCAGCAGGTGATATATATTTACATAATATCACACAGTATTATCTCCTAATCTGTAAGCCAGGGTTCTGATTTCCTAAGTTGGAAGCCTGTAGCTTTTCCATTCGAACATAATCCAGGATTGGAAGACCGTGATATTGGCTTTAACGTATCAAGTTTCGAGCTTCACAGTGCCCGAGTATAAAATTCCTCCCGCCTGCTTTTTTCCTATACCGGGGGCCGAATGGATTGTCTATCCCATTTCACTATTCAGAGGGGTTGGGATAGGCAAGGTATTTCGGATACTATCAGTGGAGAGGTAGGGGTGGTAGCCGTGGGCAATATAAAGAAAAAACGGGACCATCTCAGGTAATGGAACGCTAGGAAGGGAAGGGGGGGAAGGACTCGAGGCCGCTGGCTACTGTGTTTGTGCTGTTTGCATTATACCCCTTCTGCTCCTGGAGGATCTCGCCACTGTCCTCGTATGATGGCTGGCTCTCGTCCTCTGGACGGGACGGTCGAGGAAGCCAGACTTTTTGTACCTCTCCGGAAGTGCTCTTCCGGTGAATCCTCACAATCACCGTCGCCAATGTAAGCCTATAAAATACTGGCCTGCTGTCCACCAACCAACAGACCTAGAAATCAACCCGACTCACAGGCCGAGCAGCTCAAGTCCGGGTCTACGGGTAGCCTCGATACTCCGACTATCCCGAAATCCAGAATACCCGACGAGTAAAGACACGCATAGCACGACAGGGGAAGAACAAATCGAACAAAGGCTTTCTTGGATACGTATGATATTACATTAACCTAACATAACGTAAAGCTCCAGTCGTGATATATACATCCGTCCATCCAATCCATCCTACCAGATTATTTCCAATACAGGCCGAAATGGCGACACGCTAGAAATTGAAAACAGACAGGAGGAAGGAAAGAAGCGGAGAGATGAAGAAAGAAGAAAGGAAAACGTAACAACAGCTAGATAAATACAAAACTTCTGCTCCCATTAAAGTTACCCCACTGGTTCCCATGTTTATGAAACGAAATGATATGAGCTGAAATGAAACGAAATGGAATCGTAAAAAAGGAAACGAACAGAAAAGAAAAGAAAAGAAACTCGCGTCTACCTCATAATCCAAAAAAAACGTATCATACCAGAAACATGGGTCAAAATAAAAAGCAAAGAAATAAAAGCACAAACATAAAACAAAAAACTCCATAAAAATACATCCCCCAACCGGCCACCCTCCTACAAGACCAACCAACCCCCAACCCAATCCCCATCCAGATCCCATCCTAACCCCAATCCCAATCCCAATCCTAGTCCCAATTCCAATCCCAATTCCAAAATCCCAATCACAGCGTCCTCCGCCTAACCGCTACCGCACCCGCCGGTCCCATTACTAACACTGCCGCAAGTCTCAATACCCCCTTCCAACCGAGCCCTTCTTGCAACTCTTCCTCCAAAGCGTTCGCGCCAGGATAGTACTCTCCATAGGCGTTCTCCATCCCGCTGCTGGTGGATTGTTCACTAGTGGAGGTGCTTGGGACAAAGTACATGAAGTCCATGTCTTCCCAGGGGCCCGATGTTGGAGCTGTAGGGGCGAGCGAGGGGGAGGCGGTTTTGGAAGAGAATATGCGGGACGAGAGGGCTCTGGCGAGAATGGCTATGTGAGGAGCGAGGTACTGCAGGGCAAAGTAGCTGGCTATCAGGCTAGTGGCAAAGAGCAGAGATATAGTGAAGCGGCGGATGCGTCGGGGAGTAAAGTGCCCTCGTAATTGGGCAGCGACGGCGTATGGTTTATCCAAGAAGTAATCTAAAAAGTCCTCACTTATCTCCTCCTCGTTTCCTTCACTCCTCCCTTCACCACCCTTCAATCCCTCTCCCCGATGATACACTGCCACAGCAGCAAACAACACCAAGTACGGCACAAGCGCCCACGCAGGGTTGAACCCCGCCATGGGACTCCCAACTTCAGGCTTTACAAAAAGCTGTGCGATCCCATTAACTGTCCAGATCAGAAGTGTGAGCGGCAGCATAGTAAGCCACATTATAATAACCGCGTTCGAGGCGAAGTGCACCGGGCCAGCGACGCGCCGGACGATGTGGGCTGGGGAGATAGAGGGGAGAGTTAGAAACGGGAGGCGGTGGATCACTTCTACGGTGATATTCTCCGAGAGTAGGTTTGACGGCTGTTTCTCGGGTTCTCGTGTCGCGAGGGTGGCAGGAGCATCGGCGGCGGGGGCTGGGGGAGTGGCAGTGGATATCTGCTCAGGGAAGAAATCACTCGTAGAAACACTCCTAGAAACAGACTTCACCCCCGAACCGTCCTTCAAGTTTATCGCAGGGGCGAGAGGACCCCGTGTCGGAAGGAATATAGAAGATGCGGGAGTCGTAATTGCAGATCCCCCAGCAAGACTTGGCGGTGGTGGGGATGGTGCTCGCGAGGCAGGCTCCGAAATGTCCATGAACGGAGACGCAGTTCCCGATCCACTAAAAACCACCTCCGGCGTTGACGGCCGCGCAAATTCCTGGGAAATCAGTCTCGAGACATCAGGGGCCTTTGGTGGGAGATTCGTATATGACGATGACGAGACTTGGGGAGTTCCGGGGAGGCTATATGATAGTCGGGATACCGGCGGCGCGGGGGTGCTCGGCCCGCTGTGGAAGTGGGTTGTAAAGGGCTTGACTTCTGGGGAGCTGTAGGAGCGTGAGAGTTGTCTTGCAGGCTCTGGAGTGCTGGGGACGCTATATGAGTGTGAATATGAGGGCAAACTTGACGGTCGGGGACTAGCCGATCGGCGGAGGTATGGGCAATCATGCCCGTCATGCCCATGCCCGTGTCTGCTCTCCGAGTCGGCGGTCTCGTCTGGCTCCTCAATCTTCGGGGCTTCAGCCGTAGGCTTCTCTTCCTCAACCTTCCTTTCCTCAATCTTTGTTTCCTCAGCTTCGACGACTGATGCCGCCTCACTGGGGGGTGGAGTTATCGTCCCGGTTGGAGCGACGTCTTTACTACTAGTATTTGTGCTTGTACCAGTAATTGAAATACTCTCTCTCGAGTTCTCCCTCGAATATAGCAGGCTCTTCCTCCTCGCCGGGGTTGTCGGAGGGGTCGGCGGGATTTGCGCCCCCCCAGACCGTCTCGCGGGAGTGACTGGATAATTGGTTATAAGCTTTGGTCGTTCCGGTGGTGAGTATATCTTACTTGTTGGTGGCATCGGATCATTACTACTATTCGTTTCGCTCAACACCTGCGGTTGTTGCTGAGGAGCGGTATACCTCAAAGGTGTGGTCTCAGGCGTAAGCGGTCCGTTCGCAAGTTGCTGCTGCGCAAAGTAAAATGAGGATTTCAAGGGAGTCGTGTCAGGCGTTAAAGTCGTTAAATTCGTAAGTTTCGCGGTTGTTGCTTCTATTACTTCTGCTCTCTCCCTTCGCTCTATTATTCCCTGCGGGCTTTCCTCTTCTACCGGTGTGAGGGCGGGTTCTTTAAGCTTCAGCGACGAAGATCTTGATAGTGTCGGCGTAGGTGCAGGACTTGTCCTGCTGCTGCTGCTCCCGTGATGATGTCCCGCGATCCCAATGATACAGTCTATGCAGCCAGGCTGGGCGGCTGTGAACTCAATCTTCTTGCTGCCGTCGGGCGTGTTCGGCCTCGAGGCTGTTCGTGGCCGACCGAAATGATCGGTATCGCTATCGATCACCCCCGCAAACCCTGAACTACTCTCTGGAGACGGACAAAAAGGTACGAGCGGTCTTGTCTTCTCTGAAAAAGCCCTTCCAAAGTATCCTTCGTTCCGCGATTCCTCCGGCGAAGACTCGATGAGTGGGTATATGCGCTCGATCTCGGCCTTTGCCAACGACGAATCCTCCTCTTCAACTATACTTTCTAGGAGGGATAATTTCGTGCCCAAGGAGCTACTATTACTCGATCGGAAAGACGAACTACCTTCATCGTCTTCATCTTCGTATTCGTCCTCTTCGCCCTCCTCTTCTTCTTCTTCTTCTTCTGCTTCATCCTCGCTTCCATCACCTCCATCGCACGGTCGCATCAGGTTGCTCGGAAGTGAAGGTGTAGGGCCGAATATCGCAAGGAATGGATTTTTAGGCGATAAGGGCATAGTCCCTTGCGCAGGGGAATCCATCGTTGTTACAAGATAAAACCAAAAAAGATATTAATAAAAAAAGATAAAATAGAAATTCGTAAAAATTTAAAAAACTAGAAGAATTATAATAACGGGAAGACAGATATAATGTTTCCAGAAACAAAAGCCAATAATAAACGAAAAAGAAAAGAAAAAGTGGTGCTTTCGTCGATATATTCCTGTAGTGTTAGTAGCAGCTTAAGAAATCAAAAGAGGAGAAGAGAGAGGGGGGGAAGAAGATGGGGTAGGGGAGGGGGGTGGGCGGAAGCGAATTATGTATCTCCGGGTCTTCTCTAAGGCCGACGCCACAAGAACTGCAAAGCATCTGCAGCTTTCAGCGTTCAAGAGATGGGTGGATGGACTGGGAAGTCTCCAGTTGGCCCGCACGAGGGAGGTAAGGGAAGACGTGCGAATAGAAATCTATCCCTCTCACTCAGCACGAGTAAACCCGACGTGGCAGTGGAGTTGGATGGAACAGCAGGGTTAGGTGAGAACAGCGACGTGGGGAGACGTCTGTGGTGGAGATTGTTTTAACCACCCCGAAAGTTCTGGATGAGGAAACGGAAAGGCAAAAACGAAACCGAGAGAAAAAAAGTGATGTCTCAAGAAACAGAGTGTTGCAGCGCCTAAACGGAGAGATGCAGCAAGTATCTCCAACAATTACGGAACCGCACGAATTGGTACTGTAGGCATCGTATCATACTGTGCAGTGCACCATCCCAGCCCAACCACCCAATTGATACTGTGCATCACCCTCCACCAGTCCGTCACTCGCCCATAGGTCACCGGAGCGCCAGAGCTTTTTCTGTTTCTCTTCCTCACGAGACAGGACAGGAACGGTACCTCCCCCCTCCCCCCCCCCATGCCAGCCTCTCCCATAAAATTTTCACCAACGCTCCGAATATTAATAAAGCCAATCCCGCGTTTACAATAACTTCTCGCTTAGAAAAGAATATCATAGCAGGACCCAACTCCAAGTTTCCCCACGCCCTACCGCTTGGACAAACCCGGCTAGCCCTATCGAGCTAGTATCTGAGCTCCAACCAGTTAGTCGTGGCGGAATAAAGCTGGCGTGGTCGATGGCTGTGTGTTGCGTTGGGTGGCGACGTGCGACCGTGCGAGGAGAATGAAAGCAAAAATAATAAAAATACCGGTAGCGATACTGCAAGCGGTTGGAACCGCCGTGAGGAAAATAGACGAAACAAACCATCAGAGGAAGTGAGGGAGAGAAACTTTGGCATGATTTACAAGTCACGGGCGCGTACTGTATCATGTACCGGTACGGGAGGGAAGGGGCCATGTATCTTCGAGTGATATTTTGGGAATGGATTTAAGGGGATTGTTGAGATTTGTTACTGGCTTAATTGTCGAAGTTGGAGCGCAAGTCCAATACGGGTACTACCAGTGAGTACCTTGGAGGGTACAAAGTTAGGAGCCCATCAACCGGAGAAGGCAGGGATAGATTTGGCTGGTTAGCCTCAAATAACTGTTCCATAACTTCTTGTCGGACCTTGTACCTTAATCCGCGCCCTCCCGGCCCGGTACCTGCGTGACGGTACCATATCTCCGCCACTCCCCCTTGTGCTTGCGGTGCCGCCATATGGTTGCAAATTCCATCAGTTCCTACTCGCACCCTTACGGTACGGCAGTCACTATCCCAAGCTATCCCAGATTAGCCCAATCCCCCTTTTTCAGCGCTACAGACTCGCAATATCCATCGTGCCAGCAATGGGGAAAATCTTCCTTGAAAGGGGGCCGTCACTATTACTATCACCGCCATCGCTGCCGATGCCTTCAATACAGTACACAGTACACCTACTTGAGTAAGTAAGTTCAAATCAAAGACACTCCACAATGCGAGTGATAGGGGGAAATTAGCCTCGGCAGGTGTAAGGTATATGCCAGGTGCGGTGGAGGAGAGAACTCAACATAACGGACCATACTAGAACAAGTCAGCTGCAGGGGATGGTAAGGGTATCCCCATCAAGATATCAACAATTCTTCTCTTACGGTAAACTTTGCTCCAAGTTACCGGTGTTGAATCGAGTACTTGAGTAAAGCGAATTGAAGCAAAAGTGGATTAAATTGAGCCTCCCGACTCACTTCCTCGGGGCTCCTTCACATGTGCTTGTAGAATCAAGCACTTTTACACCAGCTAAATCGTTACGATACCGTAAGAGCCGCCTGCCAAGACAGGGTTAGGGCTCCATCACCCACCAGAAAAACCGCGGCTCTACGGATCATCCCAGCGAACGACAAACCCCGCAACCCCTCTTTTCTTCTCCTTCTCCTTCTCCTACCTCCTCCATCTGAAGTCGACCTCCATCATCATCACCTTCCGCCGGTATCGCCTACTCGCTCAATCAGCCCTACCCTGCAGGAACGACTTGACCAAACTTGCCCTCCAACGAGCACAATCAGAAAGACCGTTGCTTTACACGTCGCACGTGTAACCCTGCCAGCGAAGCATCTGTCCACCAGTAATCCTTGTCACTCATGCATCATGCATAACAAATATGAACAAGCCCGGGCTGGAGTAACCCGTTGTGGAAATGTAGATCTGTATTTTTTTGCTTTGGTTGGCTCGATGCAGATGTGTGTCTGATGCGTTTGCAGAATTGAATTGTTTCTTTTGCTTGCTTCTTTTTTGCGCGGGCATATTCAAGTAGGAGGGAGCTCGCGGTGAGAGAGGAAGAAGGGGCGAAATGGGTCAAATTGAAGTTGGGCTGGGAGGCGATGGTGGTGGTAATGCCGTAATGGTGAGTGATCCTGCTCTTGGCTTACGAACGGGTATGACAACTCTCTCAGGTACGGTGTCTGTCTGATAGACGAACCCGCTGCTATGGGATCTTTTCTTCTTCTTCAAGCGGGTGGTGATTTTGCTGTTAGGCGAGGCTTAGTTAAGTTACGCAAGTTTGCTCGAGACTAAGTGACCGCCCCTCTCTCTTGACGCAGGTACGTATCACACCTCATCAGACTTCCTCCACTACCTATAATATCCCACAGTATGAATACCGTGAGTGCCATGGCCATCGCAGCCCATTGCACTTTTCGATACGATGCGACGCCCATACGATACGAGCATCCTACCGGTGCCGGCACCATTGTCTGCTCCCACTCCCCAATCGAACAAACCCAATCACGCCCAACCCTTCCATGCGCCTTCCACGCCTACCCAAAATAATTCGCAACCCCCATCCCATAAATATAACACACTGTACTTTGCCCATGCCCCATGCCCTAACACTCACCACAAGAAGGCGAATATTCGGGAGCAAAGATCATTGGCCAGGACCCCCTACCGGTGATCGGCGATACCAGTCACGGGGTATCACTCGATGTTTGTCTCGCCTTAGCCGGGATTATCCTGGGTGTGTTGGGCGGTGAGTGGGGGGTAGGTGAGCGATTGGTTGTGATTGGGGCGAGGGAGATTCTGTGCGGTATTTAGGGATTGGATGAGATGAATGGTGAGACGGATGTGAAGGAGGGGGAATGGATGAGCTCGCGATGGGATGAGAAGCGTCTTGAGGGATTTGGATTAGAGAGGTGGTTTGTTCCCGGCGAGGGGCTCAGGTTGCGATGCCGTACTGCACAAGCACAGCACCCGAGCGATGGACCTCTTTTTTCCCTTTAAAACTTTGGAAGTGGGGCAGGAGATAATGAGTGATTCGGTTATGGTATCGTACCATTCATGTCTGCAGGCACCAGATTTGGCGGGGGTTTCCATAGCTTGAACCCGCGGGCCGTAATCCGTATTTCGGAGACCTAAGTGACGAAGAATAATGACCTTTTCCTCTTCTAATCTTTTACTTTTAGGGGTATCGTAATGTTCCACTTCGCCTGATCCTTTGCTCCTCCCTCCTTTCCCTACCCACTTTGGTACTTGACGTTTCTTAAAGTAGTCAAGTCTCCAGCCCTACCTAATGTACAGTACGTGAATGTAACTGTTGGCAACTTCGAGGGAGACCAACAACGGGTTCCGCGGGTACACCTCACATGTGGGGTAAATTTTTCTCATCCATCTATCGCCAGCCCCTTAGGCTCTTGAAGTAGCGAGAGGACCGCAGACACTACTGGTGTGAGAAAAGGGGAACTGCCGAACAAATGAGAGCCAACCAATATTTGCGAAATCACTGGCTATCACTCGAGAAACCATTTCCTGTGCTTGTTGGTGCAGGCGTTCCATATTATGTTCTCGGGCACCTCATTGAAGTCCCACTTCCTGTGAAATTGAGGTGCAAGTTGGGACTAGCGATTTTCGTCTTGTCCTCCCTTTTTCCTAATAATAGTCAGATCTATAGAGCATATTATTAAGAAATGCTATTGTGACATACTTGCTCACATCATATATATGAAGAAGTAGTTTGGGCCCGCCTGTAGGATGATTCTCAACTCCCCAGAACCCTCTGGCACATACTCCATTGCGTTTGGCGGACGATTAATTGAGACCTCACCAACGCTCAGGCCAGGTCGGTGATAGACCACCGAGAACAATATACGAAAAATCGTGGGTTGCATAGCCCTCCGTGCCCTCCGTGCCAGGTCCAGTTTTGCTACACCCCCCACCACAACTCGGAACCACGCTAGACTTCTCACCATTCTCGGAAATACAAACGTATCCCGAGTGAGAATCGATGATTACTTCGAGAGCGGAATTTATCCTCATGTCATCCCCCCCACGAGCTAGAGAAAATTTCTTATTATAGTACCGGTATCATAGACACCACGACTTCCATGCGCAATTCCTACATTTCGCAAACCTTTACAGCGTTTTGCTCGATCCGTGCTCAAAATACCCATCCCCCCAATGTAGCCCAGGAACTAGCACACAGAGCAGAGCACCCCCCTCCCCTCCATTTAAAACTAAGAAAGAATCTCCTACTTAAGGATGATCAAGAACACCCTCTATCAAAACCTACCAGCAGACCAGGAAAAAAAAATCCACCCACCCACCCACCCTCCCTGTTACAAAAAAGTCACGAAATCCAGCTTTCGGTGGGATGAGTGCTTGTTCCTGAATTGACATACTGTACCATGAAATACCCAGCCGGCGCAGTGGCCAACATGTCAAGAACTAATCAACCCCTATCGCAATTATCGGGAGCCTAGATGTTCAATTCACGCTTTCATGCGACGGGTTATTATTGGACGATCCGTCATGAGGGGCGGGAGGATTAGAATGAATCCCGCATTATAGGAAACTGGCTTTCGATCGATGGGGTTTCGGGGGTTATCAATCCTGCTAGCTTACATACGGGGTGGTAGAATCCGACTCTGGACCTCAAGATAGAACTTAGGGTCGGCGATCGGTGGGGTAGCGGAAAAGGAGGAAGGGGATTTCTTTTGCTTCATTTGTCTTGGAAAAGGAGCTGTGTTTCGACATCCGGGGTCCTTCAAAGCGGTGGGTTCAATGGTGCTTTTTCCATTGCGGCGTGCTCGAACCCACGAGGGTCTGGATTTTCGATACTTGCGGTTGGAGACTTGGAGTGGTTTCTGTGGGAGAGGTTAGTGGGGGGCTTAGGACGAGGTATGACCGTTAGTCTTCTGATGTCGCTCGGGAGATGTACTGCACTGGCCTAGGGGTAAGTTAGTACAACTTTGCGTATTACGACATACGGAGCACTCTAGACACCGTGGTACTGAGGCACAGTGAGGAGGGATCTGAGGGGGGGGGGGAGCAGACGTCTAGGGTCGCGATTTCGAAGATTGAGATGGTCGATAAAGAGATTGGATGTCTTCTCTCATCCCCTATCACTCGAAAGTTTCATTCTTTTACGGTAAAAAGTTGTTTATTGTGAATAATCTCTAATGTAGAATTTATATAATTGTACTTCCCACAGCGTGTATAATATCAGTACACAGCTGTAGAATAACAAAAGGAACCATTCAACTTATAATCCATACCTTATATCTCATAACCCATTAGCAAAGAGAAACGCCTATGCCATTTATTATCCAGCCAATCAAAAAAAGGTAAAAAACAATACCCCTACACTCAAGCTACCCCTTCTTCCTCCTCAGCCTCATCATCAATCAACCCTCCCCCCTCCTTCAAAAACCAAGCCCACCAGGCCCCGACCGTGGCGATCCCCGCCATAACCCAAAACACACACCCGACGACCCCACCCTCCAGCCCAGCTGCGTACAGCACTCCGCCTGTAACTGGGCCCACGGCGCGAGATCCGCTAGACAGGGAACTCCCGACTCCGTGTACCGTTCCCAGAACGCTCCTTCTCTCGACAGAGTTGGTCAATAGTATCACGCTACCGGGAAGCGCGAACGTGCGCGCGGTGACTTGCAGTAGTAAGACACCGACAATGGAAGCCCACACCAGCCACCCACTTGCCGCCTGTTCGGGCGGTGACGTAGACGGCACACGGGCAATGAATGGGGTGAGGAAGTATGCTATTGGGAAAATAATGCAGGAGATACGGAAGCTGTGTAATAGGCCTAATCTCGCCTGGAGCGGGGGGTAGAGGAGTAGTTGCATTAGGATCCCTATAGCGCCGAGGTAGGACATTGCGATGCCGACTTGGGTTGCTGGGAGGCCTAGTCCTCCTGTAAACTTGAAAGGGGATGAAGGATGGGGTGTGAGGGAGCGAGGTGTTGAGAGAAATATCGCCCAGAGATGCATGAATGTCGCATTGTGGAGGGGGAGGATTGCAAAGGCAATTAGGGTGAAGATAATGTTCTTTGTGAAGATCTTCCGGGGAGTCGGGCGTCTGGGATGTTTCTTCGGCTCGACAGGTATAGACCGAATAGAGGCAGAGGAAGAAGGCAAAGGTGTTGCTGAGCCCACTACGGTAGCATCGTCGTCGTCGTCACCTTCGAGGTCCGTCACGAGTTGGTACTCTCCCAGCTCGTCTGTTTTCGGAGAATTCACCCTGCGAGTGACCATGCCGTATAAACGTTTCGCAAAGAAAGTAATCCCCCGTCCAATTCTCAACCCGATATCCGTTCTATTCCTATACCTTTTGGACTCGAGCGTCTCTTCTAGGAAGAGAAATCCTAATAGCATACTCATGCATAGAAACACCGCACTGGCAAGGTTGGGCAGGGCATACCGCCACCGGCGCATCCATTCCACCCGGCCGAACAGCCCGGGGTAGGTACTTGCAGGGTCAGCCAGAATCCCACCGATAGCCGGGCCAACAATGATCCCAATATTAAAACACATGGGCATAATCAAGAAGGCCCTGCTATGGTACTTTTTCTCGACGACGACTTCTGCGACCATGGTCCGCAGAACGCCCACGTTTCCATTCAGGCAACCGCCTAGGATGCGAAAGGTTAGCGCCATAGCGAGATTCTCCGAAAAGCCGAATCCAATCACTGATATCGCAGTCCCCGCGAGGCCGAAGAGGATGCAGGGCTTTCGCCCCATCTTGTCTGATAAGCGACCCCACCACACGCCGGTTAGGCACTGTGCAAGGGCGAAAGAGGAGGCTATTAATCCGGCCTGGCGGGATATTGTCTCTGCACTGGGAGGCGGCTTGTTTGGCGGGTGGAAAGAGGAAAGGTAGTAGTATAGGTAGGATGCTATAGAGGTTTGCGTGAGTGGTTCGGAGAAGCGGCAGAGGGTTAGGATGATCAGTTGTGATTTTCGAGGTAGAGAAAGCCATGTTACTGGTTTTTCCTCGGGGCTTTGAGAAGACGCTGGTGGAGGGGAAGGAGGGTCCTCTGGGGTATCGATATCTGCCAGCAACCTCCTCTCATCCCCCAGGCCGCTGGACGACGGAGATGGTAACATGTAATTTTTCCAATCCCTGCCTGTCTGTTTCTGCATCTGTGTCTGAGTGTGCGGCTGCGCGAGGGGCAAGTGCTCATCACTCTCACCCGTTGTCATAGTCCCGTAATCGAAGTGACGATAATATGTAGAAGGCCTCGCTGGAGAGGTATTTGTGGCGAGAGGGGAAGAAGATTTTTCGGGCGAGGCCGACAAGGTTTTCTTCCCAGGGCAGGTGCGGACCCTGGCACACCAACCTAAAATTTCCACCTCGCCGCTGCTATAGCGTCTAGCCAGGATTGGCAGTTTATCGTCTGCTTCACAGCCATCTTGGGTTGAACTCGACCTTTCCGGCAGCTGCTGTGGCGGGTCACGGGGATTCCTGGGCATGGGTCGTTGTCACGACGTTGGACTGGAGCCGTTGTGCGGGAATGGAAATTTGCACGGGAGTACCACTAATGAGAGTACTAGCAATGATAGTCTTTGAAGTAGAAGGAGGAGGAGGAGGGAGGAGGCAGGAGGGAGGAGGAGGAGCAGAGCCAAAGTATTATTGCAACGTTCTTTCCTCTTCTCACCCCAACTCCTTCTTCCTAGAAAACACCATCTTCCTAATGATGGCCCAAGCTCTGCGCGGTGAGTTGATACCCCTTACACCGGGTTAAGGTGAAGACACCTGATCTCGAGATTCAGGTCCGGGTAGGTACTTGGCTGCCATATGGGGTTTCGCCATGCGGATTTAGGTTGGGTGAAACCTACTTTTGGCATGGTTACGAGAGCTTGCTGCGATTGATTGCTTAAAGTTTTCTATTTGTGGCAGGATGAAAGCTTCAGTATGATAATATTATCATACACTACGGGCACAAGTATAGATTGTAGGGGTCATGCGTATTGGGCCCCGGATATGGGCTATTGCCTATTGGACATCCTGATGCGATTTTTAATAGTGTTATATTGTCGTGGTATCAAGACTTTTCTATTGAGGTCGACGACATACCGTAGAGCAGGCGGGGCACAAACTAGGAACGTTCCGTAACCCACACCCCATTAAATTTATAATTATTATTACAAGTATTATCGCAACCCCAACTCCTTAGTTTTCCAAGAACCCCTAACCAACTCTAGTAACGCCCTTCCTACCCGTATCGTACCGGGGTCCGACAGGAAGCTAACTTAGACTATGGAATGTTGTTTGAGGTTAATCGGCCAAATGTGTCACTGTCTGTTCCGGCTAACGGGTTACTACCCTTGTAATGCGGAGTCACCTAAACTTAACCAATCCGCCTCCTCCTCGGTCTCATCACCCCATCACCACCACCACCTATACCGTATCATATCATACCCCATCCAAACAATGGCCCTTCAAACTCTCAAAATCCCAACCCCGACGCCTGATGAGGCTCCCTCTGCCCGAGCCCTAATTTCAACTTTATCCCTGACTCCCAATCCCGAAGGCGGCTACCTCAAACGTACACATACAAACCCCACAACCATCACCTCTCCCCTCCCCGGACAAACCGACGAGACGCGTCCTCTAAATACGTCCATCTTCTACCTCCTAACTGCACACTCGCCCATCGGGAATTTCCACAAGAACCGGTCCCTGATCTTGCACACGGCAGTTAAGGGACGCGGGCGATATGTGCTCATTCATGAGAGTGGAAAGGTGGAGACGTTTGTTGTAGGATGCGATATTGAAGGGGGAGAAGTGGCCCAGTGGGTTGTTGAAGGTGGGGTTTGGAAGGCTTCTATGTTGGAGGAGGGGGCGGAGGTTTTACTTATAACAGAGGTACGGTTGGCTTGTTAACCTTATCTCGGTGATGGAAGTAGAGAGGTGATGGTAACGAATGGAGCGGTGACAGGTTGTAGTTCCCGGCTGGGACGCTTCGGACCATGAATTCCTGACGAAGGGTAAGTTGGTGGGTATTGTTGGATCAGAAGTCGCCGAGGAACTGGGCCCGTTGCTACGCTCAGATGATTAGGGTCTGGTTTCATTATTGTAGGTTCACCGCGTGATTTAAATCTACACCGCACATATCCCATGGGCGAATCGGAGTTCCCAGCGAGGAAGTGTAGTGCTCTACAGTGCTCGTATGATACCATTAGATATATATACACATATCACATAGAAGGAGAGACCTGATATCTTATTCACGGAAACGGTGCCCGTCTAAATACCTTATCGGGGGATCTGCAGATTAGATAACTCGTGGTGATAACGATCGTGTGAATGGAGTGGAACGTCGTGTTTTGTTCTGATGTCTATCCTGCCTACCCACCTGCACCGGGGTGCGCTATGACTGGCAGAGAAGTTCGAAGGGTAAAAAGTCCCCATGCTCTAGCACCGCAATCGATCTATGTATGCATTGTCTCAAGAACACTTTCATAGTAGATGTCTCGAATCCCCCGGGGGTATAGTTTTTCCGGCGGCGTGTGTATCACTAATTTATCGTATCACACACTTACTTGAGTACTGCGGTCTACTCGAGTATCGTGCTACGGTGGACCATGGGGTAAAAAGTGGCTTTATCGCCAGACCGAGCATCATACAGCATGATACCAAACCTACCCAATCATACACTAGCCACCGACACGATTGGTTCCAAGCCACAGATACACGACTTACTCCTCTTCCAATCCCGTCTGCCCAGCAGCAAACCTGCAAAGCCCAACCAACCACAGACCTATGCTCTCCCCTCTGTCTTTGACTCCACATTTCTGACCATGCTCCCCCGGCATTGCCAGCTAGCAAACTATGCTGCACGAGCCTTTCGTCGGTCAATTGGCAGGCGAGTCCGTCCTTTCTCAACGAACTAAGACAAAATACCCGCCTCGGGAAGGGAAAGGGAAAAGGAAGGAAGGAGGGAAGGAGGTAACGTCTGAAGGCTATAATATAATGCCTTATCCAATACCGCACGATGCAATAATGGCTCGAGTAGTCTACTCCGCTAGTGGATCTACATGATATGGTACGCACATGCTAGCCACTGCGCCAGCTTGATCATAAGCTATTTTTCCCAAAATAAAAAAGATAGAATGCTCCTTGCTTTGCTTTGCTTCTATGCTCGGTTTCTGATTTAAGTTTAATCCCCCCCTCTTTCCAACAACTTCCCCCTCACATTCACGGTAGCATAGGGTACGATAGGCGATATCTATAATATTTATACATATAGAACATAGCCCTCCTTCCCTCCCTTCACAATTCACCCCCCCACTCATTCCCCTCATTCCATCCCTTAATACCCCCACTCTCCAAACCCTTAAATCAAAACCCTTTCCTACCATCCGTCCACAGCATAGGTCTTCCACCTCCTACATTTCACCAAAAGCAATAATGAACCCCCGCGTGCTCCTCCGGTCACCGGGCTTCCTCCCGGAACGACAGCTTCTGAAGAGTAGTACGCAGAGCTTAACCTCGCACCTGGCCCGTCCGCCGAGTTTGAATTTTCAGAAGAGTTTTTTATTCGTTGCTTCTTCGAGTGGAAATAATGGGAGGAGGGCGTTTTCGTCGTCGGCGGCGGGGCGGTTTGTGGATGGCGGTGGTGGGGTTGCGGGAGGGGGGGTGAGCGGGAGAGAATGCAGGAAGGGGGGTGAGGAGGCTGAGGGTGTGGGTGGGGGAAGAGAGAAAGGATGGGGCTGTGGGGAGGAGGGGGAGGAGGGTGGTAATGAGGGAGAAGGACGTGGGAGTGGGGAGTATAAAGGTGGGGGCGTGAGTAGTGATAGTAGCGGCAGAGAGTTGCGGGGAAGTAGCGAAGCAGGAACAGGCACGCCATGGCATCACGGAGACATCGACCAATCTCCCGCAAAGGGGCCTCCGGAGCCAAGCGTTACTGCAGAAGGTACGGTATCCCACCCTCCAAGCGTTCCCACTTCCCACCACCAATTCTCACATTACAATCCCAAGGAAAACTACTACCAACCCCTTCCCGACTGCTAAAGCTCCTCCTCCCGCTAAAGCTCGCCGGCACCCCCCACCCTCCCCTCGCTCTGGTAGTCCACCCCCAACAACCCCTCTCTTACCTCGAACGCCTAATCCAAGCGGAACTCCCGCCAATAACATCCCCCAACTCAAATCCCCGCGCCCCAAACATCTCCTTCAAAGCTTCCGAGACTCCGGGGGAGGGCGGATACGTGCGCTGGTCCACGTCCACAGAAGTAGGCGACTTTATTGGCAACGTAGCGAGGGGCAAGGAATTCGTCATCGAGGTTGAAGGGCGTGATGGAGTGCCCGTCGGCATGCCCACCTTTAAGCAGTGGACGCATTACCTCCGCCAGCGATTGATTGCCATGACGGGGGAGATTGAGCTGCAGGCGAGGCTCAAGTCTGAGTGTGATATGATTGCGCGTCGAGGGGCGCAGAGGGTTGTTAGTGGATTTTTTGGGTTGATGGGGTGTTTGGCGGCGGTTTACTGGTTGACGTTTAAGGCTAGTTTGGGGGTATGTGCTGCATGGTACAAGTAATACTCTAGGATCAAGTACTCACTCACGGTGGTGGCGGCGTAGTGGGCCGTTATGGAGCCGGTAACCTACCTTATCGGATTATCCACCGTCATGAGCGGATATCTCTTTTTCCTTTGCAATAACCGCCAAGTCTTGTCGAAACGGCGGATGAAGCTCTATCGAGAGAAAGGATTCGATATAGACAAGTGGGAGGAATTGGTCTATGAGGGCAAGGTTTTACGCAGAGAGATTAAAGCCATAGCAGAAGAGTACGACGTCGGCTGGGATGAGCGGAGCGATGAGGCGACGGGGATAAAGTCGTCGGGCTGCTAAATGAGGGTGAAGGAGACGGGAGGGGAGGAGGGGGCATTAGGAAACGCGGATACGGGAGGAGGGAGAGAGGAAGGAGACGAACAAGTAGGGTTTCCAATTTGTGGTTGTGTGCGCATATATACTCCTGTGTCCTTTTCCTTTGTGGGTTGGAGTTTCGGTTGCATTTACCGTTGGTCACGTTTTTACTTTATTTTCTTTGCGCTGCGAGTTTACCCGTGAGTGCTAAATTTGCATAGCGCACAGTGCTGTGCTCGAGCACAGCCGTTCACTTCTCATGTCCACCATCGATGTCATAGCGCGCAAACTGTACTCGAGTAGAAACAAATCGAATTCTACTAGTACATATTCCTTCCCTCCCACGTTTTTATCAAAAACCAAGGTAATAACAACATCAACTCTCCCGCCCAACAACAGAGAAAAACACCTATTTCCCCTTCCGACTCTCCCCCTTAACCTTTTCCTCCGCCAACCCCCTCCCCACCCTCCTAACCTCCCCCTCAAACCGCTGCGCGCACCTCCACCCCTCGAGCGCCACATTAACCAGCCAAAGCGCCCACACTCCACGCCGGCGATCGACCCCATGCACCCTCAACCTCCCAGCCAAATTGACCACATCGCGGCACTTCTTGACCAATATCCCAGCATGCACCAGGGCCGTAACGTCAAACTTCCAGCCAACATTCCAAACCTTATCCGCCAGAAATTCACCAACATACGGTGCCTCCCTCCCGCGGAAAATCCAGAGCGTGATGACAAACGACAGCGCCACGAACCAGCCCATGGCCAGGAACGACCCCGGTGACGTCGGCGGTAGGTAGCGCGTGACGACGATGTCGGAGCGGTTGTCGACGGCCTTCTCGCTGGCGGTAGACATCTCCTTGAGCCGTGTGGCGCATGCTTCCTCCCAGTCGGAGTTGGCCTGGTCGTCCGCCGGATCCGCGGGAATGGGCGGTAGCGGCGGGGTGAAGGGGATGACGGCCGTGCGGGGGATGGGGTTGTACCAGACCTCGCGTAGCGGTTGGAGGTAGGTTATTGTTAGCTCCGTTGGGGTTATGGAGGTTACGACTACGTCCTGTGGCTCGAAGGCTTGGGCGTGGTGGGTTAGGAGGGGGGTGATGATTCTGGGCGGGATTTGGAGGATAAGGTTGCGCACGGGGATGGGGTGAGCGAGGAGGGTTGTTGGGTCGATTTTCGTGGCCATTGCTGCTTGTTTGGTTGTGTTTGTTTATTTGGTGATGATGAGGGTTTAGATGATAGGAGAGGAGGGCACAAGGGGTTTTGTATAGTAGATGACCACCAGTGCCCGTGTTATATATGCCGGTATTGTAAAAAAAATTTCACCAAAGCCTAGCCAAGGATTTTCCAAGAATTTTCCCCATAGCACGTGGTGTTACTCCGGGGATGCAATTGGGCCCTATCCCACACTTCCAAGCCGTGGTGCAGTAGGTTTAGGTACAGTAAGTTCACAAATGAGCCGCCATCTAAATTGTTCCCGTCTACCATCCCGATCTGAGAATTGCGGTTGTACTGTACATGTACTCGTAGAGATTAACATAGTGGTCCCTCCCACGCCTCCCTCTTGAGTTTCATAAGCGCCGCCTGCTTGTGTGGGAATGCAAACTCCTTTTCCTTGTAGAACCCGGCGTCCATGAGGTATTTGATGAATCTGCAATCGTGTCAGTTCTCCCTTCCTGAACACCAATCTAGCTTTGGAATACTAACTTTGTGTTGTCAACCCTTGGTTCGAGCATCACCGTCTGCGTTCTTGGATCGTCGAGAAACATGACTACACTCGTTAGCTCCGTGACAGACAACAGTACTAGTACCCCACGAGTGACCTACAGTGCACCAGGCTAGAAATCCAAACCCCCACCCTCTGTGGCCCCCTAAACTTCTGTTCCCCAACCAAACAGTGCACACCCCTATCCCACATATCCACATCGCTGGCGTACCGTCCCAGCGCGTCTTCCTTAACCCAGTAAACCTCAAAGTATCCGAAAGGCTCATCATCCCAACACCCAATTATTGGGAAAAAGTGCTTAGATCCCAATCCCTTCTTCAGGAATGACCTTGTTTTTTCCAGATCGTCAGCCTCCTCCCCCCAGAACATTGCGACCCTAGGATCGTTCATCCATCTGTGCACCACCTCCGTATCTTCATCCAGGTCTGCCAATCTGAAAGTGAGGAATTGCCTAAACGATGGAATCCACCTGGTGTACATGTCACCGTTAGGCTGGGGGCGGGGTCGGACTGGATGCCTAACACGATCGGTAAAAGTGTACTCCACCGGTTTCGGCATGCGTAACGGCTTCTTAGCCGCGCAAACAGGATTCAAGAATGGCTCTGGTGGTAACTGCCAGAATCCCACCCTGGTGGCATAGGCTCCGATCCATTCACCGGACGCTGCTCCAGAATCGGGAAACGATACCAATCCAGCAGCCTCAACGGCTTGCAGGTTGGCCAACTTGAAGAAGGGACCGGTATTGTTGAAGTGAACCTGCCAGCTTCCCCGAGGACTGCCTTGTTTGTTCGGTATCAACTCCGCGGGGGGGGCAGGTAGCTGAAAATACCAAAACAGCATCACCCAGACTTTGAAAAGTGCGTATTCTTCCTGATTGTCCTCATTGCTGTAGTACCTGAACGATAGGACGTCGTCGTGGAGGGTTGGGTAGGTAGAGGAAGATGATATTTCGATTCCCCATCTCAAGTGGTTGCATTCGAAATCAACCTTGCAGTCATCGCGGCCGTCGGTTGTTACGTGAAGGGCAATACGGTTGGGAAGGTGAAGCTCCTCAACTATGGACTGGGGGGGCCCTTCCGGTTCATGTTGTGGCTCAGTTTCCTCGAACCTGCTGTCGTCAAACTGGGGCACGGTTGGACCGGGGGAACGTGGGGTATGCAGATCTGTAGTGACCCGTGAATGGATGGTTATTATATCTGACGGCATTGCAGATTTGTTATTATATAACCTCACTCAGAAGGCCGGAATAAGAAGGAGAAAGTATTGTTGTGGGTGGTGGTGGTGGGGTTGAGAAGGAGGGTGGGGGAAGGAACCAGGCAGAGGGAAGGGGGGGTGAGTTGTTTGATGAAAATGAGGGGCCCTGATAGACTACCCTCTTTCCTTGTATGGAGAGGTGCTTCGTGTCTGTGGTGGCCTAGCTAATTCTATGTTCCATTTTTTTCCATTTTCAAACTTTTCGTTTATGATAGCATTGACTCGCATGATAATGTGCTACAATATATATGAACATGACTATCAGATCCTCGTGGCCTAGAACTTGGGTTTGTTTTGGTATCATACGGCATTTGGGTGTGTAAAAGTTGAATCAGATAAGACCCATTGATGGCGGGGGTGGCTGAGCTAGCGTTATCCGGGGTGAAATAGTAGGATTCCAGCCTCCTGTAGGGTCGCGAGATTCTCGAGTTGCGAGAGTGGCGGCCCCCTTGGCCTCTTAGCATGGATTTTCCCGAATCCACAGGAGGCTGCCCACGCCAAACCAAAAGTAGCTATCAAATAGCTGTTGTTGGCAAAAATTGGCCTCCCGGGGCCATAGCTGGCTCAGCGCCTCAAGAGCTGCTGAATTCTCAAAAAAGCACAAAATCCAATTCATTCCATATTAGGCTCAGCCTCTCAGGTATGATAATATCATAACGCACCCCAAGAAATACTGCTTCCGCCAAGACAATGTGTTTCTTAGGGTTCCATTATGTAGACAATTTGTCAAGAGGCGAAATTAATTGTGGATATGCCATATTATCATACCAACCATCTATAGTATGATATTAGAAAAACCTAGGAATTTTCTATATAATTGAACACCAGACTATAGAAAATACGCTAGGGATTATGAGTGTTGGAAGTGCAAGAAAAGAGCCCAAGAGTACCCCCAAGACGGCCGGTTTGTGTGAAATTTCTGCATGGTAATTACAGGTGCGCTGGCCGACTTTCTCCTACATACTGCCGGCGGTGGGTAGAACAAGTAGGGTTGACGATTTTATATGTTAAATTCTCTGCGAGTCCCTTTCGTTTCACTGCTTGAGCAAAGTCAGTTGTACAGTATAATATACTTCTTGTCACCGTTGGTTAAACCTGTGCATTATACGGAATGGGGTAGGGATTAGATTCTTTTGGGTAACTGTTTCCGCATATGCCTCCACTGGCATTGCGAACTCTTATCACAATTTGTCTTAAGTTACTGAACTGGGGAAAAGAGGACTTTGTCCAATGCCCTTTTTACGCCAAAAGTATTCACCACCCACATTAACCACCCTCTCTCGTGGTGGGGTATTAGCAAGCCTGTATATAACACGAGGAATATTGCAGGATTTTCAAAAATTGTAAAGGAGTGGAGAAAATGCTGTTAGAGTACCGGCTCAGGCATTAGTTGCCGTGTGTGATACCTCCTATATAGGGCCCTACACGAAAATTTAGGTCACTTTTACATAGGTTGATGCAAACATAAATAGCGAAGATAGCTTGAATCCCTGCACTTTGTAGTATACGGTAGGTGCTCAGAAATGTATGAGAATTTTGCGGACCCGGCTGTACTTGTAAGGCGCAGAGCAGGCTTTTTCCGCAAGTTGGGGGTTCGTGTAACAACAGACGTATTTTCCGATAGTTTAGTTATTTCCAGATGCAAGTGCAGGCAACGGGCAAGGAGTATCCGAATATTGGTGTACTGTATCAACTCAGCATGGGCGCTCGGATACGCACAGATAATTAGCCATATATTTTTCTAATCCCTGTGTTCGGATATCTCTTGCTTGTCACTTATGCCTGCGGGCGTTCACTTGCTCAATACCGGTGTATCACAAAAGGAAAGTAAATTGTTTGAACGATATTGATCTTGGGCCTAGTGCCACAATTCGCTAACCACGGATCTTCTAATCCCAACAAAACAAAACACCCAAGGACGACCTTGCAAAAGAGAAAATGAGAAAAGCCCGTCCCGAAAAGCAAAAGCGATAGTATTTATAGAAAGCACGTCTATGCCACGTAAACCCTACCAATACCGGAGCTCCTATTTACATCCCACCGCGAAGACGGAGAACCAAGTGCAGAGTGGACTCCTTTTGGATATTATAGTCGCTCAAAGTGCGCCCGTCCTCCAACTGCTTGCCGGCAAAGATAAGACGCTGTTGGTCTGGGGGGATGCCCTCCTTTTCCTGAATCTTGTTCTTGACGTTGTCAATAGTATCAGAAGATTCAACTTCCAAGGTGATGGTCTTCCCGGTGAGAGTCTTCACGAAGATCTGCATACCGCCACGCAGACGAAGGACAAGGTGGAGAGTGGACTCCTTTTGGATGTTATAGTCGCTCAAAGTGCGCCCGTCCTCCAACTGCTTGCCGGCAAAGATAAGACGCTGTTGGTCTGGGGGGATGCCCTCCTTTTCCTGAATCTTGTTCTTTACGTTGTCGATCGTATCCGAAGACTCAACCTCGAGAGTAATAGTTTTACCGGTAAGGGTTTTGACAAAAATCTGCATACCACCACGCAGGCGAAGGACGAGGTGGAGAGTGGACTCTTTTTGAATGTTGTAGTCGGAGAGAGTTCTACCATCCTCAAGTTGCTTGCCAGCGAAAATCAGACGCTGCTGGTCAGGAGGGATGCCCTCCTTCTCTTGGATCTTGTTTTTGACATTATCGATGGTGTCAGAAGACTCGACCTCAAGAGTGATCGTCTTTCCGGTCACTTAAAAAAACTATTAGCAAATGGCAAGGGAGTAAACAAACAAACAACAAGCCAGGAAACCTACAAGTCTTTACAAAGATCTGCATACCGCCACGCAAACGCAGGACAAGATGAAGGGTAGACTCCTTCTGGATATTATAGTCCGAGAGGGTACGACCATCTTCGAGCTGTTTACCGGCGAAAATCAAACGTTGCTGGTCTGGAGGAATCCCCTCTTTCTCTTGGATTTTGCCCTTCACATTATCGATGGTGTCTGAAGACTCGACCTCAAGAGTGATCGTCTTTCCGGTCACTTTAAAAAACTATTAGCAAATGGCAAGGGAGTAAACAAACAAACAAGAAACAAGCCAGGAAACCTACAAGTCTTTACAAAGATCTGCATACCGCCACGCAAACGCAGGACAAGGTGGAGGGTAGACTCCTTCTGGATATTATAGTCCGAGAGGGTACGACCATCTTCGAGCTGTTTACCGGCGAAAATCAAACGTTGCTGGTCTGGAGGAATCCCCTCTTTCTCTTGGATTTTGCCCTTCACATTGTCGATGGTGTCCGAGGACTCAACCTCCAAAGTTATGGTCTTTCCGGTAACTACGCCAGCGTCAGTTTGTGGCTCCATTAATACAGTTTGGGTTTGGAGAGGAATCTCACGAGTCTTTACAAAGATCTGCATATTTGGTTTTTGGAGGGATGAAGTTGAGTGTGTAAGTTTGAGAAATTTGAGGTTCTGTACTGTTTTCGAGAGTCGATGAGGATTGAGATGAGGATGGATGAGGAGCGGGAAGATGAAGAGGGAGGAAGGGAGAGTGTGTCACTGGAAGAGAAGTAGATGGACTTTGGGAGTGTGGAAACGAGGTTGTGTGGGCTGGGACTGTCTGGGGGTAGGGCGAAGTTTGCTTTAGAGGGCACAGTCCTGCTGTGTACGTCATTTCACTACAGCTGTCGTAAGCAGGGTCTCGAGGGAGCCCCGTAGAGCTCGCTGGTAACAAGTTTGCCCAGCCTTTAGTCTTTTCCTCTGCCTGGCACCTGCTGGCATACAGAGTGGGATATATCCAGGCGAGATATCTGTGGGTGGTCTCGATCCGTCTCGAAATGTCCTCTAGGCTATCAACTTAATGGTTGCAGCTAATCTGAAGACTTGTTTATTACAATCCGATCCTATCATCTTCCTACTTTAGCGATACTTTTCTATGCGGGAGGCTTATCTCTTTCTAGAGGACAAATTTCATTCACAGACGCAGTAATGGAACCTTTAATGTACTTTTCTCTTACAGGAAACCGGCCGATAGTGGGCTCGACTCTGAGAATTTTACGGCACATTCCTGGGAACACAGTTTGTACAAGTACATGGGAAACCTCTGTATCTTGCCAAATAGCTCTGGTTACACAGTTAACTTATCAATGCCTCCGTGCATTGCATGTTCCTGACGGCCCATGGCATAGAGATTGATTGGCCAAGCTGAAGTGGTTGGTTTCACTGAATATCAGAAACCCTGCAGCAGGCCAAACATAATCAATCCCACGTGGTCTGCGAACCGGTTGTCTGGAGTTCGCAATAACTTTGATCATATCTCACTCGTTTGGCAGAACATCCACCAACAGTATCCAAAATGCGTGACCAGGCGTCACCCTGCTACAGTTGGAGCAAGGCCCATGTGGGGTGCACCTACTAGTCCTAGTAGCGGGCTAGCCTCTGGGTCCCGAAAGATCCAAGGTTGGGACATGTTGCGTCCTAACTTCTTTGTTCCCTTTTGCGACTCAATCACCCCGTCCATCTCGACCGAACAACCTATGGTGGACAACTAATCGCCAAGTGAAGTGAAGATAAAAGACAGGACCCCTCTTAAGTTCTAGAAAGCCAACACCCAGTCGCCGATTATCGCCGTTGTTCCCGTTCATGAGTCTTTTTTATCTGGATTGACCGCAGTGCCCACCTTCCACCTGCATTGGCGACCAGCTTTCGGCAACTGCTGCAACTGTGTGTCCAGTTCTGAAACAGAGGCATTTTCTTTGCCGATAATAAGAAGCAAGCGCAGATCAGGAGATATCCAAGTGCCAACATAAGAAAGCCGTACACCTGGCTGTGCCTGTGTCTGTGTTGTCCTGCTGTGTGTTTCTGTTACAGCGTGGTTAAAACACAAAACTTGGTAGTGTCGACATTGAAAATACTAGATGGCGGTTTCACACACGAGAACGTACTGGCAGTCACACCTACAAGGTAAGCTTCATCTTGCAGCTTTTCACAATCTTCGAACTAGCCCTCCGGGCAATCTTCCCACTCCCCTTGTATTCTTCTATCTCCCATAACTTCAATGCTGCGAAAGTCAGGAGGGTTACACTCACATTCTTTGGGATGATTGATATAGAACTCTGCGCTTCCAAACGCATTCCATCTCCTACTTACGAAGTTTACGAACACAGCGGCGGAAGCATACCCTCACCCCCCAGCCCCGATCCCGGACCGGCAGCATCACCGCACTCCGGGCAATCGTGGTACTCCTGCGTTGTTAGTGTAGCCGGCAGAGAGTACGAAACTAGTTATGTGTACAAAGCTGAGGAGAACGCCAAAGAGAAAGCAGCAAAAAAGGCCTACGAAGCCCTGAATTCCACTACCTAGGAAGTGGCCTCCCCGTGCGTGTATCGATAGGGCCGATTAGTGGGGGGAATGGCAGTTGTGGCCACCGGATGCGGGGGGCCTCGTGCGCTGTGCAGGCACACGGGAGCTGGTACGGATCTGGACGGACAGGACCTGGTTCTTCTTATTTTTCTCGTGAAAGTGAATCTGGAACACGCAGTCAGTATGGGCATCAGCACAGCTCGACTTCCGGCCTCTCAATCCTTTCTCTCCTTTTTCTCTTTATTTTTTCGCCTCCCTTACATCCCCCATACAGTTCAATTTTTACATCACTATTTTCTCTTTCCCTTTCTTTTACTACCAGATTTCTCACTATTTCTCCGCGCTTCGTGAGGACTCCATTGACCTCTATTCAATTCGTTACGGCTTTCTTCTTAGGATGTCTGGTGATATACAATACCTACAGGTTGAGAACCGGTCCCATTTCTGTTGGGGATATTTTAAAGGTGCGGTACACGGGATAGAGGATCAAAGACAAGCAAGATAGCGAGTTATTGGGGGGAACCATTCAATTTATGATGTAATATTAGCTAGTTTCTGCGACTTATTGTTATGATTATATCTTAGGTCCCTTTCGATCAAATCGGCACAGGAATGGGGTTGTTGCCTATTGCTCTGCCGTATCTCAGGCCTGTTTTGACCTAGCCCCCCCGGCCGGCGAGGACGCGCCACACTAGGCGAGTCGATTTCTTTGCTTTTTCCACATTAAAGATATTCCGATGCTTTTTCTCGTTTCTGATTAATACGTTCATTCGCCCGCTCATGTTCACGGGTTACTATCATCGCAGAGGGGCCAGCCTTCTAGAGCGCTAAGAAACGCGATTTGTGGATGCTACCACAAAGTACTGCTCTAGCCCCCAGAGCCGGCTTGCAGGACCCCTCATGCAGTCAACGAATCATGTACCCCAGAATTCTTTCCAACCTCAACGGTATCTCTCATTCTTGCTCAGTTAGTCCTCTCAGATATCACAATTGCACTACAGTACATCGGCCTCTTGGTCCAATTTGCAAACGAACACCTGTTCCTCAGCCCTCCTGCATGTTCTTCCAAGCGCGCACCAGTACGATCTGTTCACGTATGCGAGAAAGTCCCGAGTCTCTAATCCTAAGTCCTGAGGTAACGCTAGATAATGCCAGGCTTCTTTAATACCCCATTTAGGATATGCTGCCGTTTTAGGACAATGGTACCCCAAGACCAATAGGGGAGAATTGGACTCTTCGGGTATCCCCCCTTTGGCTTTCACCCACTTCACCCCTCTTCCACCACCCGACTAACTCTCATGCCCAGGCTGGCAGTCCCTGAGGCCATGTAAGGAGTACGATAGGGGGGGGGTGTGTGTGAGAAGAGGAGAAGAAGAGGGGAAGATTGAGAAGGTACAGTATCGTATGCAGAGGGGTAAGAAGTAGCCAAGGCCGCAAGTCGATCTCAAACTCCCGTTGTTGCCTAGGCACCGTAAGTTACAGCAGTACTTTTACACCTGCCCCCAGTGTCCAGTATGTATAGCGCAATATTGACGACTTCGTCGATCATCAATTTCGCGCCGCTTCAATGTGGGGCCTGTTTGCACGCTCGCACTCCGATTTCCCTCACGTAAGGCCTGGCGCACTTCTTGCTCACGCAGGCCATAAAAAACGAAAGGCCGTTAGTTATGCCAACGCATCAATGCATTCGTCTTCCAATGTTCGTTTCTGCCTATATTATCAATGTCAGCTAGAGGCCAGTCAATCCGGAAAGAAATAATCCAAGTTCTCTTTACTTGATACATTTTCGGCAAACCAACTGGCTGGCGGTCATCAGTTGAATCGAAATGGTTAGATAAAAGCTTCTTTACTCTGTCACACTCAGTGCAGCCTAGGTCTCTCCTCCTTAGAATACCGTAAGTAAACCCTTCTGCTCGTGTGCTAACTTACCTCTCGAACTATCTCCTACCGTCTTATCTGCCCTCTGAACTGCTCAGCGTGCTAGTAGGCCCTCTAGATCCGATCTACTAAGCCTACTTCCTCTCCCCATTTCCTCCGTCCAATCTTTTATCTTTTCTTTTTTTCCTTCTCTTTTCCTCGTTCTTTAAAGCTAAGCTTCAGAGGAAAAAGAACCCCACGACTATCGGGGGTGGCTTCGGCTATTCATGGGATTGAACGTAGGTTGGGGGAGAGGAATTGATATACTTAGCCCGGCAAGGCGAAAATTTTGATACCCCAAGTGGGGAGGGGAAGAAGGCCGAGAGGTTATCAGAATTGCATACTGCAGTGAAAAAAATTCAATCGAACGAATCGGTTTTCATGATATTTGAATTTCCTTTCTTGGAGTTCTCATTGTCTCGTAGGAAGAGAGAGAATTCCTCACCCGTCTCGGAGGACTTCTCGGCACTATCGTACCAGTGGTTTGTCTCCCACGCCTAATGAAGGGGCGGATGTTCCCCATGCGTAGCTGCACATGGAGTGGGGAAGATGCTCTTCTCTTACTTTCCTACCTTCTTCCTTTGTTTTTATTCCCCTTTTATCATCGACACGTTTGGCTATGACCTGGAGCCGCGAACTTCAGACCCGAGTAGTGACCCTTGGGCGCCAGGCATCACATGGGTGGCTTAGTGACTCCCACGCGTCTCAATACCGCCACCTCACCCGAAGATGTTTGGAGATATTTCGTTTTGGCGTCGGATGACTGTTCCTCTTGGTTGCCCCTCTCACCTTCACTTCTGCCCTTCCTCATACCATCCCCACTCCGGTAACTCAGTCTATCCCGCTCCCGCTGGTAGAGAAAAGCAAAAAAGCAACGGGAGCGCTGTCACGGGAGACAGCACTCCTCATTGGTAGTGAGATAGGAATTAGGTCTACCCCCTTCCCCAACGACGTATCGTGGAGCATGGTTGCTTACAGGGGTGGAGGGGGTTCGAAAGCATACAATATCATTCGATCAGATATCGTCCACCATCCTCCGCTTCGACGTACTCAATACCGCTGGACCGCTTCTATTCGTTCGCCAACCGCAGACCTTCTTGCCCCGGCGAATCGGCCGCTCCCAGAGGATGACAGCTATGACTGAGGGGGTCCCCCGCACTCCGGGTCATATATTACAGCTGCTGTGCTCTGTCTGGAGCAATGTCGAGGACAACTCACCTACACCCACCTACTGGCCCTCTCAAGAATTGCACCACACTACAACAACCCTTTGCCCTCCTCTTTTACCACTTGACTTTTTTCGTATAAGACGGTTCCAGGTCATATTTCCTAGGCGGCAAGGTACGATCACCTTCATTCAGCAGGTTCGGAGCAATTTCAAATCTCTCAAAGACGGCATACCAATTGCTGGAAGAAACCTGAGAAAGCAATACCCCCATCTCCGTCCCTCCGCCAGTCGTGTATCGAATACAAGGCCATTCCCCAGAAATACGCTACCATCCGGCGCTCTTTACTACCTCTCGGCCGTGGCATAAACGTACCACGTACTTTTCCATATAACCCACGCAGGGCCCTGGCTCCCGTGTCCTTCGTACTAGAATTCACCCTTTAGCCCGTTTCACTATCACCCGAAATGTATTACATCTTGTATCTCTCGAGTAAGCCTTCCCCACCCCCCCCAATATCTCACTTTGACATATATTCGTTAGCAAACACAATACTTAAGCTCAATTGGCCTTTGTTTTCCATACTTCCCATGCACTCCCCCACAGAAAAAGCACCCCCAGCCTGCTAGTCAAACAGGGATATCAGAAAACTAACAAGCTATCTCAAACAAGGTCTCTGCCGTCGCCGTAGATGGTCAGACCCGCACTACGAGTGCCAATACTTGCCTTCGGGCATCTCGTGCATAGTGCGGGTTAACAACAGAGAGTATCAGTCAGAAGGCGTAGTGGAGAGCGAAGTCCTCGCACGCGAAGCCGCAGCAATGCGCGCTTATTTGCTCTGCCGGAATTTCTCCGTGACCGACGGTGCGCACCCTGGCACCAATGCACTGGGCTCTGGGAATGGTACGTCGCCCCCGTCACAGCAGGCTGCATCATCTCTCGCGGGCGGCCTTACACCACCGCATCGTGGATATCCTGTCCCCGGGGCTGGAAACACTTATATCACTGGCTCACTACCTGGCCAGGGGAGCTTGCCCATGAATAATGGATCCTCCGGTAGGATGGTCACATCCCAGGGTGCTGTCATCGTGGGCCATCCGCAGGTCGGCACTTGACTTGAGTGTTTCGGAAAAGAAACGGGTTCGTGGGGTATCTTCGTGTGGTGGGAATGGAGAGTGCGGGGTTTTCCATTTTTCTCATTTTTCTTTTTCTTTCATTTTCCCATATTGTCCCCCTTTCCCCTCTTTTTCCCCTTTTTGTGCCTGTTTTTGCCTCTTTCTATCCCTTGCCAGTTTTCTAACGCTGGAGATTCTTATCTATTGGATGAAGTTAGTGATAAGATCCCCCCCCCGCACCTTCGTATTTTCCCCATTTCCTGAAGGGAGATCGAGAAGTCTTCGCTGTTGGCATATATCGGTCATATCTCCCTTTGCATGATGTCCTCAATCATATATCGCGCTAGTTTTTGAAGAGAAAAAAAGCTTTTTTCTTTCTTTTTTCTTTCTTTTTTCTTCCTCCCCGCTTATGTGTACTTTACCCCCTCACTCATTTTTAACTACGACTTTGAACGTACTTTATAGCGGCGGAAGTCCTGGCGTGGTTAGCAATTCCGTGGATGTAGACGCTACAAGGAGAGGCTGTGATAAGGAGCCACGTAAATCTACTATACCAGAGTGACAATTCTCGAAGAAATATGGCTTCGTGCTCGGGGGTGATAGGCTGTTTTCAGTAATATAGTTTAGCATGATAGCTGCCGGTATTAGATGGCATCTTTTTTCTGGTCCTGTGTCACTGTCCCCTGTCTTTTCTTTTTTCCTCCTCACTATGAGAGGATGGGGGAAGGCCCTAGCCCTAGGAAAATATTGGACACACGCTACAGGCAGAGATCCTGTACTAGCTATTGGCCCCACAAAGTAGTGTGCCACCGATCCGATTCAACCATGGCTCAGTCCCCTCCAAAAAAAAACCGGAGCCTTGTTATGATACTGCACCCGATTATCATTGCTTGTTATACGTAGGCCGGAGTTTGCAGCAGTCTTGATTTATGGTTACTACATTTGCTATTACTCTACCATGCGGTAGCCGAAAAATAGTTGTACAGTACTGTCCGTAGACTACTCGAGTAAGAGTCCCTACTGATCAGTCTACCCCCAATCAAGTACTTGTACGGTGGTACTGCACATTCATAATAATCTTTACTAATACAGTTAAGACTTGGCTAAACAGACCCATTGGGGCAATGGGGACATTACTAATGATCCAACTTTTCGGGCAAGCATCAGGGCACAAAAGCCTCCGTTGGAACATTATTACCCCAGTAAGATCTCAATAGAAGGAACACATTCTTGCAGACCATACCAGCAGAGCCCCACCGGTACATCGTTGAACGAGAGGTCCGAGACCTCTCATGTGACCGAGAAAACACCACTACACTGGATACATCGTCAAAGCGTCAAAAACCTACCCC
>Ga0307509_10000621_pt1 | contig 60492 bp, 55 predicted proteins | sample 10_EM_MG_FD_202245 | JGI IMG/M metagenome (GOLD analysis project Ga0307509, IMG submission 202245) | Populus trichocarpa ectomycorrhiza microbial communities from riparian zone in the Pacific Northwest, United States - 10_EM | ecosystem: Host-associated > Plants > Roots > Unclassified | place...
AGAGTACCTCAAGGCTACTCAACTATTCCCTAGGCCTTATCCTAGGTTTACCAGCTATTTGTATCAAGTATACGAGACCATACCACCTCTGGTTACCTCTAGGTATACCATTTGGGCTAAGGTGATAATGATTGTAGCTACATATCGTAGGGTCGTTACACCCTGACAAAGGAAAATTGCCTCTGATAAGTGACGTGTATCAGCCTGAGCTAGAAAGTCAGAGTATGGACGTGCACACCGGAGCAATACCAGGGGATAAAGCAGTGCCCGATGGCAGGATGGAAAGGTGAAGGAGGTGACTCCGCAGAGGGGTCGCCGGAGGGTGTGCCAAAGCGGTATTAGAGATGGCCAAAAGGTCGGGCGTAACCGAGGCGGGTTTTGCTATAGCGACCGAAGATCGACCGCGGAAAAGGGAGCAGTAAGGTGCCAGCTGAGGAGGTGGAGGAAGGAGAAAGGGTGTAGCTATATAACCAAGCAACGGGACGAAGACCAAGAGGGTGGAGAGAGAAGCATGTGTGGAGGAAGGACTAGTCCAAACACTTGAGACGACTGACTAGCGTAACTGTGGCCGATGCTTTTCCGAATGCGAAACGAGAATGAGGTGCTGAAGTTACTAACTGAAGTGTTCCCTGACAGGAGCACATAACCGAGACGGAAAGGTACTTCGCAAAGGGCTTGGAAAGCTCAGCGCCTACTGCGAGCCAAGAGAACGGAAAGCCGACCGTGCAAAACCTAAGCGAGGTGCAAAGGAAGTACGGGGTAAGGGGGGAGAACCGAACTTCATGAGCGGGAGTCAACGATGAACAGGAACGAGAACCCCGTGGAGGAGGGGGTAGACCCCAGAGGGAGAGGAGGGGTTGTAGCGTCACTCCCCTAGGCAGAAGCCATCAAGGGGGAGGAGAGGGGAGGGGTGGTGAATCTCATGATGATTTCCCTGGTGTTGAGATTTCAATCACCGGAGGTGTAGGGGAGATGGTTCATGATCTAACTAATAGGACTTTTTTTTTTTTTTTTTTGAATCAAGTGCGTTTGTTTTATTAAGGTACAAAGACAGCATGCATCTTTAATGATATGGCCGACAAAAACCCTACCCTCCTCACCCCAGGAAACATCCAAACCCCCAAGTCCCTCTGGTATGAGACCAACCGCACATCTCGCCTATTGCCCAACCAAATCCCACGAATATACACGTACACCCAAAGGAAGTAGAAAGGAAAGAAACAAGCAGGAAGGAGAGGAGAACCCTTAGTGACATCTACAAATATAAAAACAAAAGAAATAAATGAACCCCTGACAAAGGAAATTTACGTCTGATAAGTGACGTGTATCAGCTTGAGCTAGGAAGTGAGAGTATGGACCTGCACACCGGAGCGGTGCCGGGGGACGAAGCGGTGCCCGGTGGCAGGATAGGACGGTGTATGAAGGCGACACTGGTGAGGGGTCGCCGAAGGGAGTGCCAAAGCGGCATTAGCGACGGCCAGGAGCACGGGTGTAACCGAGGCGAGTTTTTGTATAGCGACCAAGGATCGACCGCGGGCGGGGAGCAGTAAGGTGCCAGCTGAGGGGGGTGGGAAGAGAGGGGATGGGAGTAGCTGTAACCGAGCAACGGGACGAAAACCAAGAAGGTAGAGGGAGGGAGATGGGAGGAGGAAGGACTTCCGAACACTTGAGACGACCGACTAGAGTAACCGCAGCCGATGCTTTTCCGAATGCGAAACGAAGACGAAATGCTGAAGTTACTAACCGAAGTGTTCCCCGACAGGACCACATAATCGAGACGGAAAGGTACTTCGCAAAGGGGTTGGAAAGCTCAGCGCCGACCGTCAGCGAGGAGGACAGAAGGCCGACCGTGCAAGACCTAAGCGAGGTGCAAAGGAAGTGCGGGGTAAGGGGGAGAACTGAACTTCATGAGCGGGAGTCAACGACGAACAGGAACAAGAACCCCGTGGAGGAGCGGGTAGACCCCAGAGGGAGAGGAGGGGTTGTAGCATCACTCCCCTAGGCAGACGCCATCAAGGGGGAGGAGAGGGGGTGGTGGTGGAATCCCACGATGATTTCCCTGGTGTTGAGATTTCAATCGCCGGAGGTGTAGGGGAGATGGTTTGTGATCTAACTACTAGGACTTTTTTTTCTTTTTTTTTTTTTAAATCATATGCATTTGTTTAAGGTACAAAGACAGCATTCAGCTTTAACGCTATGGCCAACAAAAACCATGTCCTCCTCACCCCAGGAAACATCCAAACCCCCAAGTCCCTCTGGTATGAGACCAACCGCACATCTCGCCTATCACCCAACCAAATCCTACGAACATACTCGTACATACGAAGGAAGTAGAAAGGAAAGAAACAAGTAGGAAGGAGAGGAGAACCCTTAGCGACATCTGCAAAAAGCCAAAAGGGCAAACAAAAGAAATGTATGAACCCCTGACAAAGGAAAATTACGTCTGATAAGTGACGTGTATCAGCCTAAGCTAGGAAGTGAGAGTGTGGACCTGCACACCGGAGCAGTGCCGGGGAACGAAGTGGTGCCTGATGACAGGATGGGATAAGAATGGCGGAGACTCTGATGAGGGGTCCCCGGTGGGTGTGCCAAAAGGGCATTAGCGACGGCCAGAAGGACGGGCGTAACTGAGACGGGTTTTTGTATAGCGACCGAAAGATCGACCGTGGGCGGGAAGCAGTAAGGTGCCAGCTTAGGGGGTGGGAAGAGGGGGAGGTGGATGTAGCTGTAACCGAGCAACGGGACGAAGACCAAGAGGGAGGAGAGAGGAGGATGTGTGGAGGAAGAACTAGTCCAAACACTTGAGACGACCGACTAGAGTAGCCGCGGCCAATGCTTTTCCGAATGCGAAACGACGATGAGGTGCTGAAGTTACTAACCGAAGTGTTCTCCGACAGGACCACATGACCGAGACGGAAAGGTACTTCGCAAAGGGCTTGGAAAGCTCAGCGCCGACCGTGAGCGAAGAGGACAGAATGCCGACCGTGCATGACCTAAGCGAGGTGCAAAGGAAGTGCGGGGTACGGGGGAGAACTGAACTTCATGAGCGGGAGTCAACGATGAACAAGAACCAGAACCCTGTAGAGGAGGGGGTAGACCTCTGAGGGAGAGGAGGGGAGATAGCGTCACTCCCCTAGGCAGAGGCCATCAAGGGGGAGGAGAGGGGGTGGTGGTGGAATCCCACGATGATTTCCCTCATGTTGAGATTTCAATCACCGGAGGTGTAGGGGAGATGGTTCGTGAGATTTCAATCGCCGGAAGTGTAGGGGAGATGGTTCGTGATCTAACTACTAGGACTCAGCCTCGCTTATATAGACTCTTCATTCCAACAACTCTAACTCTAGTGGCTCATAACTAGAGTCACATAGTCCTATGACTCATATTGACTCATACCTGAAATCCACCAGCTGACTCTTATGAGTCACTGTGCACCATGCCATAAACCAATCAAAATAAATAAAACAAGTCAGGTGTGCAAACTGCGTCACCTGAGTGGAACTCGTAACTCATAATGAAAGTCACGCGCAACAGTCATTACATCATTATGACTCACAATTGTGAGTCATAGGAATATCAACCAATCATAATAAACGAATGACATACAAGTGCGAGTCATATGAGAACTATGAGTCAACTGACTACATAGCGCGAAACATAAACATACCTATAACTAATATTTATTAGTCATGTGAAATCTGCCTTGCTTGGTCACGATTTGTGACACATATCACAGTAGAGTATATCCCGACAGGCTGGCTATGAGTAGCGCTCATTGAGCCAACCATTGATTACATCTCAACGGGGGCGCTTACATGTCTGAATATTGTATTGAGTAGCCACCTAGATTCAAAGATGGACTGCATAGCTTGTATAGACAAAAGTACCACTGGGCCAGTGAGTCTACCACCTAGGTATTGACTCTGATTGCCATCATGCCAGTTAGCCACTGACATGAGTTCCGATATTATAAGTCTTTCCACCTGTATATGTACTGGAGATAGATTGCAGAAACTCATATTCTATTGACACAGTGATGTATATCCGAGTTGGTCCGATACATTCAGCAGGATAATTCCTGATAGAGTGTAGGCCTCGGACAGCCCTGAGCAGGACAGGGTGCTTCCACAAGGTCGGAGTCGTGGTTAATGTCAAAGGCTTAAATCTGATATCTACTTAAGCTTAAGCATCTGGCATTCTACTTCAATAACTGTCACAAATCGTGACTTAGAAAAATGGTTTTCACATGACTAATAATTATTAGTCATTTAATATGTTATATTTCACACTATAAGACCAGCTGACTTACTGTTCTCAGATGATTCGCAATTGCATATCATTATAGTTATATTTGATGATTAGTGACTCACGATTGTGAGTCACAAATGATGTAATGACTTTCGTGCATGACTCTTTTTTGAGTCACAAGTTTCACTCATGTGAGTACTTTACTCACATGATTAGTTTTATGATTTATTATTGGTTAAGGTATGTTGCGGGTGACTCAATAAGGGAGTCACCAGGGTTAGGGTTGTGGGAAGACTCTCCATATAAAGGAGATTAGATTATGATCGTTAGAGCTCTTCATGCAACCATCTAAGTACTTTCTTTAAGATTACTTTTGGTTATGTCATAACTTAAATACTATTACATTCCTTACCCTCAACACCTATTATCATATCTAAGATATAAGTTTCAATCAATAAGAAGTCTTATATATATCTTCACTATTAAGATAGCGGAGGAAATAAGAAGAGTCATAAGAAAGCTCTACGGAGATAATTAAGATTGCACCAATCAAATTAAGAACACAATTAGTTCGTTACTTGTTGATTACGAACCTCTCTAGCCAAGATTGCTACAATAACCAACGATCCTTAAGAGAACTTATTGAGTGAAGCTTTCAGCTTAATGATATTAAGTTTTACTGCTTTGATTCTTCTGAATTATTTATCTTTTCTTTATCTTCTACTTTGATTCTTCGGTGCGGTCGCAACCTCAGAGTTCACCTCTCTATAGGCTGCCCCCGTTACAACAAAGATGGCCCTCATCCTACTTTCCTCGCATCATCTCATTTATTTTATGCCATAAGTGAGATGCCCTTTTCGGTTTGCCCAACACAAGCACCCTTAGAACCAGGCATAACTAGCCGAATTGCGAGATTATTATCAATGAGGCTCAGATTCCCAATTTTCTATAACATTTTCCACGGCATAGCGAATTATACACCAAAATACTGTAATAGCAACTAGTACAACCCCACCTCGGGCTCAACCAATTGTATTGCTCGAATGCGCAGATGTCTTGCTATGACCTCTGCTCGCTCTCCCTTTCGATACGAGACTTAAAACATAAATTCTCACTCATCTTTCTATTTCTTCCGTTCCCCCCAATTTTCAATACCTAGGAGAACCCTTTTTGGTGTTACACTTGACGTTACAGGCCCGATCGCAAGATTCTCTGTTAGAAAGTTAGTACACAGTTTAGTCTTCCCGAGCTATATCCTCAAACGGTCTTTGAACCTTTCGTGGTTTATTCTCCTTGTCGACCAGAAATCTTACCCGCCTTGTCCAACCTCCACGTTGCGCAGCTACCGCTAATTACCATTCCATATAAGTAAACCGAAATTAGAGTAAAATTCTAGATCAGCCTCAAGTTTAGAATTATCGAAGGGGAGTTTAAAGAGAATAGTATACAGGGATCAGAGGTTTGCATTCAGTAAGAGAAAGACACCTAACTCAAGGGCAGAGAGTATTTTTTTGATGATAGAGTACTCTCAGGCAGGCCAGCAGTGTCAATTTGATCGATTACGGACTTAAACCAGAGGAAATCCCATATCAGGATCATCCTCCATACCGTATCCCTTCTTCGGTATAGGAGTAAGCATTAGCGGCCTAGGCGTATCCGAAAGTCTGGCTGTTTTAGACCATTGCCTCCCCACAGAAAGTGATGGTTGAGCCCATGTGTCTTTAAGGGACAAAAGAGTGTTCCTTGGAGTCTAGGAAAGCGTAATTTTCTAATATGAGGCAAATGAAGGGGAAGAAGCTTGTTCCTAGTAAAAAGGAATCTCTTTGTACTTTAACTGTTATGCAATCCTGTCGTAGATACATGACTGTTCCATATCAGTAATTTCTATTTCTGGGGAGTTTTAGCTGCAGGGAGACAGCCTTCCCTCATCCATTGCTTTTGTCGCCTCACTCCGTTCCCCCACAAATGATGGGTTTCAGGCGTCGTTGGAATCCGTGTTTGTGGCTGCAAACGGAGATCCTCGAGCCATTGAAGCGTAGAAGCTGGAGGTATCATCACAGTTTGTTATTTCCCCCACACCCTCCACAAGAGAGCCAAATCTTGCTCAGCCTAAGCTGCCGAAGTTGACCTTGGCTTCTTTTCTTCCTTGTCCTTCCTTCCTTCTCTTCCCGACGACACCTTTTCTACCCCAGAGTCCTCCCTGCGCTTGCACGCACCACCTTCACACTCTTTTTTTCCTCTTTCTCTTCTCTCGCTCACCTATTACATCTTCACACCCAGCTTACTTCTCCTCACGGGCTTCACCTACCCACCTCCTCCCACATACCCTCGAGCCACGACGAGTACAGACACCTCTTCTCCTCACCTAAAAAAAGCCCTCTTTCTCGAGTAATCGCATCATCGTTCCGACCGAATTCGCCACAGGCATCCCTCCATCCGTTCGTTACAATAACGCGAGTTTTCCTCTTTCCTTTGTTTTTTTCAAAGAAAAGCACAGGCAATTCACACAAGCATTATGTCTTCATCGTCTTCGTCCAATACGATCAACGAGTCTACCCTCCTCGTCCCAAACCCCACACCCACCTCAACCAGCAGAAGAGGGTCCATTCCGAGAAATACCCCCGCCTGGGCCGGTGTCGGTGACGCTTCTGGCTCCGGAAACCCTGAAGATCCAGCCAGTTCCCTGAGGAAGGAAATGAACCTTGTTGCCGAAGCTGCGAAGAGAGCTTCTGTGGCCATCGTCGTCAGGGATATGCAGGAGTTTTCCGTCTGATATTTTCTTTCCTAGATGACCGAAAGCAATTGGGCTAAGTGTGATGGAGCGGTTTTTCCTTTTTCCCACTTTTGCCTTCGAGAACTGGTCGTGGGCAATTGAGGGACTTCTTTTACATGCTCGGGTGGAGTGGGTGCCCGGTTTCAGCCGTTCAAAACTTGGGCATGGGCTGGATTTTGTCTAGAATGGTAGCAGAACACTTGTTAGACAGAGTGGTGGGTTTGTGATTTTGGGTTATTTATCTTGTGGTTGATCTTTTCCGATCTCTCTCCCTTATCTGGACTCGGGCACCTCACGTTTTAATTGGAGTCGAAGTTTTTTTCTACTTGGAGGAACGCTTTGCAATACGATACTAGAATGGCTTTACACTGCTACCTCTCCACCCCGAGATGTTTTCGACCTCTTCACTCTCCTCTCTTCTTCCATATGCATTACCTCCTCTCATCTCATTTGTTTGGCCTGCTTTTGTTTCTGGGGAATTGGGAAAACCGGTACAGGGGGTATAGATAGATCGGTGGGCTTTATATTACGCAGTGGTGCTGGGTTGAAAGTACTCTTTTTTATGTTTTTCGTTCTAACAATCTCCTTAGTTACCTTCATTTCCTCAAACTCTTCTACATAATAATCTAACCGTTTCATCCAATTAACCTTACCTACCACGTATGCCAAAGAGAGCGCAAGTATGGCCTATGCCTCACTTCAGATTGTCTTCGACCTAGCTATCACGATTTGCTAACCGCCGGCTCGAGATCACAGCCGGAAGAAAACGGCCCCCACGTGTGCGAGACGACAATACTCAAGCGCTGGTGACATACTGACCGCATGTGGCAGCCCAGTTTACCCTTTCTCGCCCCTTGCACCGGGGTTGGCCGAATCGTATATTCGAGTATTTCTGCGTCCAGCATATTATTATTATTGTCCGGTCTTGCAACATTGATTACCTATCGGTCTCCTGGGCCACGATTATTCGGTGACCTAGCCACTGTATTATACTCTCCAAAAGACCCCCCGCCGAATATTTTCGCTAGCATTGGGTTCGGACGATGGTAATGGATGTGTGGGGAGACAGGAGGGTGGTGGAATCTTTTTTCCCCCTTTCCTTTCCCATCGTCTTCATGATGTCTTTGGGAAACCTATTTCTCAGGGACAGGACTTGCTTCACGTGAATGGCATTGAAAGGAGTTTTTTTTTTTAATACGATGCGACGAACCAAGATCCTGGTTCCCGACCGAGGCGCGGGAAAAATGGGGAAACGTGATTCATCCGGGGGGTTCTGGATTCGTAGTGAGGATCAACTTTCAGTTCCTGTCTGCCGGAATGTTTGGTTGGTCGATTAAGACGGCTGCGTTGTGGGGTGGGCCGCCGCAGGCTTGCCATCCGCAGGCCCGGTGAGACGGATGTTTAACGATTGGTCGGACAAACTTAGATCATTTTGGAGGAATCGAGAAGGCCGAGAGCAGAAAAAAGGGAACAAAAAAGTTCTCGCGGAACGCCATGGCACTACCATCATGAAGCGAGGCTGTCAGGTGCCTGCGGCGAGTCTGTAGATTTAGTTGTCCTCCGACAATTACCCCCGACTCTTCTTTCAATTTGAACGCCGGGAGGAAGGAGGGCAAAAAAAGAGAAACGAAAATCTCACAAGAAAAGTTGTCCTTTCTTTTATTTCTTTCTCCCTTCTTACATCTCAAGATCGTTGCCTTTTGATAGGGCTGACTGAAAAAGTGAAACTTTTACTTTCAATTGCTACACTTTTGCTTATCAGTTTGTTAATCCTGGTGCGGCTGAGTTTGGGAATCCGACTGTCAATGATGGTCTTACTCAATTGGGGGCTACTCCAACCGGGTAATGAGCACTCGTCTCGCGCAGGAAATCCCGAAAGCAGGAATTGGCAAAATATATAGCCAAGAACGGATGATCGCCCATACAAACTTACGACCCCTGTTTTCGGATTCCTCCTACCTGCTGCGAGCACCGGTACCGTGACTTTTCAATTGAGCTCGAGCCGCCTTGTGGCCATAGGTGAAATTGTACTTATACTCGAATCCTGGCATCGCGGTGGGTTTGTGGTCAAGATTATTATCACTCTGGGGTAGAGGTTGGTGATGGGATGGACAGGAGTTTGAGGCCCCGTGCCCACGACCGTCAGAGGTAAAAAAAATCATGATTTAATTTGTTAGGTTTAATGCTTGGAAGGGCAAAAAGCCCCGGCATCTCGAACCCTGCCCATTCCATTACCAACCCTCCTATCCGAGTACGGGAGTGGCAAGGTGCTCCTTTGATGTGGGCTGTATGAGGTATGGCATGAAGGGGATGTATTCCGATGTTTTTTCTTCGCCGAAGACTGTACCTTTGAGGCTTGTCGCGCTCTCTCGATTCGGGCACGAGTACGATTGCTCTGGTTAAGAATCGGCCACTATTGGAAATGATTCCAAGACGCAGCGCTGATGGTGTCAATAATAATGTATTTTACAATACAAGTAGAAACTCACTTTTGGAATTAAATTGTTTCTTTAACTTATCGAGAAAAGAAAAAAGAATATCAGGCCGCAAAAGGCCCTAGCCAGCAATTCTCGTGGCTTTCCTGCTTTGTTTTGTTTTTGTGTTTGTTTGGGATGGAAGGCCCAATCCTCCCTCCCTCCCTTGCTTAGCCCGCCGGCAAGCTATTTTATGCGACATGATGTGAGAACTGCGGGCGTCTAGTTATAGTGCCGTGGATGAACAATCACTCAACCGCAACTGTTGGTCAGTGACTGCGGGCGGAATCATTGCTTGCGGTGACTCCTTCATATGCCTTACTCCATCCAAGCCAGTGTTAGGAACTCCCAGCCGTGGCGGGGCAGGTGCCGTAGTGACGGTGGATACAACACCATCATAAGTTTGCCGACCTTGTTGTATTTCTTTCTAGCTCCTTCTCCCCATCCTATCGACAGCTGGAGTGGGTGGACCAGTCACAAGCACGTAGCCAATTTGTGCTTTGACTGAGGAGGGTAGGACTTTATCGGGTAGAAGACTATCGGTAAACCTCGTTTACCGAAGGTTAGCCAAACGGCGGTTCGCTGATAGAGCCAGTTAACAGTTTAACTCTACGGGAAAGGCTCGCTCCCGCTGATAGCGCGTGAGTTCAGATTCAAGGTTAATTTGCTGTAAAGTGTCTTGGGAGTGCTGTGGAGTGAATATGTGTATCGTATGGTGCAAAATAGGCTGAAAATAGTACCACAGATAGGTGGGTAGGCGAACTTGACCTTCGCCGCTGAGTGGTTTCTCCCCCCCTCCTTCGATCTTTCCTGTTCAGGCCGCATTACAATTACGAACGCAAACTGTGCTAGAAATCGATCAAACAAAAAAGAAGGTGAAAAGAGGGGGATTCCCTACTTGTGTTGGATGGACTAGTATAGCACCTACTCGAGTACGGTACACTCTCCCTGATGATGGCTAGTCTTGTAATGACTCGATGCTGCGCCCTTATTTTTATTTTTTTCATACTCGTTGCAGGAAGGAAGGAGGATTCTGGTCTGGCTCCACAACAGCGAGCTATCCCCCCCATCGCGAACACATTCCGGATGAGACGGATATTGGCATGCGGGCATGAGGGCGAATCAAGCACATGCTCGGGAATGAGTCTAGCATACGGCTGTCCTTGCTTTGTCTCGCTTGAGAGGGGAGACTTTTCTGAGTTGGCTGGCTAGGGGAACTCATAAATAGTTGGATGAACGGGCGGTGATATTCGCTGGGGTATTTTGATTTGATAGAAAAGTATCTAATATTCTTTACGACTCCCGCCCCCCCCTTCCTGCTATGAAGCAAACTAAAGCAAAAAGTGGGAAGAGGAAGAGGGGAATCTTGCTTAGATTGCTACTGCAGACTGTTGTGACACTGGTTAAAGATCGGAATCGATTGTGCTGTGTGGGATGGGAGAAGGTTGGAACCGCCGCTGGTGAAACAATTCCTGAGCTGCAGCCAGACTTGAAGAATTGAATACCGGTAGTGTAGTGTAGAGCTTTCCTCCAACTAAGCCTAGAAATTTCTATCCCCACCTCACCCCCGCTTCCTTGCCACCGCCCTTAGGCCTACGGGAATGGAATAGTAACAGTCTGTACAGTCATTCTACGGAAGAGCCAGTTGATAGCCTTGTCTCGCACACTCGTTCTCGGTGGATGACCCGTAAATTTACTAAGGTGTTGTCGTCCCCCAAGTGGGGGGGCCGGGTGTCTTGGGGGCTTTTTTTATGGTGGGGTAGGACTATATAAGCAGCGGGACCAAACCCTCCTCCCTACACAAACACCCTCTTGCCCTCGTGTTTTCAGAGAAAAAAACATCTACACTTCTGAGTAGGGCTTCGGGCTTTACCTCTTTAACCGTTCACATTTAGAGTTACCCTCATCTAACGCTTCTTTCGAGAATTCTTGCCTTGGGACATTTTTTCGGTTTGAAACAAAATATCTCGTTACCCTTATACAAATCATGAGCGGTCAGCGTGGCGGTGGAGGGAGAGGCGGTGGTGGTGGAGGGTTTAGCGGCTTTGGAGGAGGAGGGAGAGGTGGTGGTGGTGGGTATGATCGTGGCCGAGGTGGTGGTGGGGGTGGTAGGGGGTACGATCGCGGTGGTGGGGGTCGTGGAGGGCCAAGGGGAGGTAGGGGTGGAGGTGGGAGAGGTGGGTATTCTGGAGATACCATATTCTCAAGGTTTGTCTATCTGCTATCAATACATTTATCTCTAACATTTTATCCAATTATAGTGGTACGACTGCGGCTGTCGATCCGAAAATTACGGCGATGGAGGACAAACTCGTCGCTATTAAAACGAGAACCAATGAACCGCTTATGCCTCCCCGCCCCAATTTCGGGACGAAAGGAATTTCGACCTTGGTCCGAGCGAATTATTTCCCAGTGGCTCTGCCCACGCAGACGCTTTTCAAGTACGATGTCGCAATGACTCCTGACCCTAAGATCAAGAGGATTAGAAAACGCGTTTTTCAACTCTTGGAGTTGACTTCTTTCAGAGCAACGAGGGATCTTATGGCGACCGACTATGCTAAAACCATTATCACCGCAAAGAAACTAGAGATTGCTGATGATAAGCTTCAGGTGGAGGTCCGTTATTATGATGCGGACCAGGAGGGGCCGCATGAAAAGTCCAAGGTCTATGCGGTTACAATCACACTTGTCCAGCTGCTTGAACCAGACAGCCTGAAGCACTATGTTAACGGATTGGATCCGGATTTTGACTCGTCGCCAGCGATCCAGGCGCTAAACATTATTTTGGCTAAGCCTCCTTCACAGAACCCGGCTGTCATTCCTTTAGGAAAGTCCAAGTTCTTTGTTTCGGAGCCTAACCCCCATCATCAGCAACTTCTACCTCGTGGGTTGCTAGCTCTTCGAGGGTACTATTCTTCAATCCGTCCCTCAATGGGCCGGGTCCTTTGCAATGTGAATGTTTGCATGACAGCTTTCTACAAGTATGTCTAATCTTCTATGGAGAGTTCCACCGAGAGTTTGTCAGAAATTTTGAGTTAATTTGGGACCTTTTGACAAATAGAGAAGGAAGCCTTGCAGACCTGATGATGGAATATGGGAGGCGCCCCGAACTCGGTAGCTTTCTGAAAGGTTTGCGCGTGAGCACCAAACATCTTACGGATCCTAGTGGTAAGCCCAAGGTTCAGTACAAGACGATCGTCAACCTTGGTGGGAGATCTTCCAAGGATGCCACGTTTATTTCTGACGACGGCTCGACTACCACGGTTGTTAATTACTTTAAAAAAAGTAGGTTCTTGCTGCTAATTGAATACCTATTATGCTGCTTCATTCCATCACGCAACAGTGCTAACTACTTTTAGAATACAACATCAGTCTTCAGAAGGCTGACCTCCCATGTGTTAACGTCGGCACAAGAGAAAAGTCAATTTTGTTGCCTCCTGAGTTAGCTACTGTGCTGCCTGGACAGTCCTTCAAGGGAAAGCTTTTGGATGAACAGACACGCGAGATGATTACCTACGCTTGTCGTCGCCCTAAGCAAAACGCAGAATCTATTGTGGGAGAAGGTTTATCCATTCTTGGACTCAAACCTCCAAGTCAACTACTGGTATGTGTTGTCAACAATCTCTACAGTGTATACTGACTTTATTCAGAATCCGTTTAATTTGTCTGTTTCGACTGAAATGGTTACAATTCCAGCGAGAATTCTACCTGCGCCACCTGTACAATATGCAGGTGGCCCAAAGGTTACCAGTGATGCGTCGTGGAACCTTAGGGATGTTAGGTTCCTTAAGAGCGGCTCAGCCAAAACATGGGCAGCAATCATTTTGAAGGACGGATCAAGCAGTGTGCACGAACCTGTTGCTTTATGCAATGCCCTTCAAAGCATGTGCCGAAAGTGCGGTGTTGTTCTTCCGCCATTGACGGCTCGCGATATCTCGGTTGTTCAAATGGCGATGGGCCAGGACTTATACACAAAATTAAACCCTTGCTTCGATACGTTGAAGAAGCGAGGTGTTCAGATCGCACTCGTCATTCTGCCCAGCCAGGATAAAGCAAACTATGCTCTTATTAAAACATTAGGCGATGTGAAATTTGGTGTTGGTACCGTCTGTGCCCAATCTTCCAAGATTCAGAATCAAAAGGGCCAGGCACAATATTTCGCCAATCTTGCATTGAAGTTTAATTTGAAGCTTCATGGCAGGAACCATGGACTTGGAAAAACTGATATGGGCTTTTTGACACAGAAGACGACAATGATTGTAGGCTCACAATTCTTTTCTCCTATTCTATGCAGGGATGTACTAACAGAATTTAGGTTGGGTGTGACGTGACTCACCCTTCCCCAGGGAGCTTGAGGGGAACTCCCTCCATTGCTGGAGTTGTTGCCAGTATCGATTCTGAGTTCGCTCAATACCCGGCTTCCTTGAGACTTCAAGAATCCAAAAAAGAGGTTCGTTTCTTAGCTAATACAATTAAATAATTGATTGCTGACTTGATACTGTTTTCAACTAATAGATGATAACAGAGCTACGGGAGATGATGATTGAGCGTTTGTCACTCTGGAGGGATAAGAACAATGGCAGACTGCCCGAAGCGATCCTCGTATATCGCGACGGCGTCAGCGAAGGCCAGTTTAAGACTGTGCTCGAAATGGAGCTTCCGAAGCTCCGTGAAGCCTGTGTTGTGATGAGGGCGGATTATAGGCCAAAGGTCACAATTATTATTGTGGGCAAACGCCACCACACTCGCTTCTATCCAACCAACAGCGAGAGAGCCGACAGACTTGGAAACCCAGCGCCTGGCACAGTAGTTGACCGAGGCGTTACGGCCGTTTATGATTACGACTTTTACCTCCAGGCACATGCGGGACTTCAGGGCACCACTCGGCCGGCCCACTACTATGTCATTCACGACAAGAACGGGTTTGATGCAGACTCCCTGCAAACTTTGGTACCCCCTCCCCCTACCTATATATGTCCTATAAGCCTTCTGAATCTTGACTAATATATATCTAGACTCATAACCTCTGCTACCTTTTTGGTCGTGCCACCAAGTCTGTAAGCATTTGCCCACCAGCGTACTATGCTGACTTGGTCTGCGAACGTGGCCGCTGTTATATCTATGGCCTTCTCAATGCTAGTGATTCCGGTAGCGTAAAGAGCACTAATAGCGAGGATGAGGCCAAGGCAAATTATCAAAAGGCGGTGCAGATGTGGTCCGGAGGCCCACATGCTGACGTTAGACAGACAATGTACTACCTTTAAGATATTGGTGGATCTGTGAAAATGTTTTCGCATTTTCTTTCTGCAATTTTTCTATTTGGTATTGATTCTCGGGTTTTTTTCTCACGTTGAAAAACGGAAATGTCTTCTCATATCTTTCTCCATTGTCTTCCATCCCCTTATTTTTTATTTTTTTATACCTCATTCTGATACCTGACTGGTTGTTCGCATGTTTCCCCCCCTTATCCCCTTTTCGCTTTTCCCTTCTTTCTCGCTTCTTCGTTTACCAGAATACCTTGTTTGTATTCTTAAGTTAAGTTAGTCATCGGAAAAAAAGAAAAAAAATTGTCCGCGATTGAAGCGCTTAGCAACAAACGGTTGTAGTGGTATAGTGGTAAACAATTTGTTAGATTTTATACATAACACTATTATTTAAAGTTTCCCCTGATCTCTGCTTCTCAGAGTACTCGTACTGCGGCTAACCCCTTATATAGATTGCGCTTGTACCTGCATGATGGTGCTTGATGCGGTACGTATCAAGCACGTATCCGTCAATCATATTCCCTCACTCTAGATCCGACTTTTCCTTTGATATCCCTTGTATCATAAGATAAGAATCCCCTCTATCGGTTTCATAATATTTCGTTATTTGTGTTATTTGGGAAGGAGAGGTTCTCAAGCTCCTCACCATACTTCAAGAACCGCAGGAATGCGAGTTCTATTTTGTCGCCTATAACTCACACCTGGCTTATATACAATACCCCCCCCCACTCCTCTCCACAGCCGCCAATTGCGATCTTTCTCTAGTATAGCAAGATTATATAGGCTCTAGGCTTATATAAACTGTGAGATTCGGCGTCAAACGAAGGGATGCGATGCTCGAGTAGTCGTGATCGTACTGTATTACACTCGCGGTAAGAAAGTTGTCGGACTGGACAATTGCGGAATTATGATAGAGTCTAAGAAAAAAAAGAAAAAAAAAGATTATGTTGTGGTTGCAATACTCGTAAATTAGTGTTCATTAATTATTGTGACTGCTGATTGAATGTGGTTTAATCCGACCTATCTCCCACTGTAAGTTAGTGCAACAAATGAAAAAAAAAAATGAAAAAAAGAATGAAAAAAAAAAAGCCTATCAGAAAGGTAATAGTGGAAAGCAATGTCTAAAAAACTAGTATGATAATAAAAAAATTATTCCGCTGCTGTCCGGCAACTTTCACCTTCGCCTTACCGCGAGTAGTACAAGCGCGATAACCATTGACGAATGGGCGGGCAGATACTGTAGACGACGGAAGGAAGGAAGGAAGGAAGGAAGGAAGGGGGAGGACAAAGAGGGTATTTACCGTCGATATATGTGCGAGATTTCCCCCCCACTCCCCTCCCTCCCTAATCCTCTCCTCCCCCTCTTCTTCTTCATGTATCCGTGTCCTAGCACCAAAAAATTTGTAAATTCACATCAAACCAGCAAACCATCAAGCACAAAGGAAGGGAGGAAGGAAGGAAATAAAGAAATAAAGAAAACAAACAAATCCCGAAATCAAAAATCATTTGGTTCACCAATCTTTTTTATTAAATTTTTATTCTTTATTGCATCTATCCGAAAGCTGAAATCACTCGTTTCTTGGCGTAAGCGTGGAAGAGAGAGGGCATAATTTACTGCACACAAGGAAGGAACCCGAGTCCAGCACGTTTCATAGCGGGTACCGGATATTAGGCATTTTTCGGGGGGTCGAAAATAGAGTAAAAAGAAAAAGTGCTGTTATAAATGAGTCCAACATTTATAGTTTCTATGATACCTGGCATCATACAATGCCTTTTCCCCTGATTCTTCCATTTTCACCTCTTTTGCCTCGCTTCCTCCCTCCCTCCCTCCCTCCCACTCTGCCCCTCCCGGAGGTGGAGGGGAAGAAAGAAATCGGGAAGAAGAGGGGGAAAAAAAACCGAAAGTTTCTTCGGGTTTTATATATTCACCAAACGCCTTGAAGAGAAGAAGAAAGTGGGGTGATGGGGCGCTGGGGAAACTGACATTTATGACAAACTCTCAATCCATTCCAATTTTTACCAAGGGCACACAAACCGCCTGCCGGTAGCCTACGGTAACTCCCCCCACACTATATAATACAAAAGTGCAAAAACTCCTTGACAAAAGTGCCACCAGCTAACTTCGTTATTTACCTATTTATTTATTTGTTCAAATATCCCAGAGAAGGAGGTACCATACCAACTCCCCCAACCCCCCCTTTTTTCCAGAGTAGGAAATTTTGAACAAAAACAACCACCCTGTCGTACCTGCGCACACAGCATATCATCCCAAGAGTCACCACCGGTAAAGGTGCTCCTGTAATAGCCTAGAGGGTAAGTGGGTAGGTAGGGGAATCCGAACCCCGGAGGAAGTAAGGAAGGAAGAGGTGGAGGGAGGGAGGGAGGGAGGGGGGTAGGAAAATTAAATCTGAAACGGTGGTAATTTCCAAAGGGGTAGGTATGATAGGCAAAAAAAGAGTTTGTTCCTGTGTGGTGCTTATGCCATCTTATACAGTGCTAGTACAGGGTGCGAATCTGGGGTTTTTTGACTTTGCTCCGTGCTTGTTACGTGACTTGTGTGGTCTTGCTGTCTCAAGCTGTTAATCGATATAATTTAGTATATACCCCGCTGTTCCTGTTTGGTATGGGTCTCTCTCTCTGGATTATTTCCTTTATATACTGGTATATATATATATTACTGGTACCGCGGACGTGATGGATTGCTCTGGATCTTGGCTGGGTGGGAGTGTGGGGTGCGTGTGTACTGTATCGCACACTGCACGCAAGCTCATTTTCGTCTCTTCTAGTTATTCTGGTTCTTGTTCTCCAGAGTTTATTGCTAAGTCATGTGACGATAGCTGAAGTCTCATACTCGTTACAAGTATCATATTACCGGTATCTTGACTCGTAATGCACCGGAGGTGAGACTAGGGTATGAGAGGGCGGGGGGAGGGATCCCGCGAACGGTTAGGGATGCCACCCCCCGTTATGCCACGCGGCGCGGCCGAGGGGGGGCAAATATGGCTTTGGACTCTTATTATTATTCTCACTCAAACATGTATAGTTTTTTATTGATTAAAATGACATGTATTGTACAGTGCAATATAGAAGAACCTGATTCGCCATGGGGCAACGATGGTGCCCTCCCGCTTGCGCCTGAGAAAAAAATTAGGGATTGACAAAGCGCAGTGTATGTCTGATGGACAGGAAGTGGAGGATAGGTTGGTGAGTCGTAAGTGGATGATGGGTGAAAGGGCGTTGTCCCTAAAGGAGCCGGATCGTTGGATTGCTGAAAAAGAAAGGAAAGAAGGGCTTGAGTGAATAACGGCGAAGGAGTTTTCCTTCTTTCTGCTGTTCTTCCCTTCTATCGCTGTATTATTTCCTTGGTTCGTTTCTATCTCTAGTATATATCTCTCTCGCTACCTCCCCAGCTGGCAATTCCGCAGCGTACCCCCCGCCCCCACTGAGCCGATTATGGTTCATAAGCTCGAGCGGGCTGCTACTGGTGCCCTCTTCTAGATTCCCGGAGTAGGTCAACGGGAGTTTCGTAGGGTTTGCGGGAAGCTGTTGCCCCTTCCTCCTTTGACGGTGCCGACGAAGCACCATCGCGCCTAGAAGGCCAAGTGCCACACTTGCCACACCTGCCACTGCGCCCCCGACTATCGCCCCAACGTTGGTCTTAGATGAGTTTGATGAGTTTGAGCTGGATCCTGACCCTCCAGCTGAGCTCGTGCCACCACCGCCGTTAGGGCTTCCGCTGGTGTTCGGGTTCCCGGCTGTGGTGGTCTTTAGTGTCATTATGGTTTCAAGGTCGGGGTCGCTCCAGCCTTTGACTGGTGCTTTCTTGGTCGAGCCTCCGTTTTTACTACCAGGTGATTAGTGTTCATTCTGGGTGCGCTTATCGCCACATTTTAGGGGGTTGGATAACTTACTCGCCACCAATAAGCCCAATAACATTCGGGGGAATTTCGTATTTTCCCTCATTCGGCGTATACTCGTCTGTCCATGTCAATGTGTTGATATCGAATAGGAATGCGGCATCTGCCTTCGTGTCACAGGAAGGGACGTTGTAGTAACTCGCGACGTTCCTCCCGCCATAGTAGAAAATGTAATGCTCTCCGATAGCCTGACAGCTTGGTGCAATCCTCCCCTTCGGGTCCGTGGCCGTGCTCTTTGACTTAAACGGCAACTGGGTCCACTCAAAGCTTGGAATCGAAAGAACCCAGATGGATGTGGTGGTTGGACCTCCCTTAGCGTTTGCCGAACTGCCAGCCTCAAGGCCGCCCATAATGTAGATTTGATGACTAGAACCATCAGAAGCCGATTTGAGAGCAGTGCAGAACGTGAATCGAGGAGTCGGCACCGTAGCGTCAGGTGCTAGATGCTGGGTATACCATTTTGATTTTTTTGTGCTATAAATGTTGATCTCGGAAAATGGTCTCTACCGGATTCTATCAGCATCCTGCGTGAACTTCAATGAACGGAGTGACACACCAAGCGGGTAGCCCAGTCAGACCTCCCACCAAGCTGAATTAAGACCTCATCTGTAGCTGTTGTAAGATGCACTAAGCCTCCCTCAGCTATTCCTCCAACTGGCGTGGTTTCGTTTGTCCACGTATTAGTAGCCTGGTCGTAGGTTATTAGGCCGTTATGCTCCTCAAGCGCTGTCACCTTGAGCGATGTTGCATTTTCTGCGACCATCAAGCCACCGAAAAGAAAGCCTTGCTTTAATGATGGAACCCATGCTGTCATTCCACTAGATACCCTCATTTGAGAGTTCGGCTGGAGCCAATTCTTTAGTGTTATATCCGTATTCGTCCATTGTTGAGTTGCAATGTCATATTGCCATTTCTTGTTCTCGATGGGAGCGTCCCTAGTTCCATAATAGGTACTGTTGTATGGCCACCACTTTCCAAAACTAAGATCGAAACCGGATTCCGTAGGGAAGAACGCGGCATCTTGTACACCAGGTACTGTGCCTGGGACTTCTTGCGTTCGAACATAATTGGCACTGTCAAGAGAAGTCTGGAAACTCTTCGATACATTCAACGACCGAAGTACCGTATCTAAACGTGTTGTCGAATTGTTAGTTTGAAGAAAGGGGAGAACGTTGTGCTAGTACTCGAGTACATTCAAAAGGGGCACGAACTGGGGCCATTGTAATCCGTGTACGGCGAAGGATACAACATCCATCCTCCAGCAATATAAAGCATATCGTCTTTCTGCGCCACTATATACTTCGACCTTTGGTCAGTAAACAAGAGGATGAAAGCATTCCGACAAGTTGGTGGGAGTCCTACTCATATGCGCACTTAAGGAACAAAAATTATCGGTAGGATTAGGACCCTGGCCATGCACTACCGATGTAAAGGACAGTAATGCCCCGAGGAGCAAAACACCAGATCTAAAGAGCGGCATATTTCCTCGGCCGTGACAAAAGGGCTTCAGGAAAGGATTAAAGAACGAACGACGATGGGTTTAAGAAAGCAGGAGGGACATGGCGGGAAATAAACAAGGAAGATTTTCGCCTAGAAAGATTGGGGCTAGAGTGGTACATTATGATTTGGGAAGCGCTTCCAATCCAAGGTATCACAAGGTATAACTTGCTTCACTTAGACTACCGTAGTATACCAATGAGAATGCAATCATCATTTGCAACTAGTCATCACACCCGACTATCAGTGGCAGGGGCAATAGAGACTCTCAGCAGAGGGAACGGCTTAGACGCGAGTCGTTAAGTTTACTGTCCGAAGCATTTGAAGGCACAGCCCAATCAGGATCATTGAGGCGTAAAATAGGGAGGGTACTTGCTATTTTCGAAGTTGCCTCCGGGGTAACAGCAGTTACTGGAGTAGGAGTGTATCAGGATATGCAAGCTGTCGGGCATATTGCTTCTCTGCCGAGAGTGCTGCATCTTAACAAGACGCTGCGACACCCAGAGAAAATCCGGTGTCAGCAAAAGGTGTTTTTTATAGATTGTGCCCTTGGATGCGGCGCTTTAGCCGCACCGAACCCTAGTAGCAGCCAAGTAATTCGAACAGAGCGAGAGCTTTCGGGATATAGTAACCGTCGTCGATAACTGCAGGTGAAGTTACCAATGAGCACTCGAACTGGGTCCCAATACTGGATGAGTACCGTACCTTTTCATTGAGCCCAGTGGTTAGAAGTATCTTGAAATAAGACCGTTACGGTATCTCAATGTCACTGCTTTCTCAAGGCCGTCCAACTTTCACAATTTTTCTCTCTCTTGACGCCACAGTAGGGAGTTTAGATTGGTTCTTTTTTCTTGCATCTAGCACAAAATATCTGGAAATGAGATAGGATTTGTTTTTCGCTAGTCGGGTGGTGGTGTAATAATAACCAGATTTTCAGATACCGCTCCAGCACTCGAGGACTTACTGCTGGATAGGAGTAACTGAGAGAGGTAAAATTCATGGCTGAAAAAAAGGGGTAAGTTACGGGAAATTGCGTTTAAGAAAAAAAAAGAAAAGAAGTACCGAGAGGCTCCAGCACTGACAACCCCTCGGAAATCGGTTACGACGTATTCGGCCAGTAGAACCGCCGGATTTAACGGATTCTACCCGCAACGAGAGAAGAACCTTCGCTGCCAGGGAGTTTTCTGCCTTAGGGTCCTTCCAGTTCCCGGGAGTGTGTTGTACCGGTATCATGGAGCCACTTTGTCAAAGCCATCATCCAAGCGCCCTTGGGCTGTCCAAGACATGAATTAGGATCACGACACTACCCGCATCGGGCGTAGCATAGACCGTGCGGAAGCTTGACCCCTGCACCGGATCCCGAGTCCTGTGCGGACAGAAGTGATATGTTTAGTCCTCGGAAGCTGGCAATAGACATTTGACCGCCGACTCGTCGAGGCCAGGACAAGTTCCCAAGAGTTTGTACTCGAGTACTACGGTAGTACTGTACTCGAGTAGTTACTGTGGTGCCGCGATCGTGGCCGGGTATCGCACTATCCATCACGAGTGTTTAGATGGTGTCAAGGCAAAAATTTGGTGACCTATCGCCAACATGCTCAAGTAGAGTGAGATCTGAAATAGCGGGGTGCAACCCACACAAACTTGAGACCCCTGCTCTTTGGCTTCTTGCTTGCGATAAGCGTGACATCCCCCTCTTCTGATGTCAGAAAGGGGCGTGAAATACGGCAGCACATTGGGTACTCGAGTAATGTGCTCGGAGTCACTGCCTGGCACAATTTGAACCTGTTTTGACGGCAGGTGAAGCAGAGATCGACATCGCACAGCCAGAGAGTTTGAAAAATAGCTCTGAGTACCGTGCCGGTTTGAGGAAGAGGTACAGTCGCCACCGTAGCCACGGCAAAACTGGGCGGGTGACCAACTGGGGTACCGGTATCTGGTGGGTACGAGTACCGGTAAGAGGGGATCATCAGGGTGGGGCAGCAAAAAATTACTTGTCTTTATCCTGCTACCTGTTTGTCACCCGCTCAGTTTCGTTGTGGTTGCTCTGAAGACTGTGAATGGTGATCGGATTCTTGGCGAAGATTTCTTGAGATTGTGCTTCTGGGAAAGGGGTTGTTTATGCATTATGGTTCTATCGGGTTCTTGGCACCAGCCACGAGCTGCGCCAGCAGTGGCAATGTTATTATATTAAGGTCTATTTCTGTAGAACAACATTCATCTTCAATTCAAAGGCGTGGATGTCTAGTTTAGAAGGCCCTGGAAACTGTCAAGTGCTGCATGTGCACAATCTGATGGGTGGATTCGGGGGCTGCCGGTACTCGTATGATATCGTACCGGTGGGTCGGCCTACTCGAGTACCATCAACCAAAGAAGGCACAATCAACATTTCTCCACGTTCGCTGAGCGTGCACACCTATTGTACTCGAGTAGCCCAGCTACCAGTCCCCACAGTGAACCCGAGCCTTTGGATGGCTCTGACGGATAGGGGCACTCAGTCCAGCTAGTTGGCTATAGCGATCATTGCCTGGATACCTCGTTTCAGGCTTGGGGGACTGAGCCCTCTCTTGATGATGGTCTTCTTGGATGATCGGAGGAGAGGACCCTTGACTCTTGCAAATTTCCGGGCCTTAGATACGGCTCTGTTGGAACGCAAACCGCTCAATTGAAATTGTGCGTAAACCTTAGGCATGTAAGCTGTGATATTATAATAAGTGAAAACTTACGTTCGTCGTTTTTGTAGCGCTGGTGGGTCAAATGCCGGGCTTACAGGGCGTGCCGTTATCATGGTTTAAAATCGGGTACCTACAGCCCCTTGCAGCGTCGCGAGATTCCCGAGAGTTGCTGCATAAAAACAGGGACAGTTGCATAAAATACAGGAGTATGCTTGTACCCGAAACAATACTTAGCCTGAAATAGGAACTGTGGCCTTAAAACGCAGGTATGGTATCAGGAAGCTCAAAACTAATGGCAGAAGTAATAAAGTCACAATTGGGGCTGTCAAGACGGGGGAAAGAACCGCCGAGAGGGTAAGCAATGCCGCCACTCTGGCAACTCGAGGATCTTGCAGAGCTGTAAGAGACTGTGGTCTAACCCTTGAATCGCGCTGCACCAAACACCCTCCAATTTGCGTTTGATTTTTCTCATGACACTCATGTGATCTATAGCTAAAATAGCCGCCTGGGGGATTACAAGTTTCCGCCGGAAAAAAACAAGGGGATTTGTGTCTGAATTTAGTACCAATAGGGTCCTCAGATACCCACGGATAATTTAGCATGCAAGTTCCTGATCCCCGTGTTCCGGTTCTTGTATGCCGGGAACTTGTACTCGTAAAGAGTAAAGAAAGGTAAGGCTGAATTAGGGTCGGAGAACCGACTTTTGGCTATTCCTAGGGTTTAAGGATAAGCTTCTCTACTAGTACTTAGTGTCGGCCCTCAACAATACTTCGTAAAATTCTAAAGAATTAAGTTCAAGTCACTGCTGGGGACCTGCTCATAGTTCAGCACTCGGGCTGCCAGTGGCTACTTGGCGATTCATTGTAGTGTATAGATAGGACATTTAATGGGGTTAAAGAGGGCACTTCCTAAGGCCCATACTCATACCCTCAGCAAGGGACGAGGCCTTCTAACTACTGTACATACAGGTGCCGGTATCTCGCCGTCTATGCACCTGAAGACAGTGACAGCTTGGTTGAAGGTTGAAAAACACGCTGACAAGAGCCCACCCACCTTCCCTACTCACGTAATCAATCCGTCTAGCACATCATAGCACTACAAGTATGATATTCTGATCTGCAAGATCTCGATATAAGAAATTCTAAACCACGCTCTGATCTTAAATTTCGATCTCAAGGCGGCGTGCCAAACACTCTCTAGACTTGTCCGTGCTCCGCCTGTGGTCTGAATCCTTGATCACCTGGGTGGGTTTCGGACTTGTTGATCTGGTATTATTCTGTTCACTCTTCTAATCTGTATGTGTTCTTTTCCTGTCGATTGGTCTACTTGTATATTCTGTCGTATTCCCTCCTAGTTTCTTTATGTACCCTGCATTGCAAACCTGAAGGCGCTTGAGTGTAAACTGTAGCGCATTCACCCTGTATAGTACTGCTAAAATGGTATAAATATTATGATTCTAGTTTCGTCGAGTTAGGTCGCGCTATCGAGACTCGGATGCGCTAACACCGCTTCTATCCCCGTAAGTCCTAAAGTCAAGAGTGTTCGGGTATCTACCATATCAATATTGCTGAGCGAGATGAGCTCTTTTTAATCAAAGCTCTAACTTGTTGATCGATTAGGAACCAACAGGCTAGCATAGACCCGGGGGGGGGGGACACCAATAACGGTCCCTTGGGTCAGTGCTGGCTCTATCCGGTCTCTAGTGTTCGTCACTAGTTGGTAATGGCAGTCTATATTCTTGACTGGTTGTCCTGCGGGCTCAATGCTCTTAACCGCTGAATTGATCGTGGGGCCTCAAAAAAAACAAAATTTTTATGCTTGTACAAGTTACATCTCGCTTGAACCTGCAGAAAAACTGTCCAGGCTCGTGGCTGCCTTCTTTTAGTGCCCTGGGGGCCCCAAGCCTTTGAGGGGTAATGATTGGCGAACCTTCTTTCCTTTCTTTCTCTTCTCTCTCGGTAGGTGTGATGCGATCGAGTGCGGTTTTAAGGTCGAGGGGAGTAGGAGAGATATCAGCGTGATTTTTTCTATTCCTTCTCTAGTTGATAAATTTTTGATTTTTGATTTTTTGGAGAATCAAATGCCCGGGTATGCCGCTCGTTACAGTCCGTGGAGAGAAAAAAAGTAGCATTCTCTAGAATTCTGCCTCTTACATCTAATAGGAGAAGGCTAAGTTAGCACAGCTTCGGAAAAAGAAGGTTAATGGTATCCAAGCGCCCAGTACACTACAAGTAGCATACAGGGGCCACCCTCGAACCTTGGTTATGGGGCATGGCAAGATCCCTGGGTCGCTTCCCTTCTCGGGAGCAATGCCGGTGTTGTAAGCCAGTTCCTGCCTGCCAGTAGCTGGGGTACATATGCCGAGGTGACTAAAGGTATTTTCCCTCTTCCCCGCAATTTATATAAGGCGCTATTGTGCGTAAGGCGAATCACAGAGTTTGGCAATAATTTCGAGGGGGAGGCGCAGCAAGTTCTATGAGGATTAGCGTGGGCAGTTTAGGGTGGGTTGAGTGGCTCATGTAGAGTAGGGTTATCTTTGGTATAGAAGGGTTATCGGAGCGAGTACGAGATACTGTACGTACCGGTACTGTACCCCGTCTGGGCTTCATCTCCATTGTTTTCTCTGTATGTCTACGGGATGGGAGGACGGTGTAGGAGAGGGAGTGGTGAGGCACCTTGTAGTATGTCTGGATTTGTTGGCCTATTTCCTTTGTTCTTTTCGGCCCCCCCCCCTGTATTTGAACAAGATCTATGGGAATATCAGAATCCTCAAAGATACCGGTGTAAGTCAAACTCCCCAAGCAAGACCACACGAACACCCCCAGCCAAGGCTTCGACACAGAGTTCCCCGCTCTTTTCTTGGTCTTTTCCCTTCACCTTTAACAACACCTCGACCTCCGTGCTTCTGGTTGGGATGTTGGAGTTGGGTGCCCTTCGATTTCCACGAATTTCCAAGCAAATTCCTTTCTTCTTCCTGCCTTGGGATAAGAAGCACAAAGGGGACGGAGAGCTTGTAAACGACGGGTGCATGGCGAACGAGTGAAAGCCGAGGGGCGTTCTAGTGCCCGGGTCGATGCCGCCATACGTGCAGGAGGAGATATGACTGTCTTGGGGATTATCTTCTCTTGCATCCATCTGCAGTTGTTCATGACAACCGCTACTATTGACGCTATTTTTGTATTCCCCAATACTGCTGCAGGTATTGGGGTAAAGATGCACAGATCACTATCGACCTATTGATGCCTAAGCACGGCCATGGGTGACAAGCTGGGAAACCTTTCAAGAGGGACCCCAGATCTTATTTTCCTACAGGATGTTCTCTAGAAAATGATCCTAGCTAGAACCGCCTTGGTATGGTTGTCCTGAGGGCTGTGATCGAAGCTCTGTTTAAGGGGGTTTTTGCTAAAAAGCTCATCTGCACCGTGTCGTTCAGGAGGTCGCAGGCGAGCACTTTTAAATATGCGGTTCGCCCTCTTGAGCAATACCGGTAGTGTAAAGTCCTGACGATTGGCCAGAGAGTGCCTACTTTGTTGGCGATGCCCCTTGAATTAGCTTTGTTTTCTCCGGCCCCCGTTCATAAGCATGTTGCTAGTTCTATATCTTGGACATTACAGGAACCAACCATTTCGACAACCTCCTTGATGAAGAGTGCCACAGAATCTTCGCCAAAACTGACGTCTATGCAGGGGAGGGGGAGCGAGACGAGGCCTCGTACTACAGTATTGTGACTCGATATTTCCTCTCGGCCCATTTTTTACTTCTATTTTGACTTTTTGGTTTTGGCCTGGTGAGTTTTGTTTGTTCGAAATTGTTCCTTCCCCGACATTACTCTACCCATAGCTCTTCTTCCCCCATCTCTTCCCTCCTCTCTTCCACGTACTTTCCTTCCGGTGTTCTATTTTAGGCTGATACAGCTGTAATTGGCCAACGGGCGAGCCTGGGAAAAGGAAGAGGAGGCAAACAAACCGTTGAGAGATGTTATTTTTTTCATCTTAACTACTCCCAGTATATTGTCTCGGGAAATCCTGTCTCCAAGGCTTATTTCCTAACCCTTTTCCTATCTATACCTCATCCATTTCGACTTTCTTTGATGCAAGTATAGGTGGAAGTGGGTTCCTGCTGACTCGCAAGAATCCGAATCTATTCGGCACGGTATGTTAGTTTGTTTGTTCGCTCACGGGAGTAAGCCGGATACCCACCCGCAGTCGTAGCAACTTGAACAATTGGACCGTGTGCTGTGTAGTCGGAAATTTCCTACTCTGGAAGAGAAGCGAAAAGCACAGCAAAAGGGGCGCTACTCGGCTCCTTAGAGAGACAAAGTGAAAAAGAGCTAAACCTTACTCATAGAGGCGACTCCAACTGCATAGCTCTTAGTCTAATCACCAGAGCTTCTATGGTCTCACTCAGAAATTCAAAAGGAAATTTAATCCTAGGTGAGTAGTGGCTATGGTGGAAATAATATCTGGGTCCCTGGTATTATTCTAATTATCTTGTCTTGGGCTAGCTGACTGCATAATTGCTTTTTGGGTAAGGAGCGAATGAAGAGTTTGCATGCCGTTTTATCTCGTTGATTATGATAGCAATATCCGGTCTAAGAAGGTGGCTTACCCCCGTGCACTATACTGTGCTCGGAGTCTAGAGTACGGCTGCGGTCGGGTCGAGATCAGGTTCGCCGTTTTGATGCCCACCGTGACCATCTCCTGGTTTGCTGGCGCGGGTTGGGTTCGGATCGGAATACTGTTTAGTTCCGCCATGTGTTAATGGTACAGTCTTCGGCTAGGTCTGGGTCTAATTTTGTTTATTTGCTTGTTTTGGGGGGGCGTGGATGATTTCCTGCTTATAAAGTGGAGGGGGTTGACTTATAATGGACATGGCGCGGTGTCTTTAAAAGACGTTTAAGCTGGCTACCGCATACAAATTCTAAACTATTTGATTATTCCAAGCTGGCTAGAGAAATAGCCTGCCCGCCGTACCCGTCCTGACAGGAGGTGCCTGGAGATGAGAGAGTACATTTTGTATGGTCGCTCGGGTGCGCACTGATATTCCACCGTATATTTCTCTGATCCCTATTTCCGGGCACTTCTTGCCTAGGATGGGTATGATTCTGGATGCTGAGTTATGAGAGTCCCAGCCCTTGAGGTCCGTTTCGCTCCCAGACCGGCGAGTTTCTTGCCCTCTGCCGATCTGAGTGAGAATCTATGAAGTGGACAATGCACTGTCTTTCGGTATTTTGGGCATGAGTGGGTAGACTAATCTCTCTTTTAGTTTGACGAAAAAAAGATCCATTCTTTCGGGCTGCAGGATCTTCTTAGTGAAACCGATCTCCAGTTTATCACAAGGGATGCAGTAGGGAGGTAAAGTGCTTGAGCGGCAGAATGGGATTTGGTACGTATATGGAAATTTTCTAGCATAGGCTAGAATCCCCTCTCTCCCAGCATCGAGGTATTAGGTGTTGGTGACTGCTGCCGGCGCGTTCGGTATCCACCGGGGCCTCCCTTAGCAACTAGGAACAATGGTAATCCATCAACTCCACGGAGTGCCGGGAACTCCAGGTATGATGTAAAGCGCTTGATGGGTGTACCAAGCCTGTGGCATCATGTAATGCTATTTCAAAGGCCGGAAGGGTGCAAATAAGGAAAATGCTTCTTTCTTGAAGCCCTCATGGTCAACCCTTCTCGGCTCGAGTACTTTTTGTTTCACTTCCTTCATTTTACATCACCTCGCTACTATCATAGTAGCTTAATCTAGTGCTAAATTTGGGCAAAAGGTATTAGAGTATGATACCTATGTCCAACAATTTTGTTCACTAGAGAACCTGTATAATGTTCAGAATTTTCAGTTACTATTTTCCCCCTAATCAAGCAAGGAAGCAGAGCAACTTTTTAAAATAAAAATAAAATAAAATATTCTTGTTTTATTTTTCTCTGCTGCCCCGCCGATCGCGGACCTCACCCTCAGGGGTGGGGCCTGGAGTCGGATTCTACCACCTCGCAGCACGTCTGATTTGCGGTACAGCCCTATTTAGTAGGCTAAGGTCCTCAGTTTCCCAGTTCCTGTAGGGCAGGGTTTGCCACATCCCCTACGTGACGGATCGTTCGATAATAACTCAATTTGAGGGGAATCGAACTCCTGGACTCCTGCTAATTGCACAGGGGTTAATTGTTTCTTGACATGTTAACCACTGCACCAGCTAGGCGTTTTCACGTCGTGTCGCTACAGTAACAGATACTTATCTTGTCGTCTTTAACTTTTTTGTCTGAGGTTAAGTAAACTATGCTGTGTCTCTCTGACCTTAACACATCTCTGGGATGAAGTGCTACTGCAATTAAGCTTCGGAAGCTTCTAAAAATAGGGTTCTGGTGGTCTCTAGATACTGAGAGTGATGTCGCTGCTTTCATCTCATGACAACAGGAGGTGTTGTGTAACAGATTGTGGACCGAGTGTGGCGGTCCTAAGAGCTCTCGTGCAATATGCTATCGCTTGGAGAAGTAGTAATAGATAACGGCCAAGGTCACTTATTGCCACAACCATTGTTGAATAGCAAAAAAGATGCAGCTCATCTATATAGTATCCTGGTTCAGTTCAGCCATTAATACCGGGATCCCTCAACAAAGAAGTAGGAAAACAAAGACCATCAAAGAAGCCACATGGGAAGAGCAAAATGAACAGAAAAAGAAAGGGCGTTTAGCCCAGACTTGCGCCAGGCTTGAATAGCATAGAGAGCTGAAAGAAGCATTTGAGAGGAGAAAGAAGCCGTGCGCGAACAAGCTCAACTTCCGCTAACTCGAGTGATATCCTGTGAGGCCTTCCGGGTAAGTTAGAATTCAGGAAAGCATGGTGGGGCACCCTGGCCTTGCCTAATTGCTGGAATATATATATAACGAAAACCATTGCTCCTCTAACACTTCATGCAGGATGCTGGGTCTTATAAAATATAGGTGTCTCTTATAGCTTCCCCCATTGTGAGTATGGTAGGATAGTTGGTGTCACAGCAGATTGCGAGACTGGTTGTTCCGAGAGAGTTCACCCCGGGCTTTTAAATAATGCTCAATTCGTATCGTCGGGAAATAAAGAAAACCCGAATAGTATATAAATAGCAATAATTCTTTACCCTCTTACTCCCCGCAAAGGGCACCATAGCCCTCTTCCTCCTCTTCCTCACTAGAATTACCTGGGGAAAATTGAAGGGCGCGCCAAGACCTCGTGTGTCCGCAACCGTTGCTAAGTTCTCTCAACTCCCGTCCCTGCCAACCTTCTTTCTCTCTTCACCACATTGAATCACCGGTAGTTTGGTTTTGTCATCTCAATTCACTTGACTAATAATAAATACTACAGGAGGCCTCTTTCAACTCCTGCTCTTGAACTCCTCCTTACTTCGCTTTTCTACTTCTCTTTGACACACCTTCTCTTCTGACTTTCCCCTTCCCCTTCCCTCTTTTTTTCTCCTTGAGAAAAAATGGGGTTTAAACCTACCGTTGGTTCACCTTTGCCCCACTTCAAATCCCTGCCATTGTTTGAATCTCACTCACGGGGAATTTTTACAGAGCATCCAACCAGACTTGGCCACTATTGTCGAACATGCCCGTAAGGCAAGGGCTGCAAATTCTACCACCTCTCCAAATATATACCCGGTTTTCGCACAAATCCCTGCCGAATTTCTAAATCCCTCTAGTGCCTACCTTAAATTGAGCGCCAAGTGAGTCAAGACGTTAGAGATTTTCAACGCAGAGAGCTAACGAAGGCCATGGTTTAGGAGCAAGAGCAAATTATCGTTCTTGTTCGAAAGCGCTTCCAGTAGGGAAACCATCGGGCGTTTTAGCTTCTTGGGGTGTGGTATGCACTCACCTGGGGTGTCCTTTAGTTGCGCAGCTTTGCTAACCCTGTGCCTAGATCCGAGAAAGGTATTTAAGACAGGAACAGGCCATGGTCCCGAAATTGACCCCCTCACCCAACTTGAGAAGGAATTGGCTACGTACCGTGTTGGCAAGATCCCTGGGTTAAATCTCCCGTCAATGTCAGGTGGAGCCGTTGGGTATGTGGCATACGATTGTATCAAGTATTTCGAACCGCGGACTGCCAGACCCTTGAAGGATGTTATTGGGACTCCAGAGTCGCTATTTATGTTGTATGACACTCTGGTCGCATTCGACCATTTTTACATGACAATCAAGATTATCACACACATTCATATGCCGGAAGGCGACCTATCAGAGGAGAAGTTGAGGGCTTTGTACAGGGAAGCTCAGATGACTGTATCGGAGGTGATCGGAACTTTACAATCGGCAGATATTCCGCTTCCACCTCAGCCGCCGATTCGGAAGAACCAACAGTACACTTCTAATGTTGGACAGGAAGGTTACGAAGCGCATGTGCGCAAGCTGAAGGAGCACATCGTGAAGGGAGACATTATCCAGGCTGTCCCGTCACAGAGATTCTCGAGGCCAACTTCCCTTCACCCATTTAACATTTACCGACACTTGCGCACTGTTAATCCTTCCCCATATCTTTTCTATATGGATTGTAAGGACTTTCAATTAGTTGGTGCGTCGCCAGAGTTGCTGGTAAAATCGGAGAATGGACGTATCATTACCCATCCTATAGCAGGCACAGTTAAGCGTGGGAAGACCCGTGAGGAGGATGACAAGCTTGCCTCCGAGTTGGCCAATTCTTTAAAAGATAGAGCTGAGCATGTCATGCTTGTCGACTTGGCAAGAAATGACATCAATCGTGTCTGCGATCCTTTCACAACTACTGTCGATAGATTAATGACTGTGGAGAGATTTTCCCACGTCATGCATTTAGTCTCACAGGTTTCAGGGATTCTCAGAAGTGGAATGACGAGGTTTGATGCTTTTAGAAGTATCTTCCCCGCAGGCACTGTCTCTGGTGCTCCCAAGGTTCGTGCTATGGAGCTTATTGGCGAACTTGAGAAGGAGCGCCGTGGTGTCTACGGTGGCGCTGTTGGATACTGGGGATACGAGAATGATAGTATGGATACATGCATTGCTTTGAGAACTATGATGGTTAAGGGCGGCGTAGCCTACCTTCAAGCTGGTATGCGCTCCTCCGCTCCTGTGTTTCTGGGATCACTACTGACGCATATGCATAGGCGGAGGAATTGTTCACGATTCCGACCCGTACGATGAGTGGGTGGAAACCATGAATAAGCTCGGCGCGAACATGCATTGTATCACCAGTGCTGAAGAAAAGTATTCGAGCATGGAAGCAGAGGATGAGGACTCTGGATCGGACATGAACAAAGCCTATCATCCCAGCGCGAATTCTAATGTTCACCTGGGCGATGGGTCTTAAGGCGATATTCTTCCTCGTGGCTTGTGATGGTTGTGAGGTGCTTGGTTGATCTTTATTCAATTCCTTTTTCCTTGGATCGATAGAATTGCCAACACCTTCATCATACTCTTCTTTTGTTTTCCTTTTCTCTTCCTACAAGTGGCTTTGGCGCTTGAAAAGCTGTCTTCGTGAATGTGCCTTTTTTTTTTGCTAGAATATAGCTATAGTGTTTCCTCGGACTTAGAAGAGGACCGGCAGGCATATAAGAGATACTATTCGAGTGATTCACCGTGAGTGGGAGCTTCGGGGGGGTCCCGGATCGCTACAATACTAACTTACCCGTATGACACCCCGCCAATTTAAGCTGATGACTCAGTTTGAGCCTTAGCTCGACCCCTCCAAATACCGAAACGGCCTATAAAAATAAAACTCATCTATATATCTCAACTTGACACGGCAACCACACACTCTCTTTAAACTAAGAACCTCCACCATGCCAGTAAGCACTCGCACCCTCTCCCATCCCCATCCTCGAGCACAGAATTAACCCCCCCGACAAGCTAATAATAATAACCGGCTACCCTTCCTCCGGCAAAACTACCCGCGCAACGCAACTCCACGCCTACCTACAAGCCAAACTCGACTCGCCCAGCACCCCACCTCAGCAGAGGAACCTAAAGCTGCACCTGATATCCCCGCACACGCTGCAGATCCCACGAGCCAGCTACAGCACCGCCGCCAGCGAAAAGACCGCCCGCGCAACCGAGTATTCCGCCGTCAAGCGCGCCCTCTCGAAAGACGATGTCGTGATCGCCGACGGACTCAACTACATCAAGGGCTACCGGTACCAACTATTCTGCGAGGCGAAGGCGTTGCTGACGCCGAGCTGTGTCGTGCATGTAGGGGCGCCGGCGGATAAGTGCCGGGAATGGAACGCGGCGAGGAAGGAGGAGGAGGAAGCGGAGCGGTGGGATGGGGAGACGTTGGAGAACTTGGTGTTTAGGTATGAGGAACCGAACGGTATGGCGAGGTGGGATTCTCCGCTTTTTACCGTGCCGTGGGTGGATTCGGAGGGGGAGTGCGTGGCCACTTGGGAAGGGGTTTGGGAGGCGGTTTGTGCTGGGGGGGTTAAAGTTAAGGCTAATCAGGCCACGGTTTTGGTGAGTTCTTCGTTGCTATTAATATTTGTTGTGTGTGTGTGTGGGGGGGGGGGGGAGCTAATGTGTTGGGTTTGTAGAAACCGGCGGCGGAGAGTGATTATCTTTACGAGTTAGACAAGACGACGCAAGAGATTGTTTCGCTAGTTCTGGAACACCAAAGGAATTCTGGAGGGGGTGGGGGTGGGGAATTGCCGGTTCCGGAGTGTGGGAGGGTATAACTCCCGATTATGGCTTCTTTTTCTTCTTAGGTTTATATAAAGAGGGAGAGATGGGGGGCTGACTATTCGCAGGCCCTGGAATTGCCCGGACAGGATCTCACGGTTGCTCAATTGCAGAGGATTCGAAGACAATTCATTGCGCTGAACAGACAGCACTCTGTCGGGAAGCGGAGGATAAAGGAGCTCTTCGTTGAGTATTTTAATGGGAACTTTAGAGATTAATTTAAATTGTAATTACGGGGCTATCCGCTCCCTCTCTTTCCCTTTTTTCTGCATTGTACTTATATGGGGTTTGGTGTGGCTTCTCCCTTGTTCAATCCTTGGATCTATTCGTAAATACAGGAAAATATCGCGGCAAGCACCCCAAAGTAGAGCCTAGAACACCCAGTGGGGCTGGGTGCGGGTTTGCGCTGTAATTATATAGTACATAAACCACACCTTTCACCGAATACTAGTTCCTGCGGCAAATTTGGTGAAAAATGGACATTCGGAGTGCCATGCATAACACTACCTCGTTGAAGGAGATTGGAGTTTTGACATCAGCTGAAAAACTACTTTGTTCTCAACACATTAAGAGCTGATAAAAGTAATTGGAATTGTATTTATTATTTACTGTTGCGTCAGCCAGTGTGAAAGTGACACAAAATGTAGTGAGGCGCCATATACTAGTAGAAAGGTACCCCGCAAGCCCCAGCCTCCCACTTAACCAATGCTTCTCCCCTGCTCCATAATTCTTGAGAGCTTTGTAAAGCCTTTTACGTTATCTACGGGTTTGCTAGTGCGCCGTGAAGCTTTGGTAGACTCTCAATAGCATTGGTTCCATTGAGTGGGGACAAAAATGGGTGCTTTTGGTGTAAAAAGGTTAGCAAACCCAAACATTTTGATATTGTACCGCGCATACCCCTGTTTTATTCTAAAGATGAGCACTCCCGTATTGTCTAAAGAGCCTTCATGGGATACACAACCCCCTGAGGAGCTCCTGGTGTCCTTTCACGCAATCTCTTTCCACCTCATCTCATACCCAAACACTGTTCTCCTCAATTCCCGATCCTAGACCCTAAATTAGCCCTCTGCCAATCCAAAGGATTCCGAAAGAAAAAAACCCACTCCAGGATCCTCTTCAAACATAGGACCAATTAGCACCTCCTCCAACACCCTCTCAACCACAAACTCCGCCTCCCTCGCAGCATCGAGGAACTCTAAATCCTTCTCATATAACCAAGGCCTATGCGGCGTAAAGAAGACCAAAGCTCTCGCATTAGCAGTCTTCTTCAGGCAACAAACGACACTCTTTAACAGTGCTTGATGTTCCGAATGGTTAAACAGCAGATCGCTGAGAATCAATGTATCAAAGGGGTCACCAAGCTCTGCCACATCCCGTCCCCAGAGGTACCCCTTGGCCACAATGATGCCTCGGACGAGCTGCGGGAGGGTAGATATATTATGCGCAAGATTAGAAACTAGATCCGGATCCGGATAGTCTGTCACAACTACCTACCCACCATCCATCAGCAACTCTTTTCTCCCTCCTTCGTTGCAAAAAGCACGCACTCGTAAAATTGAACGCGTCTGTGAAGATAGCTGCTATTTCACACGACCAAAAACCCAGCCTTTTTCGGATCTTAGTGTTATGCGATAGCGGTTATGCTCACAAACTTCCTTCAATTGCGGATGAAGAAGGAAACAAACCTCGCCGGCGCCCCTTAGCGCACAAACAAGACTGGGCAATCCTGCGCCAGCACCCAACTCCAACACCCGCTTTCCCAAAACCAATCCCGGATGCGCCTCTAGATAGGTGCTCACAACTCTACCAGCGTTCCAGAGCATGTGCCCCCATAGCGGGTTGTATCCCACAAGGCGGAGAGTTAAGTTCTCGAATGGTGCAGTGGTGAGGGTGTGTGAGGCCGTGGTCGCTGGTTTGTCTGCGGGGCGGAAGCCGGCAGGTTCTGTGAAGAGGTCGGTTGGGAGGGTAAGATCCTCTCCCTCTTCGGAGGGTGGGGATGACATGGCAGCAAGGGCTGGTGTTTGTTTCTCTGTCTATTGTTTTGGCGGGGAGGTGGATCGATGGTGGGGGTTGGTTTGCAGAGCCGCATCAAAGGGTCCGGAAGCTGCCGAGTGGGGGCTACCGCATTTTCTGATGAAACCCTAGGAGGTCGAAGGAAAGTATTTGGGTAGAGGGTAGCCTGTAAGGTAGGATTTTCACGAATATTTACCCTGGGTGTTGATACTTGTCCTCTATGATATCATAGTTAGATATCGGCCGGTCTACGGCAAGTTGCATCAACGAGATGTTTATATTGTGGTGTCATAGTATGATATCTACAGCAGACTTTCTATGTTTTTAATGCATGTCTGTATTCCTCCTAGGGAGAGAAGTGAGTCACTTATACTACTCGCCTCCATATATCTTTGTCTCCCATTTACCTCAACTACAGTGGACTTCGGTGAACGAGTGATACTACACGAATGCCTCACTTTAATGTTAGACGCAATGCCCGTGGAGGAGGTTATCATAAGCCACAAATATTCCATATATCACACGCTCACCCGTCACACACACCTGTCAATGCAGGAGTGCCATACAACCGTAATTAGTAACCACACCCTCCTCCTCCAATCCTATCACCTACAGCCAAACCTACCTTTCTTCATCATTGATAAAAGGTCCTAGCTGCGTTCAGCCTCTAAAATACAAGGATTTAGTCGTTAGATATCAGTCTCCCTTCTCTTCAGGATGTACGGTACTGTACTCGAGTACTTGCTCTGATAATGTAACTAACACCCAACCCCAGATGGAGAAGATTTGAAATTCCTAATACACAACCGGAAGATGCGTATCTGTTCTGTTCCCACGCCTGAAATAACCAGCTCCCGCCGTGGCTAAGGTGCTCAAGGGGCAGCCAGCAGGAGCCCGGTGTTTAAATTCCCACTCGCAACGGACTATTATTGAACAGGCTATCGTGTAGTATAGGAAGGAAGGAAAATTAAGAGATCCCGAAAGCCCTATTGGGGCTAGGAGGTTGAGAACCCTAGCCTTCAGGGATAGGTATGATATGCAGGGTAGACTAGGCTATCAGAAGTGAGGTAGTAGGGCTCGATTCTAGATTTCGCACTTAGGGAGGGTGGAGTTTGTTGTCTGTCGGTCGGGTAGCAAAAGTAAGATAAGACAAGAATTAAAGAGAGAGGAGTTGGCGAGCCATTTTTGATTTGGGAAAGCGATATATTAGTAATTTTTGAACACCAGATGGATTCTCTAGTATCAAATTGCCTGAATTGGCCAGCGAGAGTGGGCTTTTACCATTGAACCCCACATGATTAGTTACCTTGAGACTTGCTGCAGAAATCCAAGCGCACGCTAGAGGATCTCTGAGGATCTTGTCATTCTAAATGGTGCTAAGGGGTTGGCACCGTAAGAGCCTTGGATGATGGAAGGATTGTCGAGACACAGTTCCTTTCCACTTGTAGCTTTTTGGACCGTCTCCGCATAGCGCTCATGTTCTGTAATTTTCAAAAAAGGGATGCCGTGCAGGAAATCAACCAGAACCCAGCCCCGCTATCGAGGCCGGTAGTCTGTTGTCACGGGGGATCACCACGGGGGGGGGGTAACCTCCCTGTATATTAGCATTGCACTGTGCCGGTATTCGTGACGAGTGAGCCTAAAAGTCAGACATAATTCCCGGACGAGGTTGTGGTATGATGAATGAAGAATAAGCTGACACCATACTTGCGTCGCTCTTCCTCTGTGCACTCGCCAGTGTATGAGGTTGTGCTGCGGCCTCGAACTGCCCACCTAAAATCCAACCACCTCCTGAAAATGCTTGCCAGCGAACGTCCAAAAGAAAAATGGCGAGTTTTCATTGCTGATTTTGCTGCTCCAACTGTTCTTCAGCCACAAGGGCACAATAAACCAATCACAACCACTCACTCACTTACCCCAGCCAAGGGGAGACGCAATCAGCATGATTTCGGCCCCCTCTAGGGATTGTAGTTATGAATTCAATCCAACATGGCAAAAATGAAATAAAACAATCGTATCCTTAGCACAAATAGGGGTGGCCAGGCTTTACACCACTAAATAAGATTCTGTTCAAAAAAATATTCCTTCCTTTCTTCTATAACCAGGAGTACCACAAACCCAAAGCAAAGAATAAATTGCGAAAAGAGCGAAATAGCCTAACCCAACAATAAGGTATATACACTCCATAGTGACACAGTTCCTTCAGAGAAAAATTAAGCTGATGTTGGTCCTGTACTTGTCCCAGGCAGGCCATAAGTACCCGAAAACAGGGATCAAAGAGATATATGGCAAAAGATCTGTGCGTGTCTGAGCGCCCATACAAATGATCCCCCCCCATTTTCAGGTACTTATGACCTGTAACAAGTACCATAGAACACCTTTTTTTATCATCTTATCCGCACTCCTTAGTTCGCTGTGCAATAAGTTAGGTTCCAAATCAACATCCGTGACGCCCCATCTTAAGGTCCGACACAATGCCCCACGGGACCAGTGTAAGTGAGGAATATAGTAGTGGTCCTACCTTATACCCGGATTGATCTATGGTGGCTACCCAAGTACCGTCTTACTCCCGGTCAAGCCGGGCCCCTCTCCCACTGACATTCCTGCCGCGATTATTCCTTCAAATCCAAATAGGTCCCTAGGCTGCGAATCACCAATTACCGTATACCATTTCTCGAGGGAGAGGGTATATCTACTCCTATAACATGATTAACGCATCCTAAGACCAACCGTTTACCTGACACATGGACGAAAAAAATTCAAATCCACCCGTGAGCAGGATAAGTATTTGCTCTCACTGAGACCACCCAATATACCTAGCCAGCGCAGTGGTTAAGATGTCAAAACCAAATTAACTCATCTGAAATTTGCAGGGGCCCCGGGATTCAAACTCCCCCAAAGTGAGCTATGATACTATTGAACAATCCATCACATAGGGCTGGGGAATTATATATAAAAAAAGCCCTGCTCTACCAGAATTGGGAAACTAAAGGGCTTGGCCTTCCTCAACAAGGCTGTAGCGCAAACCATACCTGCTTCGAGGCGGTAGGATCCGGCTCTAGACCACACCCCAAGGGTGAGGTTGGGATCCGCGAGGTACGGTAGCAGCAAAATAATGCATCAAAAGAATAGTTTTCTTCCTCTCCCTGTTTCCCTCCATCTAGAAACGCAACTACAAATTCGCAATCTTCGCGGGTTCCCTAGAACGAAGGCATGATTTGAATTATCAAGCTAAATAATTGCTATTAAACCGCCGTGTAACCTATCAATCTTCTCACCGGTGAAAAACTTCTAAATCTTAGTCCGCAGAGCGGATTGAAACACAATTCCTTCCTAGTGGCAAGTGTTTAGACCCTCGTTAAGCGAGATACGCAATTCACAAAAGGGAGTCATAGCACTAGCAGCAAGTGAACCTTAGGCAGATCCCAACTATCAGGGAGAGGGGCTGTATTCCCTCATCACCAAAAATCACTCGTGTCACTGCCCCCCTGTACCAATCACTTTGTTGCACCAGTACCCACAACGACCGACCTAAAAGTCAAACACAACCCCCCAGAAGAGGCCGTGGTAGGTAGGAGTTGTTTTTTAGCACTTATGTCCCTCCGTGGATAGGATAGTGCAAGGGTCCAATACTAACCCAAGGGGAAACACCACCTCCCTAACATCTCTCAAGGTATAGGGAAGATCTCAGCGTTAAGTCAGTAAGCAGCGAACAGTATTTACAAACCACTTAGTGAAGACAAGTTTGTTCCTAACACTCACTAAGAGGACCTAAGGTCGTAGCGCTTCCTCCGCCCCTCATTACCCTTATAATTTATATTGTACCCCCCCGCAATGCACTTGGCATAATCCACGTATCTAATAACCTTTAATCATCTACCGGTAGATCTTGATATCCTATATTATATTATAGACCTCGAGAGTTGCGTTCCTGTGAGAAGCTAGATAGATATTTTTTTTCCTTGTCATGATACTAGTTCTTCTAGCCCGAGTTTCTGACCTTTTTAAGAACAGCGCGCAAGCAGAAAGCCGTTCGTAGACATATACATATTCCTCCCCTCCCGCGAGGTCGAGTTTCTTCCTCCTCAACCCGGCGCCCGCCCCCCCCCTCATTTACGAGAGGATAGCCAACAGGGAAAAACTAATGAAGTAGAGGGATGATTTACGTAGCATACTAAGATGAACCCTTTTACCCATGTATTTTAGCCTGTTCTCTCGGAGAATGGCGCACACCATATTACAGTAACACCATATTAACAAACATAGGTTGTATGAGTGCCAACGATGAACCAAGGAATTTATGAGGGGGATACCTTTCTCCTACTTATTGTGGATACACACTCTACTCCAAGTTCCTACCGATCTCAACAAGACATAATAAGTTCTCAATGGGCCGTAACCTTTCTCCTCTGGGACTCTAGATAGTAGTATCCCTTAGGTCTCAGACCATTCATGGTTCTACCCTCCCGTTATTTGGGAAAAGGTAGAGAGAGGCCAATAAGTCAGTCCTGGAGTAGAGTTTGGATGTAGTGTCTAGTAATGTACCCACCAGTGATTCTATGGGTAACCGCTTTTAACGCGAGAGAGCCAAGGTCTATCCATCATAAACGAAGGAATTGTAAAAACATAAAACTTCACTCTAGACAACAAACTAACTGGGCAAACAAATCGTCCGGTGAATAGAGCGCCCCCCCCACATTGGTATTTTTTTTATAAAAATCAAAAATGCTTATCGGACAAGACAATTTCGGTCCCGCTACACAACTTGCACCTACCACCCCCAGAAAACAGGTGTGCCCTTCACTTCCGCCCGGAGCGCTGAAGATAAATTTTCGCTTGGCGGATATGATGCCATATGCAAGGTTAGTATTTCCAACAAGATAACCATACCCAACAATACACTCTCTCAGGGAGAAAAACTGGCGTAAGTAATAACAAATACTAATACCGCAAGAACTCGAGTAAACGGTCCTTGTGCTAGCGGCGTTGGAGTTCCCTCTCTGAGTAAGCTCTTATACTTTGTTTCTCTCAGGGGGAGGATTTTCGGTCTGCTTTTCGCCCCATTTCTAGAGGAGAGAAAAATTTCGGGGCACCTAGCACATGGTCCATCTATCCGAGCTCTCACGGCAAGTCTCTGTTTCTCGGGGCGGTATTTGCCACTGCTATCCGCTGGGAGCGCACGAGGATAGACAATCCCTGAATTCTAATGAATCCGAGGGAAATCTGGCAAACCAACATGAGCTCTTACACCTATGTATCCTAGCCTATCCCCCCTAAGGAAGCTACTATGTGTAAACCAACCAAGTCCTATGGGCCCTAGAGTAGAATTAAGGATTCCTTGGTATAATTCCCCCTATGGCACCATGGACCTAGTCGCTGGCTTTTATTTATCTCTCTCCATTGCGTAAATCCAGTACAATCGTCTCTAACACTTCTTGTAGAATAGGTGCCGCATTTTCTACGCTCCTAATAGAACTCCTCAGAATAGCCAACCGCTTAAACGAGAATATAGAGAGCAGCAGCAGTCCAGGGGTGGTGTTGGGAGGTTGTGTGCAGAAGTCTGGCCACGTTCTGTATGTATCACGAGTAACGGCTGCAGAGTCGCACCAAGGAAGAACTTGGCAAAGAATCTTCGAAAAGAAAAGGTTCGCTCCAAGCAGCAAGGACCCCACCTCCGTATCACATGAGATCTCGCTTATCCAATAAGACTGGTTCGGTGAGTTCCAATGCCATAACTTGGTGCCAAAAAGTATAAAAGAACTAATATAGTTCAGGGTATTATTGGCTTTACTCTAGCACCGCGCCTAACGCGCCCAGCGTAACTAACTGTGTGCTGGTGCCTGTGCAGAGTTCACCTGTTCTACCTTATGGGATGTCCCTCGGGAGCTATCATAGCTGCGGCGGCCGAATGGCATAAAGTACGATAGTTTGTGGTTAGATAACGTAAGCCACTGGTGGCGCCTTCCTATCCCACGGGCCCTGAAAAAACATGTGGATTTGGTAGACCCTGCAGATATGCGGGCTTAGGCTCTGTTGGATACACTCACATGGCAAGCCCTACTCCAGATAGGACCTTACTACTTGTATACCGGGTTGCCGGAGAGGTTCAGGTCCATCCAAGACTCTGGGACCTAGTTGGTGCTTCTGCTCTAGAATGAGGGGTAATATGATACTAGAGAAGTCGAGCAAGATGATACAAAATGAAAGGCAATAGGATCTCGATCTACTAATAGTTCGGTAGATTAGAATCTTTCCCAGAGGATTAAATCTCCTATTGCTGTCTCTCTCCTGCCCTTCTCTCCCTCTCAGTAGCCGATAGCTCACCTTGTGATCTGCCTCGGCACTTTGTGTGCCTGTGCCATGTTTCATGACAAAGAAGCATACGCTCACGCTTCAGGCAGGCTCTCTCACAGGCTCTATGGTGAACCAGCCCCATACACTTAGCGGATGATCTTGGTAGGCTGCGAGTAAGACCTATAAAGTTAGCCCACTTCGTATGAGAAGCTACTAAATACCAGCCCGCTAACCCCGCCAGACTCCGACGCTATCCCACAGGCGTGAGTGGGCGGGGTTTGCATTTTTAAAATGCTGTACTGATAACAGCCCCAGATGGTTCATCGTGCAATCACATACAACTATAGCCTTGTTATTCAATGCCGTCATGATTCTCAGTTATTCAATGAGGGCACCGCCTTACATATCCAACCCCGAATACCTCCGCTTTGAGGAATATCTTCGCAATCCTTCCCGCACAAGGTTTATCGCAGAGGCCCAGTCACAACATGCCATAGCTGTCCACCACCTATTGGCCAAAAGGTTCCCAGCAAATGACCTTTCCCAGACTTCAAACTAGCCAAGTCACCTGCCCTTGCTCATGTTGGCTAAGGATATGGACCCTGATAGGTAATTCGATAAAACCTTGCCTCCTGTAAACACTTTCTATCCCAGCCCCGTTCTTGCTGTGCCGAACAGCACCCCCCGGCCGCAGTGTCATTTTCACTTTCATCCCGCACTTCAACATCTCGGAGAAGAGCAAGGACATGACACGGCAGGCAATAACTTAACCCCAATGATACCAGGCTTTAAGGCCTTCAATTAATTCAGAGCTCCCAATGGCCTTCCCTCTTCATAAGTCCTCAGGAGCCGACCTTAGGCTGCACTGCACTTTGCGAGAGCTGCATCGCCGACTCTGTCCCTCCTCTCCCAGCCTCCCCGCTACATCGCACCAGGCTACGCTACTCATGTGCAGTGCGTACAAAAGGAAGAAAGAAGCCTCATCAATTACTCCGCCCACCGATACACACAAAGAAGACAGCGGATCACCCCAGTATCCCGTCAAATGCACCCACACAACATCCCAATTATGTGTAGCCGGAGAGAGAGAGAAGAAACTTGATTGCCTACTACACATGCAAGGATGGGTCTATATCCACGATCAAGCAAGAAAGGAGAGGAAACAAAAAGAATGGAAAACGAAAGGAGGGGCCAAGATCGGCGATATATGGAAAAACCCGGAAGGAAAGAAAACAGAAGAGATGACAAATGATGAGAAACCAACATATCATAGTTTGATGCGGCACGGTGGTGAGGTTGAGAGAACAGCCAAGAGTCAAGGGTTAGTTAATGACGAAAAGACTAGCGGTGAAAAAAAGACTAGTTGCGAAGAGAGACTAGTCTGTCCGGCGGGTAAACACTAAATCCGACCAATACAGCGAGTGACAGCCAATGAAGATCGCATCCCCTTGCTTTACCTTCCCCCCCCCTCCTCCTCCTCCTATCTTCGCGAGCCCTATTTGATATAGCAAGTATATAGCATACTCAACAGTTTAGTATTTGTTGGGCAAATAACTGCCTCTCCACTCCCTTGATCTCTGGATCCTAGCCTATGGGGACAACTTATTGTGATAAGCACTGCACTGCTCGGACCAGTAGCGTTTTTATTTTATTTTTTTATTTATGTAGCACTGTGGCAGGAGTTGTGGTCTAGGGGTGCAATGCGATTGCCGACTGGTTAGTAGTATTCTGGTCTAGGAGAGGTATGGAGTTGCAAATCATCTGAAAGTTTGATAACTCCTTTCATCTGGGATGGGTAGGGGTTCTGAGAATTTTCTTCATCTTTTTTTTCGCTACCAATGCAAATATCTAATTATAATATTTTTGTTGAAGAAGCAATCAGGAATTTGGGGGGCCCGTTGGCGGAAAATGGGAATTCGGAGGATAAGGACGGGCGGTAGTTGAGGTGAGATATCGGTGGAAATTTTCCAGGATAATTGGAAATCGATTTGAAATATGCATTGAGAAAGGAGGTGTGTCTACTACTCTCAAGGGTCTTGTGTTTCTTCTTAGGGCTTTAATATTTAATAAGATCCTTACTACCATTCTACTGGATAGATCCGATAAACGTACCAGCTGTCAACAACACATCATGAAGTCAGAATATTATATGTGACTGTCCACATGCCCCGTTTTTACACTCATTTCATGGGCTTGTGTCTCTGTTAGAGACTGTGCACGTCGTCGTCGTCGTCGTCGTCGTCGTCGCCCTCGCTGTCTCCATAGTCGTGATAGGAAGAGGAAGCTTTGAGGGATGGGGTACGATTCCATAGGTTTAAGCTGTGTGCCTCCTGCTTGATACTAACGGGATCTCAATATTATACAAATGACTATCGGCAAAAGATGACGAATGTAGGACATCTCGGCACTTCACGCAAGGCAGCATAATGGTAGCGGTAACGGCACGGTTTTGAGTTGACAACCAGACCAACACCACCAGTCCTATTATCACCCCCTCATAAGCCACCAGCGAGCATCAAGTCTATAAAGTCCGCATCCCAAGCAAATCTTAGTCACCCAACCAAAACACCTGACAAGGGTGCTCCAAAGTAAAGGGGGGGGGAAAGGACCCCACCGCGCCTACTGCTGCCAGCCCAGATCCAAGAAACACCTAAATCCGCGTTCTGCGTAAATCGCGCATAACTTTCCCCATCAACTCAGCCGGCTAAAGGATCCGACAGACGCCCACCACCACCCACCACAGACATGCGGCACCAGCCCAAGAAAACTTGGCCGGAGCCATGGAGCACACACCCAAAACGGACCCGCCAAGACATCCGGTGAATCCCAAACCGAAATAAATCCCTTCCACAAGCGAGTTTCATGTGCAACCGATCATTCCAAATTTGGTCTCTTCTGACAAAAACCGCTTGCCCCCAATGAGTTTTGCGCGGGAAGGGGAAGGGCAAGGGAGGGGGGGAGGGAAAGGGTGGATTAGAGTGGGTTTCAGGAATCTCGGTAGAATCGCGCCACCGTCCCGGGTTTTTTTTATTTTACACATGCTGGGAGAGGGTAGTCTAGAGTAAACCTCCCGCCTATAGCACAATACCATTATGGCTTGGTTCTAGAGAGGCGATAGAGGATCCCATATTATCTTAGCGGGTGGATGGCTAGGCTAGTGAGGCAATTCGGGCAGGTAGGTTAGATAAGGGCGGTAGCACGGAGTTGCAGTCCAGAGTTATCTATAGAGATGGTCGTGAGGATGTCAATGTGGTGGTTGAAATAACTTTGTTCCCGCCCGCCAGGCTAAATTCTTCACCTATTTATGCGGGCTTGCATGCAGAATTTTCATATTGAGATGGGTCGAATTGAACTCAGAATGGTGCGCCGGTCCCTACCCTCCTCCCACGGGCAAATTATGAGTGTGATGTGGACAAAACAACTGCTTCCTAGAAGCAACGTTGACTCTGGCAAGAAACCTTACGCAATGCACAACCACCAAAACAAACAATTCCAAGAAGAAGAATACGAAAAACAAAAGCAGAGAAGTAAAACTAAAAACCTCTGATCTCTGGATAGTTCTGAATATCCAGAGAGTGTGGGTGGGGGGGGGTCACAGAAAGAAAAGGAAAAAGAAAAAAAAGAAACCAGAAGCTGAAGAAAAAAAGAAACAAACGGAAACAAACTTGGCCAATGGGTTGTGCTGCCATTCGCGACACGAGCGCATCCCACTCCAGCTTTCGCTCGATCACTCCAATGCCGCAGACATGCATGAAGCCGCTTGATCTACTCGCACCGGCGAGAATAAGTCCTGAGACGAATGGGCGCAACCACACGATCGCCCAGCAAATTCAATCATCATGACAACCTCAATCGGGATCACAATCACCACCACAACTATAATAACTATTAATACTAAATGCCTGTATATATTTGTGCCCCTCTCCTTCCCTCCAGAAGCATGGGATCTGGGAATAGGTCTCTTGGATTTTGACTGGGGCAAATGACTCGAGCGGTTGTGGTATTGTGGCGGTTGAGTGTTGTGGGGAATTGTGGTTGCATATGTAGTCTCAGGAACTTATTCTCTGCTGCGAGTATATCACTTACAAGTAATGGGGTGGGAAGGCGATCTTTGAAGGCTAGCGCGTATGTCTGTGTGCGTATTGAATCGATGGTTTGCCAGTGTGCGTTCAATTGGCCGGCTATTATGATACCACCGAGACTATTCACAGGCTTTCAAGTAGCTCAGCCCCCCCAATGCCACAGTGGCTGGAGTGAACTGTTTTCCTATCGAGCGTATTATATGATACCTCTTAATATTCCCATTGATGAAGGGGTTCCCGTGGAAATAGGCATGAGAGGGTGCGGCTAGACCTAGCCCACCCAACTACCCTTACCACCCATCAAACGCACCAGGGAAGAAGCCAAAAAAGAGAAGGAAAGCCAAATTCTAGGGCAGTTTAATCAACAAGTGTGTGTGTGTGTGTGTGTGTCAAGAGCGCAATATGAGTCGAGAGTCGGGGAGAGGATCTCCAGATTCTACAACCCCCTCCCTCCCACTCGTGAGAAAAATGCGTGCACCCATAGTAAGTTTCTCTACCACTAAGCTGGAACTTTTTTTTATCGCAGCCTATCAGGGTAATTTTAGCCCAGAGGGCAAGACATTTTGGTTATCCAGATGCAGCCACAGTGCGCCTTAGGATAAACAACGATAGGATATATAACTCTGTCTCATGGAATCCACACAAAAACCATCGGGAGGAGGATAAGTCATCCACTTTAAATACCGGTCAGAGCTTATATCCCTCTCCCAAACGGGGCAATTGGATCAAAAGTTGCCCAACACACACACAAGATATCCAAAGAGAATAGAACTTTTTTAGCCGCCGGCTTACTTAGTTACTCCCTCTCCCCGCACCACACCGTGCCCTCCTCCCCCAATCCCTCACGAGCCCGACTTACCCAATACCCCGAGATTTATTACCCTATTCCTACTCCATTACTCCGCCATTTTTACTAAGCGCCTATATCATACTGCAACGGCACGACCAATTCACCAACCCTCACTCGGTTCGTGGCGCAGCGGATATTCCCAAAATAGTGGCTAGCGTGCCGTCTTTCCAAATCCCGGGATTGTGTGTGTGTGTGTGTGGCTCTTGCACCGCACCGCCCACCCATTTCGAGTGTTCATGCTACGGTATGCGAAACGGATTGCGGCGGTAGAGGGCCCAATTATTACCTATTCCGGGGGGGAGGGGGCAAGAGTAGAAGTGGAAAATAAATAAATGGGTTTACTGTGTTCCCTTCTTCTTCTCCTTCAGGATCAAGCGAGAGGGTGAAAAACGCCTTTGCGCTTGGGGAGTCACTTTTTTTTGGGGGGGCTGCTGGGGGAGTATGGTACTCGAGTAGGAAGAAGTGACATGGGTGGTTGGTTCATCACCACCCCTATTCACAACCCCACGGTTGAATGAAAGATCCATTTTCGCATGTAAGCCACAGTTGGAATCCGCAAGCTCCTGAAACCTTGTCTGTGGCTTCTATCTGAGGAAGGGTGGCGATTTTGATATTAATTTTTTATGAACTGGGGATAGCGGACGGACTCACCTTCCTCACCTTCTTGCACCACGGGATTTTTTTTTAAAAAAAGCCACTTGTCCGATACAGTACTCAGTACCCCAGATTTACGCTTCTAGACGTTGGAAAGATGATTTTAAGCATATATTATGTTTACATGATAATGCCTTGAAACAAGCTCCGCAGCTCCAAAGTGTTGGTTCGGAGGTATGGAACCCGGGTCTCACACCTGTTCTTGCTTTCTCAAAGTATTCTCCCGCCCCGTGAATGGAAGGGAATGCCGGGAGAAGCCTCGTTGAATGCGCATTGATTGATTGATTGACCAATCACGGTAATCAATAATAGGATGCATAACTTGTAGTCTACTTTACCATGCTTTAATAGTTACCGTAGTAGACTAATAGCAATACCGGCAGCCGGTATGATACCTTGGAGGCTCTCACCACCCCCATCACCACCACATGCACACACTCCTTCCATGCATCCTACCCTACCGTAAATCCGACAATCAGCAGATAAAACGCATATATACTCTGCTCTGACGGGGGTAGGAAAGGAAAAGGTTAAATCTATAAGTTGTTTTTTTTACCTTTCCCCCACAACAACAGCCCCCAAACAGAGCACACACACTCCTCCACCGGACAAAGGATTCGCGAAACATTCCCAAACACATTGAAAACCCGTGTGCGCCCAGAGCCGCCAAAAGCTCCGATAGGAAGACTCCACCACCACCACCATGGATTAGCACCCGGAAACTGGTTCCCCCCTCCCGTGATGATGCTGTTTATTTATTTATTTATTATTATTATTATTATAATTCCAAATTATCTATTTGTATGTGCCTGCCTGCCTATACAGTACTAGTACAGTGCTGTAACCACTGAGTTAATTTGATCCCTCTAGTCATACAAAGTGGTTAAGAGAAACCTGGAAGTGAGTGTAATGGAAGCCACAGCCGGTGGCTATGTGGTACAGCACGGTCGGTACTCGTACCGATATCGCACCTTTTACAAGTAGACTAGGCGCGAATCCTACTGTGTGAGACCTTATTACCCACAGCTAGGGTTAACTTATCTTTTTTTTTGCCTGGCAGTTATGATACAAGTAGTCTACTGCACGTAGTGCCGGTAGCACAGTTATCCTATCGTCGTAGCACACAGCGTTACGTTACTTGTCACCAGCTTCATGGGGAGGAATGGTGAGCTGGTGCGACCGTTTGTACAACATTGTCTTTTCTTTCTTCCTTCAGCCGTCGGGTTTCAACCCCGCCTGCTGCTGCTGAAACCATACAAACTCTCTTCCCTCTTCCTTTAGAACAAGTTTATAGTCATCATAAACTCCACCGTTGTAATACTGTAATCTGGCCTTCGATCATTATTTTCTTCCTCTTATCATACAAGCAATGATATGGCAAATCCCAGTACTCGGCAGCACACAGTTGCAGTTTCATCAGAACCGAGGCAAAAAAAAAAAAAGCTCGCACAAAGTCCACAAAGTATGATACCTTAAACTGGGATCTACAATCGTAGACAGGGAATTAAATAAACGTATTATTGTAAAAGTAAAAGGAAAACAAAGTTTTCCACCACACGGTACTGTACTCGTAAGTTAGCTATCATACCCAAGAGCAAAACTTTTTTTCTTTTTCTTTCTCAAGATTCCCCAAAACCGAAACAAAACTTCCAAAAAAGGCCCTTTTTCCTCCACTTCTTTTTTCTTTTTCTTTTTCCTTTTTCCCAACCCTTCCAACCAATTGTTTTTTTGCTCCCAGATTCTTCGCCATGAACCAACCAACCAGCCAACCCGCCCCCACTTTAATGCATTGATGGAGATGGAGATGGAGGGGAGGGGAGGGAGGGAGAAGCTGATTTTAACTGGGAGCAAAGCAAAGCACACACGCCTCAGCCGCCCAGGTCTTTTTTTTTTCTTTCCTCTTTGTATGATGGTGGGAAAAAGCTTGCTTGCTCGTAAACAAATGCACCAACCAACAGAAGGCTGACTTGATGCCCCTTCCTCCTCCTGCCCCCCCCTCCTCGCCTTAACTTAAGATCTTCGGAAACGGTGCGTTGGGGAGGTGTGTTTTTACTTTTTTTTATTTTACGGGATGGAGCGAGCGGGGTTCTTTGGGATTGATAAGTCACGAGATAGACACGTAGTTTTTTTGTGGATGCCCCATGTGTGTTTAAGCCCTTGTGGTACAAGGGAGGAGGAGGATGTTTTGGATGGGATTTGTTGGTGCGGATGATAAACAATCCACTGGAACAAGAGAAGTAGAACTACCTTGCAACTCCGGTAAAGCGGAGGAGAGATGACAATGAAGAAAGAGGAATTACAAAAGAGCTGATTCAGGATGATATGCCCCCTTGGAATCGGGAAAAGGGCTATGGTAGTATGATGATGATGGAAAGTAAACAAAGGAAATTCTCGTAAAATGATCGTAATGCAACCACCGATTGGTGTCTAGGAGATGGTAAAGATGGTAAGAAAAATACAAAAATGGAAGGGAGTAAAAAAAAAAAAAGGGAAAGCAAAAAAGCAAAAACTCCGTGCACCGACACCGCCCAATAAACCAACCAACCCCCCCCTTTTGAGAAAGCAAAGCCGAGGGTTAAGGAACGAATGTAAAGAAGAGGAAAAATAATGAACAAGAAGGGAATAGTAGTAGGGGGGGAAGAAGAAAAGATGATACAATGAGAATGAGTAAGAAGGAAACGCAAGATGAAAAATACAGTGTATGAAACGCTAAAAGGAACAGGACAAAATAAGGTTAATAAAATGAACAAATGAAGATAAAAAATAAAAATAAAAAAGACGCTCAAAAATCGATCTTATGCCCACCCAACCATATGCACAATCCGTTCATCTCTGTCGTGAAAAAAAATCGTCCGTTCGCCCGCAAATCAATCAAATATCGATATAGGGCAGCGGGTTGATCAATAAACCCTCTGCTGCGTAAAAATCTCCGCAAAGTCCTCCCGGTACGGGGTATCGGGCAACGGTTTATCCCTCCAGGAATACAGCCCCTTCTCCAGCGGCGTCCGAACCGAAACCTCCCGCTTCAACTCCTCGAGCCCGAAGGACCAATCCACTATACCTTCCCTCCTCCACTCCATGTACTCGTCATGCACGCCCGCGACGCCCCTGGTACGATACTGCCACTCGTACAGCTCGTTCAGCCTGAGCAGGATCTGGTCAGAAACCTCCATGCGCGGATAACTCATACGTATATACCCCTTCGTCAGCGGCCTACCCCGGTAGATCACTACTAGTCGGCGAAGCAGGACGACGGCGTCCTCGATGTCCTTCTGTGTGAATTTGTTGGTCAGGGATTCCAGCTTTGACTTCAGGGCGAAGCAGAGGTCCACTGCTACTAGTGTTAGCCCTTCCGATGAGAAGACTATCTCGTTTTGTAGCAGGCTCTTGTGGACGACGTAGTCCAGGTAGTCACTGTCTACTTGTCGGCCCAGGTCGGTGTTCACCCAATCGTTTGCCAGGCCGAATTTTTTCTGCGCACGATGCACGGCGTCGAAGAGAACGGATAATGAGCGGGGTGATAGTGCCGATGCTTGGAGGATGCTTATTGAGTGACTGCATATGATAATGAATTAATACCTATGGCCAAGGCTACGGAGATGAAACGATAGTGGTAACAATAATAACAAAATAATAATAATGAAAACGAAGCCAAAATAACATACGTTGTAGGCCTCGACTTGAATAATAAACAAGAAAGCGCATCCCCGGCGACAATCAAATGAACGTGAATCCCCTTCCTGCACAACTTCTGGCTGATGTATTCCAATGCTTTAATGACTGTGTGGGCCTCCATATGATAAATCGGAAATCCAGAACTGGGTGTCTGCCCCATAACCAACTCTTTTTTCCTGATATATATTTCAAAATATATGTATAGTTCCGTCGTTTATTTCCCCGTCGTGTGTATCGTTGAATGATCCAAAGTCGTTGACCAGCAAGCGGAAGACAACCAGGTCTGAGATGGAGCGATGTTGTTGGGATGCGAGAGATGGCGCTACTGCTGCTGCTGTGATGAGATGGGCTGGCAACCAAGTATAAAATATATCCCAAAACCACAACCTGCTCCGCATCGGTCACTCGGTGAAGTGGGAACGTAAATGTGGAGAGGTGGGCGGTAGACTAGGGGAAGATATTGCGGCGATGGGAAGGGAGGGGGGGGGGAGTAAGTAGATTAAGTAAAAAGAGACACCGGTACGTATTAAATAAGCCTCTAATTGATCCCAAATCCACCAAACGCAGCAAGCGCGAGTAAGCAGGGCAGAGAAGGGGGGGGGGGAAAGAAAAGAGGAAGGGTGGAGCGGGGCAGTGAGAGGATATATCATGGACTACCCTCAACCAGCGGTTCCAAAAAAGAAGAAAAGAAGGGGAAGGAAGAAAAAGCAAGGCAAGCATCCACCGTATTGGTGCCAACCAGAGAGCAAAGTGAGAATAAAAGCAAAACAAAAAACAAACATAAAATCCCATTCCTTCCACATACTGGCAACCACTTGACTCCCCCCTCCAGTGCGTAGTGCGTATTTTTGGCCTTGTGAGGATGGGCTGGTGTGTGTGTTGTGTGTGGGTGGTGTGCTTCCAGAATGGGTACGGTGTGTGCTGTCAGTCTTACAAATCCCGAGCAGTGACTGGCGGGTGCTCAGCACAACCCCTGCGGTAACCAGGCTACCGGAGACGGGAGCGAAGAAACCACGTAAAAGAAATAATAATTAATTCTTAGACAAGGCTAAGCGGGGAATAATATACTTTTAGACGCGAAGCGCAGCCGCGATGTCACGTTATTCTTTTTGCTTTCTTTCTTTTTTTTAAACTAACTAGAATCCGTAGGCTGGAGACTATGACACGATATAAACCCCCCCCCCCTTGCGTTAAATACCGGTAATTTGCTAGCTTAAGCGGACACGTAGTAGAGGGCGTTTGTCTGGCTATTCAGGGACTGGGTGATGCATTGCATACATGGCACCAAGGAGATTGTATGGTATAGTATCGGATACAGAGTACGGTTACGAGTTAATGTGCTTGATTGCACGCTTAATACGGAGTCGCGGAACGGATGTCCCAATCTTGATGTAGTACTTGCGCTTCCACGGTGGAAATTTACTGTACGAGTACTGTACAGCACAGACTTCAGTTTTATATTCCTCCCCCTCTCATCTAGCCCCAGCGTTTGCAGCTTAGGATTGTTATTTCTGGAAAGCCTTGAGGTTTTGAGCAGAGTTGAAAAGGACTCCCTGGTATCTTGGACAAATATAGTTGTCTGCACTGTTTAAGTGAAGCTTCGCTCATATACACGCTTCTACGCCCCCAAAATTAACGGCTCATCAGCAAAATTAACAAGGGCCCCAAAGGGCTTTGCCAGATAAGGTCAAAACATGGCCTGGTATATTCTAAAAATCATCTAAACCTTTACAACATCTATGTGGGGGGGAAGATCTACCCTACCAAGTACTCACCATTGCTTAAGTCTTCCAAGATGGGATGAAAACAAGTGATTCAATTTTTTATAATCAACGACTTCACTAGACTCAGAATTAGCAGGAACGGTCGTAGCCCAGGCTCAAAGAGATGTAGCCCGGGTTCCGGAGACACTAGAAAACTGCTTATAGAGTTTGTGTCTGTACAGCACCAGTGCAAGGCATAGATAACCAGGCAAAATATTTCACTACGAAGGTGCCGACAATGGAACTGTGGTGTCTTTGCACGATGCTGTAAAAATAGCTATAGATATCTCTCGACCCCCTTACCATAACTCGTAGTATCAAAGGGGTTTGGGGAAAGAAGTGTTACTACGTGCCACCCAAGTCCAAACAAGGGCCAAATTCTATCTGTATGCAAGAGGGGTCCCCCCCCTTTTTTTAAAAAAAACTCTTCCATGCCATGAGCGCCGTACTGCACGGCACCAAATGCTCCACGAATAGGGAGGTTCGAGGTCACCGGTGCAGGGAGGGTGCGTGAGTTTCTGTAAGGGTAGATCTTTGGAAAAATGTGGTATCATACTGAGTGAGCAAACATTCCAGGGAGGAGGCACGCCCTCGAGTAAGCACAGAAGCACCAGGATTTAGTTTCCCACCCCCCAGTTGAATCTAATCTGCACTCTACTTAGTTCATATGAGGCTAGGCAAATGGAGAAGAATTTAGATAGATAGTGAAGAAAAGAGAATAATAATAAAAGGAAAAAAAAAACAAGTCCCCGCAGAGCAGTTGTTGGAATATAGTGAAAACCGCTTGTAATCCACCACCGTCACCGTCATCCCTCCAACCCCCCGGATCCAGAAACAAAAAAAACCCCTGATAAGGATTGGTGTTTCTCTGATATAAGAATCAGCCCCGACTGACTGGACGTGTTAGATCTCACATCAACCGGTATCGTATCCCTCCTAGCCTGTCAAAAAAAAAAAACCCTATCATCTGCTTCTGGGCCGATTTCCGCCGACAATATTATGGTAAGTGGATTTCAAGAGATTATTTTGCCGCACCAAGATCATAATATTATTATACGTGAAATCGAAATTGGTTCATTTCAATATCACGCTATTTATTATACGATGCTATGAACCCCCCCCGGTTGAGTACTCGAGTATAGGCAGTGCAGTTCACCAATCGTAAAAAAACCAGCCCCTCAATCATTTGTCTTATCATATGATAGAGGCCACACAGAATCTATAGGAATTGTGGGTTAGAGTTTGTGGCTTGCGTGTGGGAATGAATTTCAATTGATGGTGCGTGTGTGCATAGGGGTGACGAACTCGCCCTTATCACTTTCTCACGCTATGGCAAGCACTGATGCAAGTATTCTAGGTCAGGGTAATAGCACTTAAGTACTGTACACAAAGAAGAAAGACACCAATAGACCTATACAATACAGCACCAGTAGGAGTTTACTAGTGATCAGGTGACGTTTAAAGCAGGACACCTATCTATGTGGCATGCCGTGTACCCAGTTTAGGCTGGACCGCCAACTTCCGATCTCTCTATTTCAAACACGGTACAAGCACGGATAATAGGACAAAGATTGCCAGAGCGCAATGCTACGAGAGCTTTCGAGAAGAAAAAGCCCCTCCAAAATGTCCAATATTCCATTAAATCCGTAATATGCCATTGTCGCCAGGACTAACCACCACACTAAAGCACGATCATAATAACAAATCCTCCAGCTATGAAGGGGCAAGATAGGGTATTCGTATCATAGGGAGAGAAAAAATAGCTAGAAATGGAACAGGGATGGGCATAAGGAAAAGTCTTTCCCGTCCTGCATGTGGGAAGGAAGGTGTCAGAGAGAACAAAATACAAACGTATACCTCCTCCTAGACGAGTAATAAGATGATGAGAAGAATGATAGGAAAAAAAAGATATAAGGTCAAAAATGTTTCCAGCTCTTACATGACAGTACACATTTAATGAAATGGGGAATCATGATAAGGAAATACAAAAAGAAGGGTAAAAGAAAAACAAAACCAAGAAACCCCCCGCCTATATGCTGCTTAATGCTAAAATTCCCAAAACATTTCCCCGAAACAATAAAAATGACCTCGCCCTAATTTTTCTTTATCCTCTCTGTCTATAGCCGTGAAATGCCCTAAGCTCCTACCAATCCTTTCCCGTCCCACCTTTCCCCTTTCCCCAAATACTCCATCGCATACAGATACATAATTAACCATGAGATACATGACTTTTCCCACACACGAACGCCTAATACAAGATTTTGACCTCATAGGTTACCGTTAGTATGAAAAAAGAAAAACAAAAAGGAAATTTAAGTGAAATAATAAGAAAAACACAAACAGAGGAGTAAAGAGAAACGGGAGTAATTAAGGCTGAATCGGGGAAATACAAGTAAAAAAAAGTATTAAGAAAGAAAGATGATGCAGGTAACGGGAAAAACGGGAAAAGTGCTAATCCGGCAAATAAGGGGCGAAGGAATCATTAGCCTTCACATGTAAATCAACGATGTGCATGAGCGGCCCTGGACTTTCTGGCGTTCTCGACTCGCTGGCTGTTCCTAGACAAAGGTCTAATAATCTCCACCCGCCGTCCCAAACGTGAAGATGGTCGCTCAATGTGCATGCCACGACCGGCAGTTCTCGAGAGAGGGCGATCAGCAAATCGGACAGTTGGTTTGCGGGGTTTGCTGAGCTCCTCCAACTCTCCAAAGCCTTCATCCTCCCAGCTTCCCTCATCACCATTGTCGTCCTCTTCCTCATCGCCATCACTCATTTGACTCTCAACCTCACCAATCTCAACAACCATGGATCCTGCAAGACTGGAATCCGAGTGTTTGTGGGTAAGGGTCTTGCCGGCAGCCTCAAAGCGGAGGTGTTTCATCTTCGGGTTTTCCAACACAACACGGGCTGGCTCCTGAGTACGGGGTTCGGTGGTTCTGGTGGGCTCAAGAACATGTGGTCTCACTATCTCGACTCCCGGGCGCATAGTTCGCTCTGTGGATGAATTTACAATCCGTTGAGGTTCGGTCTGCTGGACCTGCTCCGAAGTTTCGAATCGACGACCCTTATGTTCATCCGTAACGAGAGGTTGGTTATCGTGGGAGATGATGACTGGCTTTGGGTGCTGATGAGGCGGCGGCGGCGGCGGGACTTGGGACTGCTGCTGCTGCTGCTGTTGGGCCTGCGTTTGAGGTTGTTGCTGCTGTTGCTTTGGTTGCTCGGGGTTCAAGACATGGTGATAAACCCTTGAGTTATCGGGCTTGGTGATCGGACGCTGACCGCGGGTGTTGCTATTATTGACAGTTATTTGAGCGTGAACCTGCTGCTCCGGCATGACAACCTGGTATTTACGTTCAACGGGGTGGGAACGATCAGTCGAAGGATTGGAGGGTCTCTGAACTTGACCGGGCTCAGTCCTAACCTCATACTGCCTTCCTCTATCTCTGTTAGATGTATCAATAATCTGGGGCTTCCGCTCAACCGGAGTCTCGGCAGGCTTCTGGGGCTGTGGCTGGCTATATTCGACCTTGACGGTTTGATATTGGCTCCGACGGACATGGTCGCTGCTTTGCGATGTGCGCTCGATGGTAGGCCTCTGAGGTTGGGTCTGGGAGTGAGTATTATGCTGCTGCTCCTCTGATCTGACCGACTCGTAACGGCGCTGTCTGACATGTTCGCTGCTCTGAGATGTGCGTTCATTGGCTGGGCGTTGAGGTTGGGGCTGATGCAGAGTTTGGTGTTGTTGAGCTTGATGCTGTGAGGGCCGGATAATCTCATACTTGCCTTGCCTCACGTTATCACTGCTCTGGGGCATGCGCTCCGCAGCAGGTCTCTGTGGTTGGGTTTGTGGTTGTTGTTGCTTAGTGAAAGTGTTTCCCCATTGAGCACCGGGCTGATCGGTTCTCGACCTCTCAGGTGGGTTCGGCCTAACAGATTCAACCACGTAAATAGGACGGTCGGGAAGAGCGCTAGACTTGGGATGTGGTTGGCGGTGCTCAACTATAGGCTCTTGTCGACGGGTCTTATTTAACTCTGGTGCGGCAAAATCTAAGCGGTCTGGGCCAGGATTGGGGCTATTCTTCTTTGATCTGGGCTGCTCAATCTTGGGAGGATCGAGTTGCCTTCCCCGCTCAGAAATGACACCAGTACGCTCCCCCAGGATCTCGGTACGGTCCAGGACTGTGTTGGTTACCTTTGGTTTGGCCTTGTCAATCCTCGTCTTCCCGCTACCGTCGCTTCCACGTGGTACAGGCTCAGGCTGAGAATTAGAAGGGCGCTGGCCTAGAGGTTGCTCGGCTTTGCGGGTCGGAGACTGACGACTCTTGTCAAGAGTGATCTCTTTAGGTTCGAAACGGGGGGTATCAATGCTAGTGGTCCGAGTGCTAGCGGAGGACTGACTGGAGGCCGAAGAATATCCATGAGAAGATTGGGAAGAGGGTGCAAAAGAAGAAGTCCCGGATGAGTGATAGGATGTCTGGCTTGGGGCAGTATGATTGTTGACACGAAGATGGGCCGGACGCATATCAACATGAATGGGTTCGTATTTGGGGGCTTCTGGAACAGAAAGAGCGTGTCTTCCTTCGGCAAAGAGTTGTCTTGGATCGGGCATTGGCATGGGGAATTGCGGATTGAGCATGGGATGGTGTCCTGAGAACTGTTGCTGTTGGGCATATTGGAGCTGGTTTGGAGTAGCAATGGGTTCCGGATTGAGGTACACCTGGAGTCTATCGGTCAATGGGGAGTAGTCGTTCTGCTCTTCCTCGGAGTACTTGTGCCATTGGTTATGATGGAACTGAACCAATGACTGGTAGAGAGACTGATATTGCGGTGGGGACCTGCAACAGACTGATTTGACCTTCGCGCCAGACTGCTGATTATGTAGGAGAACACTATTGACTAGGGCAACTTGGGTTGGTGTCAACCGTTGAACAGGGAACGAAATCTCATCATCTTTCCTCCTCTCCAACGACACATTGGTGCCAAAAGCCCTCTCAACCTCAGCCGGCAAAGTCCAATTCGGCTTGATGAACGACGCATCTGATTTGTTCATATCCTTGTAATACTTGGGCGCAATATCATGCGGCAAGCCTTCCAAGATAGAACGCCTCAGACCATATCGCTTCCTCTGGTTTCGGGTAAGCTCAGGATGCATCAAAGTACCATGACAGAGCGCAGCGACTAAGGTCGGTGAAAGAACATAGAGTTGATGCCACATGAAATCCCGGGTGTAAAGGTGCCGTTCGAGTTCCCTTGGCCTCAAGCTAACCTGTGAATTCTTCTTTGCACCAATCTGACCACCCTCAAATCCCCCAAAAGCATTCTCGGTCAGAATAAACTCCTCGCCGGGTCCCGCCTCCCAAAACACCAAAAATCTCTCCTTCGCATTCACACGATAGTTCTCCCGATCCAAGTCAAAGATATCCATATTGTTCTGAATGTCGTAGTGCTGAGAGTCCAAAATATGTTCCGAGTTACCCAACCAAACGTCCCTAGGATGCTCCATGCCATGTGCCTCAATAAACTTCCTCCTTCTAACTCTCGCATCCTCCATATTTGGGTCATGGGCCAGTAAATGCATAGTCTTGTCCCTGCTATGCTGAGAAGTCATAAGAAAGAGAAATTTCCGCAGCTGATAGAGGTCACCGCGAATTAAGGGAATAGTTCCGGAGGGCTGTTGCTGATGAATTTGCCAGATAGGGTCCATCAATCCATTGAATATTTCCCGATCAACCCTTTTTAAAACATCAAACTTGCGGAATCCTTCCCGCATCCAAGTGCTTGTAGTCAGGTTGTCAAAGTACGGAGCGTAAATGTTCTCGGCACCAAAGGTTTCACTCCAGTGTCGCTTCTCGAACTCCTTTGCTTCCGGTTTGTAGATGATCAGAGTCTCGGATTCTCCAACCATGGCTGGCCTAGATTTTGAGGGGGGAAACGTTAGAATCAAGATAACACTAAAAGTTCCATGTAGCAGCAAATCCGTGCTCTATTCCATCCTTTTCACGGGTTCGCTCCCTCTACGAAAAGAAGGGAATAGAGCACTCGGAGGAGGTTAAAATGGTACATTTGATTATGGTCGTAAACCACCCAGACATTCTGGTCTTGCGCATTGCAAAAGGTCCTCAGTACGAAAGGAGGAACAAAATGGCGAAACTTTTGAAGGTCGCCCTGGGGATCGCCGTGGGCGAAGAAGATGTTCGCCATACAGCGAGACCACTCCACAGGGTCCATTTTATCGCCGTGGAACTGGGTGCTTCGCCCGATACCGGCGGTTGTTCGGTTGTTAAGGATTTCTCGATCGTAGCGATGGGGAAGATGAGGGGTTGTTTATTGTTGTTGTTGATACCTAATGACGAGCGGAAGGGAATCAGCATCGATCCGACAGCCCGCGAGGAAGGAAGCGAGCAGTGAGTGACAGGCGTGAGGACAACCTACGAGATCAACACACTACAGATGTAGGATGTATTTAAAATGTATGTATCTGTAGGAAAGATATGTACGGCGTAAAAAAGGGGGTGGTGTTGGGAATGAGGAAAAAAGAAAAAAAAGTGGGGTGCAAATAACAGTAGGGAGTAAATAAGAAGCGGAAGCGGAGCAGGAAACAAAAATCTTCCGTTGAAAAGCGGTCGTTATATTTTATTTTTCTTGATCCTCTTCCTCTTCCTTTTCCCCCTTCCTTCCTTTGTTCGGAATATGGATTCCTATTTTTATTCTTTTTTGGTCCGTTTTCTCTCTCACTCTTTCTTTTCTTTTTCCTGTCTTTTGGACTTTCGGTGACCTAAAGCTGAGAAGTGAGAAGAACACAAACGATTAGCGTGACTGTCGTTGTTACTGGAGCGGCCCTTTTCCCTGCCCCAGTTCAAAAGAGAGAGAAAGGAAAAAAGAGAACAGCCAATTTGTCCAGGAGAATCCATAGCCATCCGCTGCAACCCATAACCAACCCCCGGCAACGATGAACATTGCATGCAACCTGCCAAATACTCCCCCCACCAATAATCTACTAGGTCCACCGCACCGGGCGCCAAAGAAATGTAAAGAAACTGTAATAAAGGAACCGGAAGACCATGCTTACCACTGCAGATGTGCCTTTTTTTTCTCCGTGCCTTTTATAATTAGATTATTCCTTCTTCTTCCTATCCTTCTACGCTTCTTCTCTCACTCGGTTTGTTGATCCCAAGCGAATGATCCCTTTCTTCTCCTTATTCTTCCACCGACCAGTACGGTAAAAACGTCTTTTTCTCTTGTGACAAGGATAGAAGATAGTGGTCGGTTGTGGAGTTACGGTGAAAGCTGGTATGATATGTAAGGTCAAGAGGCCAAAGTATGATGCAAAAGGTTATCCGTATCGTAAATGATCACAGGTAGCAAAAGAAAGAAGTGTTATCACAAAAAAAGGTTAGTTGACCGAACGCGCGGTTCCTCCCTTGCTTTCTTTCGATCCAAATCAAAGGTTCCCCCTCCCCTGGTCTTTCCTTTTCTCCAAGCAAAAAAAAAAAAAAAAAAAAGAAGTAACTGCGACGACAGAGGCGCAGAAATCAGATGCAGAGATCCAGCGATGAGCGAACACGGGGGAAGATGGGAGCAGCAGCAGGCCGAACAATCAGAGTGTCAGAAATCAGCGGGTTGTTGTGGTTTTGTTTTCGGTTTAA
>Ga0307509_10000622_pt1 | contig 60442 bp, 46 predicted proteins | sample 10_EM_MG_FD_202245 | JGI IMG/M metagenome (GOLD analysis project Ga0307509, IMG submission 202245) | Populus trichocarpa ectomycorrhiza microbial communities from riparian zone in the Pacific Northwest, United States - 10_EM | ecosystem: Host-associated > Plants > Roots > Unclassified | place...
CCTTAACCACATCATCATAATTTGAGCTGCAAATGTTTGGCAAACTCTTGTACCAGTACCTGGGTTGCAGCCAAGACTTTGCCACAGTACTTTTTTTTGTGCAAGGACTTTGCGAACGGGAGTGTACTGTACTAAATTATTATTTTTCCGTTTTTGCAACGCGGGAAGGTCATTGCAGTGCTTAGGTGCTCAAAAGCGGTTTATGAACGCTACGTGCCGTGGTAATATAAGAATGCACCCTACCGCTTAACCTCGATAATGCGGTGGAGTTGAAGTCATATATGATTACTCTTGGAAATGGCAAATCACAACTGCTCACTCGACTACCCTTTGCAGCTTCTACATGAGACAGGATGAGGTGGAAGTCAAGAGCGCAGAGGACCCCACTAGTATAAACTAGAAACTTCATCTTTGTAAGGAAAAATGAAATGAACGAGAGAAAAAGTGCCTCTTATGATAGCTGAAAGAAGAGTCGCGGGTGTTCTTACAATTTAAACACAAATTCTGGGGGTTCAATGCAAGTCCAGAGGTGGAGATGGGTGTTAATTAGACCGCTTCTTTTTTTATCTCTGGCTTTACAATTTTCCAGTAGACTCTATTTAGCTTTCTTTTATCTCTTGCTTTCCTTCTTACACATTTAGCTCGCGCACGGTAATTCCCGGAGAAAGTTCTTCCATATGTAAGAATCCAGGTTAATCTACCATCCCAACGAGAAATGCCGAGTGATACCTGTGTGATGCCGCAGACACTAGATGCACTGCCTGTTTTTTTTCTGTTTTTTGAGATTCTTGTATTGGTTTTCTAGCACTCGGGTATGGCTGGCTACCCTACTGCACACCGACAGGAACGAACAGTCTTAAAATAGGGGAATAAGGGGTAGGTGAATAGGTGTAAACAACGATTTTTTTTTTTTTGTTAAATCCGTTGGTATGATTCTAGGTGCTACCTAAGGTACAACCGCTGCATTCGGGAAATATCCCATGGCAATAAAAACCCCACCCCCTTCAGCCAAGGGAAAACAAGTCATCCCAGGTCCCTCTGGTATGGAACCAACCGCATATCCCCAACAAAGAAAGGCACAAGATAAACCTGACAACCTAACTAGCAGAGGCAGAAAACAACAAGAAAACCTTCCTGAACATCTCATGACATAAGAAACTAACCAAGGAAATAATTGAACTACTACTCTCACCCAACCTTCATCATCTTGGGTGTAGGGCCGTGGGCGAGCCCTCCCTGTTTTTTTTTCCTGGGATCTGGGAATCCCTTTCTCGTGAAAAGCCTTGCATGCCAGCCCAAGAGCGAGGAACCAAGAAAAGATGTAGTAAGTGGAAGGCGAGGCGGTGGTGTAACTAGAGGTAGTGCAATACTAGCCACACAGTGCCAGGATAGTCCAACCAAGTTGTTTTCAGGAATGAAGTGAACCTCATGACCGATGTCAAGAGATCCAGCTGGAGTGACTTTTGGCCCCTTTGGCTAAGGCGAGAGGCCACCGGAGGGGTTGGTATTGAGGTGGTAGTAGGGTACCAGCCAGCAGTAAGGTGCCAGCTAAGGTATGGTGTTTTATCCCACGAGGGAGCCATCCCGGCACACTTATGAAGCTCCAAGTTCAGTGGCCGGGTAGGATCGTGAGATTTTCTTGTGGTGTTTTACCTCGTTAACACCTTCCCGAACAGGAAGGTGAAAGGCGGGGTCCGGAAGGTAGAGGAGACGGAGCTTGGGTGTAAACAACGATAGAGGGTGCATACAATACAATAGGGAATAGAAGCTATGAAACAGTGGGTATACAGAGACAGGAATAAAACACAAAGTCCGCAACAAAAGCGAACGCAGCACACAATAGCCCAGAGGGTTTAAATAATGAATGAGGGGGAAAGGCACAAAGTCCCCCACTCATGGCCCAACGATGTTAGTCCAAACACTTCCATCATCCCAGCAATAAAAGAAAGACATAAGACAAAAGGGAGAGATCATACATGCTTAAAATTTTGTCCGCAAAAAATTCATTCAGCGCGCACCGCTATCACCACTTCCACCTAAACCCCATCATGGCAAAAACATCACAAAAAAAAGACATCCCTTACAAGATAGCACAAAAACCTGTAAAATAAAACTCAGTCCCAATCATTGTTGTCCTAATGACAATCCAGAGTGCCATATTTATACCGGCTGGATTCTTATTCCTGCTGCTTCCCTTTTTCAACCTCACCCCAATTAGGATCCTGGAAAGCCCTCTTCAGCGGGGAAGAGTAGCCCTGTCTCCCCCCTGGAAGAAAGCCCTTCCCATCACGCTCTTCTTGATATCTACTAGCCCAATTTTCAGGAAGCTCCGACCTCACCCTCTCTTGAGAAATTAGTTGGGGCGTACGTGTCGGTGACTGGGTGGACCTCCCTCCTCCCTCAGAGAGAAAGCCTCGGTCAGAATCCAGCTGAGGAGGGCTCCCTTGGGGTTTTCCCATGCCCATTGCCTGGGGAGTCTGTCAGGAAAATCATAGACCAAACCCCACTCACCATTTCAGTAGGAAGGTATCCTGTAGAATTTTCCGGAAGGTCAACCCTGTAGGGGGCTTCGCAGTTTCCCTAGGGAATACCTCAGAATTGGGGCCGAGGACCTTGCCCACGAGGCTTCATTCTTCAGAACCGGCTCCGATATAGCTCATGCAGTCGTCCGGGGTTTCGGCCAAGCAGATGTTTAGCGAGATTGAGTCAGAGCCCTTTTGCCCAGGCGCAGGTATTACGCCATCTTCGGGAGAGCTGATATCAACGCCTACAAACCCTGTACTCTCTTTCTTCTGACGAGAGAGTTCGAGGGAGCTAGGGGCGACATCCGCAATTCTGACCTCGGCTTCCCCCTTGTCCACAATCCCCAAGGATTGAAAAAAACTGGGGGTGACATCTTTAACCCCCCCTCCCTGCTCTCTGGTCCCACTCCTCCCACAGCCACTCCACACCGAGAGTGTACCTATCCTAAGATCTTTGGATTAGTGGACCTTATCGCGGGCGAGGCTGAGGAGAGCATCAGCGTTTAGCTCCTCCCTCGAGGTATTTCCCACTCCCTGCCCATCGCTCTTGCTTTCGCCACCTATCCCCCTATCGCTCCTCATAGACACACCAATTGCAGGCTTAATGGCCTTCATTTCCATCTCCTCGATTTCTTTCCTGTAGGTCTGAAACAGGGAAGCAATTGGGTAATCAGCGAGTTCTTTCATGCAATAGGCCGAGCTCTTACAGGCCCATGACCATTGCCGGCGTGATTGAGCAGGCCTACAGGATTGTAGATCTTGTTTTTTTTTATCCCTCTCCGGTGCGTCATTTCCCTCATCCCCCTGATTTCCACCCAGGTGCTCCGGACCGCTCCCTGCTCCCAAGTCTTCCTCGACCCCTCAAATAGAACCTCCACCCCCAACTGCCTCCCGAAGACTCAAATGCTTAACACCTATCTCCCCTGTCGGACCCCATCAGCTGTCTCAAGGGTGATAGTAGTCAATTCGTGGTGGCTCTTGTCAACCCTCTCTTTCCACACCTGACAATTGGAAAGATCCTCCTTCATTTTAGTAAGGTCACCACCCTCGTCATGCTCCACTTTCTTCTTGCTAGCCACTTTCTTCTTATGAAGTCCTAAGTACTCCTCATAAGGCATCCTGCGCTTAGAGTAGATCCCAACCACTCTCACTGGCTTCTCTCTAGAACCTCAGAGGAAAGAACTTCGGCTATGACAACAACAGTCCCCCTCCAACCCCACTATCATTAAAACAAAGAAACAAAATCCAAGAGGTAAGTATAGGGTAGAATGCATCGCAGAAATTAATATTAGAGCTATAGAAAGTTCTTTAAGTGGTGTTGAAAGTGCAGGGTGATGAGGATGGCCGCATTGCAATCAATCGTTGAATCGCGGTTAATTCTGTCCACGTACCAAGATATGCAGGTAGAACAGATATCGGAGAATGTTCTATGGAGAGTTTATTTGCATGTTTTTTTCTGTTTCGACAGGAGTTTACAGAGGAATAGAGACATGAGGCAAACACAGAGATAGGTGTGGATAATCCGTAAATGGATCCGTAGGTTGTATTATGTTTTCCTTATGCCCCTGTCTTTACTGTTAGTTTAATTTTAGTACGGATGAGAAGTTAGCGCAGAGCAAGCAAGAGCGAATGAACGAAACATTATTGGTGGTAAACTTACTTTCCATATTCCTTCCTCCAAGTGCCTTTGTTTCAGGTCAAATCTCTTAGTCTATTGGCTTACTTCCATGTGACCCTCACCTCCCCACGTAGAGCACCTTTTGACAATTGTTTAGTGGATGAAGAACACACATCTTGTGTTCCTACAAAATGGTCAACCAAGAGTGTCAGTCGTGCCCATGAAAATCTTTTAAGATAGAGCTTCTCACAAGAATGAGGATATACCTCATGACATTTCACAAAATAATTTACAACCTTCCTTATTCTGGATGGCCTGTTGTCTCGGATGAAATTTATGAAATCTGGCCATCCCGGATAGCGGGGCGTGAGTGTAGTTGTGTATAGAGGCAGTGAAATAGGTATTATTTATGGTGGCTACTAAATTCGCCTTCTCACTACTCGAGTACATACTAGTGTAACACCCCCTGCTAGTAAAAGTACAAAACTTATGGGTTGTACCTCCGTACTGATGTGATAGCTTATCACCTCTGTTGTCACTATTGTCATTATTTGAGCCAAAAGGCTGCTCGGCGCAGAACTTAGTGGAGATCCAGAACGAATGGTTTCGTTCTTAGCCGAATAATTGTCTCTAACTTGGCAACTAGGACCAAAAAAGGCAGGAACAGCTCGTGAGGCTGAATTGTCAGGATAGAGGGTGTTTGGAGAACCATGTGGTGGGGAAGAGGACATCGTGGGGGTGGTATGATGAGAGTAAGAGAATAGTGAACGGTAATTTGTCTCATGTTGTGAGTCTCCCGAGAGAAAGGGAATTGTCTGCATCAACACTACATAGAGCCCATTAAAGCTATCACAGTGTCTCAAGATAGAACGAGGATAAGGTACACTATCTCCAGGCATTTGAAAAATATTTTCACCTTCTTCAGATATCTGCAGGCATCTTGTGATATCTGTTGGGACTCTCGGATAACGGCCTACATCTTCCGGTCTCTATGGGAATCTTTCGACTTCCCCTCTTGCTACACTGAGCCGATCCACGGGTCCAGCAGACGTGATATCATTGCTACCGTACTTGTACCCCCATGAAGTTTGTTTTTTATTGTTCTGAAGACGGTACCCGATCGTCGCACGGTCCCACTCTGGGAGAGCTGATAGATCAGGGGTCCGAAATTAGTCTTGGGACCGGACTCAAGTCCTACTATTCCTTCCTTGTAGTCTAGCGTGTGCTAAGCCAGAAATGTCTCGGTTGCAAGCATAGTCAGATCCGGAAAGTATCCTTCCTTCCTTATTTTTTAATAAATTAATAGAGTTTCGAATATTCATGCGTAGAGAGACTAAGGCACAGGGGCAAGAGAACCTTCTGTGGCGTAGTGCAGTACTCGAGTACGTGTACATTTTCTAAACGAGAAAACCTTTTCAATACCATGCATTCTCGCGCATACCTTTCCCCTACCATCCTTGGCTGAGACATACCATCCAAAAGGTTTCACATAGCAACAAAAAACAAGGTCCCCATTGAGTATCCCCAGTTTCTTTATTTTTTAAGTAACCTAAGTAATTTTTAAAAAAGATTCAAAATATATAAAAATAACCTAAAACCTCTGGCTATTTTTACAATTTTTTCCATAATTTTTAAGGATGAACTGAGACTTAGGGTGAGGGTGTTAGTGATTTTCATCGAATTCTTGGCATAAGTGACAACCCAAAACACACCACATTTAAGTCAAGACAGACGAGCCCACAGATATCCTGTCTGACTATAAGAAAAATTAAAAATCTACCAATCAATTAGGGCTATTTTTTTTTCTTTCAGTTTATTTTTTTTATTTTTCTTTGCTATTTTATGATGGGCCAAAAGTGAGGTAATTCTTTGCAAAAGTTTCACTTTTTTGCTGGCACATTTTCCAGCTGATGGTATCCGAAAGGTCTGTTGCCAAAGTGCATGGTACCGGTATTGAAAAGGTTTACCCTTTTCTGAACTACTGGCACTTAACATGAGACCTCTAAACTACATACCGTAAAGACTAGAGCAACCATTTTGGATTAAGGGGAGAAAGGATGACGAAAGGATTCCTCTCGGTCCTCAATTTGGGCGAGTAAAAGGAAAGATATAATAGGCCTTACTAGGAGAGGCAACTCTAACTTCCGAGCCGGATCCACAACCGTTCTGGTATTTACGGCATCAGGCCCACACCGGCACCTCTTATAACTCTTACAAGCCTCAAGGAGATTTGTCTAAAATGGCCAGTTTTCCCCAAACATTTTCAGCAGTAGGCTGCAGCCCCTGGTACCAAATATGATGTTTCTCAAGCCTCTCCTTCTCCTTGTGTCCTTCGCTTCTACCGCTATCTCCTACCAAAACCCTGGCGCGTGTTCAGGCGCTTGCAACGTCCACGATCCAGCGGTAATCCGTCGCACTTCTGATGGAACCTACTTCCGGTTCTCCACCGGTAACAAGATCCAAATCGCAACCTCCTCCTCGCTTTCCGGCCCATGGACTATCAAAGGTAGCGCTCTCCCCGGGGGGTCCAAGATCAACCTCGCGGGCAATCAGGACCTTTGGGCCCCGGATGTGACCAAAGTCGGGGATACTTATTATCTCTACTACGCTGTCTCTACCTTTGGTTCTCAGGAGAGTGCTATAGGAGTTGCCACTTCGACGACAATGGGGGTCGGGACTTGGACGGATTATGGAAGTACCGGAGTTGTCAGTCGTGCTGGTCGTGCATACAATGCTATCGACGGTAATGTTGTTCTGGCAGGGGATGGGTCTTACTACATGTCCTTCGGAAGTTTCTGGGGGGATATCTATAATGTGGACCTTCCCTGGAATCACCATTTTTGAGATAGTTTTATTGATGAAGCGATTCTGCAGGTTCCCATGCGCAATCCACCGCTCACCGCATCCGGCAGTTCCACGAGGGTTGCGTACAATTCGACCGGATCACATGCCATCGAGGGTGCATTTATCTGGTATAGGAGCCCGTACTACTACCTCTTTTTCTCGGCCGGGGTCTGTTGTGGGTATGACACAAGCCGCCCGGCTCAAGGAATGGAATATAGAATCAACGTTTGCAGATCCACTTCTGTGAATAGCGGATATGTACTCTTCCAGTTCTCAAAAACGCCCCCTCTGGAATCGGGCAGACTAATAATGATGAATAGGTCGATAAGAATGGAGTAGCATGCACTTCTAACGGTGGGAGCACCGTTCTCGCATCCCATGGTAGTGTTTATGGTCCTGGCGGGCAGTGAGTACCTCGATCCTTAATATTAAGGAAGGGCCAAGCTGATTGCTAAAAAGGGGTGTCTTTCTGGATACCAATACCGGTGGTGCAGTTCTATTCTATCACTACGGTAGGTTTCGTATCCTGTGTGGTGCGTGCTGCCTTTTTTTTCAAATACTAATTCGGTTGTAGTGGACACTACGATCGGATACGGCGATGGTCAAAAGAAGTTTGGTTGGAATCTCATTGATTGGGGTACTGGGTGGCCTGTGGTTTAGCCTGCCACCTGTAGGCGGGCTAGTTAGGATAAAGGTCGGAGAGGGAATTGACTGTTTTTGGCACCACTTGGTGAGACTCCTGGAGATACATGTCCGATAGAGTGGGGTATTGGGGGTCAATGATGACATACCCCAAAGCTGTTAAATGAGCGAAGTGGGCAGTGACAACTTGATAGACCGTGTCTAACCTGCTATCACAATTGGGTGTGAACCCAGTCTCATGCGTTGTCACACCAGCGCGATCACTAGAGTTTCGGAAGAAAATAAATTATTTTTCCTATCGTACATTACCGGTACTAGAGAACTCTATGAGATACATGCCGCGAAAACTGAAGAGGTTAGGCCTCACGCTGAGACGCCTAGACCTCCTCTCTCTCTAGGTAAAGGGGGGAAACCACCTAAGAAAAAGCTGACTTTTAGCCCACCGTCAGGACCTTGATAGCAATAGCGCAAGGCTCAATTATTTTAATTCTTATGGTAGACATAAACGTAGATATTCGGATTGTTAAAGTTGAGGTCCCTAATTACCCGAATCTCCACAAAACCTCCCAAGATCCTCGTCATATTCGGTAAGCTCCTCAGAAAACCACTCTCCCGTCTCGGGATCATACACTGCCTTTTCCTTAGCATAGGTATAACACAGCAAATCCCCCTGTGTATTCATGACCCTCCGCAATGGCACCTTCGGCTCCAGCTCATTGAGCCCAATCTCAAAGTCCAACGTGATATTCGGCCCACTGGTGCGGTTCCCAAAGGGAGGGGAATTTGCGATGGTGGGACCCGTAGCGTCTTTGAGTCTCGCTTCTGGGTCGACATTCTGCCATTTCCACCATTCGTGGTCGATGCTAGTGTGATGAAGATAGAACATCGGATCTCCAGGGCTAGCATAGACGTCCGCCATCTGACCAGCTTCCCCGCCGACGGATATGTGACCTGCCGCGTGGAAGCCGGCCTGTTCGATGATCAATCTGCCATCCCTAACTCCCCCTTGAACTTTGACATCATACGCGCCGAAGGTAGTCTCACAGTGGGTGCGGCGTACGACCTCTTCTTTGAGCCTTATAGTTGAAAGGGAGGGGGTGAAGTCCCTACGGAGACATTGGGGTCTTTTGGCGGTCGAATTAAATGGCCCCATGTGGATTGTGTAGTTGCTGAAGGGGCCGTCCGGGAGGCAGCCTCCGCCGGTGCGGCCAGTGACTTTGAAGAAGGGGTGTGAAGTGTTGCTGATGTATGGCCCGTTACCGCCGAAACCGGTTGTGGGAGACCAGATGGGAGAGTTAATAAAGGCATAATCTGAGGCGGAGTCGAGAGTCCAGTCCCAGTAGCTTTAACTTTCATTTAGTATTGATCGGAGTCAAGAGAAGGTGAGGGGGGGAGAATTACGGTTGTGCACCGCCATAACCACATTCCTCTCTCAGAGCCTTCTCGAAGGCCCAAAGCATGTATCGGTGCCAGTGTTGAAAAAATCCCTGCGGTTGGAGAAAGAGAATTATCACATCAGCCCTTGGGTATATTTTATAGATCTCTCCCACTAAAGAAATAACATACAACACCGTGGACAAAGTCCGCTTGACGAATATGTAGGCTTTGGAAGTCGTCATATCGAGTGACGGCGCCCGGGACAGTATTAGAAGTTATAGCAGGTCTTTTCTGCATGCATAGAACTGCATCAATGTATGCCTTTTTCTCTACATCTGGCAAGAGACGCCTATTTCCCCATTATGAGCCGCCCAACCAAATATCAGCTGATTATAGAAAGAGTTTTGTGAAATAAGAAATAAAAATACTCACCATTCCCTGCGGACAATTGGATTCTTACACTCGGTACCGTAGGTGGAATAAACCTCATCCGAAGAAGTAACAGCACGACATACGACGAGGGGGCTAACAAGTAGCAAGAAATTAAACAGCCAAGATAACTGCATTTTTTGAGAATTAAAATTTGCTCTGATGCGCAGAGAGCGAAGAGAAGGGGGGAGTGCACGCTAAGGAGGGAGAGTTGAAGAGGCATTTATACTTTCCAATTTGAATTTTGTACAAAGGCCCCGTCGTGGTGCAAGGCAGGGCAAAGTCCACAGCTGCAGATGGTCTTTTTTTGGCCCGGTTGTTAAGAGATCCTATTGAGAGCGAGAGACTGTGGGTTCGGGTGAGGCGGTGATGGTTTACTTCTGGATACTGTTAGATTTTATCTTTATCTGCCGGATAGACGAGCCTTTCTTCTTCACCACTTCTCTCGTCGTTAAACTACCCTTGGCTTTCTCCCACCACTTCTCTCTCCACAAACTTCACGTCTCCCGTTATGGATGCGTTTTTCATGAGGATCGCCCCATATTCACCATTTTCCCCTTCTACCCCTGACTTTGTTTCATATGTCGCCAACTCCGAGCTCCCTTCCCTCCTCCTTCCTATTGTTTTTCCTTCTTTCTGGATCGAGGATATAAATCCGCTCCTATCCCCTGTGGCCAATCAGGCTTATTTTCTCCCTTCCCAGCCACCCACGTCCGCAGATGCCGGCGAAAATGCAGTTTTCTAGTTTGGTGATGGTTTTTTTTGCTAATTGGACCTAGAGATTCTATCCTAGAATTTGTGCTGGTTGAATTGGTGGAATATGAGAAGAAGGTATATGAAAATGTGGTACTGTTGGAGCGTAATCTAATGGAAGGATAAATGGTACAGTGAGCACTATGGGGTTGTTATATATTTATATTGATATAATTTGTGGATAAAGGTCTAGAGCAGATACCAACTCTCTCTGGGCAAGGGCGTAATCTCTATTTTGAACAAAAGTTCCCTAGAAAGCCTTTTTGTGAACAAAAGGAATGGGAAGATCGTTTTGATTGCTGTCAAGAGGCCTCAAGCCCCTGTTAACCTACGGTCTTCTCCAAGTCCTCTTGTCTCAGGCGATCAAACTCTGCCAAGGCGCTACTCGACTTTTAGAGTTATTACCGCAATTCCTTTATAAGATAGATCTGCGATTATAAGCATCCCGAAGGGAGGCTTCTGGGGACGTTTTCACTGATAAACCTAGTCTTATCATGTGCTAATCCTGCTGATCCCGTTGCAAGGGGTTCCCATCGTCAATTTATCCAAGGAGGGTTAGCACTTAATAAGACAGGGTTTATCGGTATATATAGGAGAGAACACTACCGGTCTTCATAATGCCGCGAAGTTTCCGCAGTAGAGGGATCTAGAAGTAGGCTGATGTCCCTTACCAACTTTTCCAAGAGTGCGCAAATTACTGGTGTATGAGGGGAAAGAGAAGGAGCGGAAAAGTGGGTATAATACATATACAGTAGGTTTGTAAACGATGGGCTAGTTGAAAAGTCCAGGTTACCACCCTGGGCCTCATTGGAGCTTTTGGGCAGATAGGGCTGACTTGATATATGGCCGGCAAATAATTGCGAAATATTTTGGAGTAAAGTAAGAAAAAACCTCCATAGACACCTGGAATAATAATATAAAGAAAGGGTCTAGGGGGAAAATCGGCACCACATTGATACCACTGAAATTATGCTATTGGTGGTCCGGGTCAAGGCATTTTGACTGCTATATGCTTCAATGATTTCAGAGTTCAGAAATTCATCTACCAAATTTGCTCTGGGTGCCTCCATCCTCAGGTTGTTTATTTACAATTAACTAACCTTTCCTTTTCCACTGTAGTTACCCGTCTTTATTGTTGACATCCCGAGCCGCAGAATCATTGTCGACCCAAACCTCCTCATCCTTTTATCCGAGGAAACACGAACCACCACAATTCATTTCCAGCGATCATATTGCAGATCAATAACCAAATGCTAGCTAGTTCCGGTATATATTTAGATTTCACTTTCTCCATTAAATTTGATGCTCATATTTTCGAAAGTCTTAGAGTAGTAGTGCTGTACCTGGATACAAGGGTATTTGGGGCCCGGTAGTATAGTACCTGTACAAGCATACGGTACTCACCCAGGCAGCGTATTGCTCGAGCAAACCCTGTGCGAGTGCTTGTGTTACCGGCCCCAACTTCTCGCCGATACCAAAATACTCACTCTCCATCACTCGAATTTCCTAATCAGGCTTCGTCAACAGAAAAATGCCACTTCGCACAAGTAATGGAGGTGGGCCCGACTTTCGTCTACCCCGGGGTACTACACTAACAAGTACTCGGGCACAGTACAACTTGGCAGTCGTGTTTATTTTCTTCCCACCCCTGCCTCTTTTGCCAAGATTATCGTATACGCGCTTGACCAAATTAATTACAGCTCCGTTGCCGTGGTTGCAGTCAGAGGAGGACAAAGGTCTCGCTCTTCTGGATCCCCTAATGGACCAGGCTTCACGCAGGCGAATGGAAGGGGGGGGTTGAATATAGGGTAGTGTCTAGTCGGGGTACTCTGTTGTCATGAAAAGTATAAATTTAGTGGATGTTTTCTTGTCCCGACTTAGATGTGTAGTAGGAGAGTAGAAAAATGTACTAGTAGGAGAAAATGAATAACGGGGGTAACCTGCCCGCACTCATGTCTCCCCCCTACCCCCCCCCCCGCGAAAATTGGGAACACGTTTTGAAAAGCTACCACAAGCCAACAAAAAGTATGGTGTTTGTTGTTTGGGAGGGTCTGGTGAATAGTGCTAGTAGCCGGTGAAGGTCATGTATGAGAATAGCTTCACACTTTACAACAGCATTGAAGCTATGAGGTCTAAAGATATAATTGCTAGTTTGAGCGTGCGGAGGAGAGACATGTTTTAACCGTTAATGGCGGCATAGAGCTCGTTGATGAGAAGACCTTAATCCCACCCGTTCACTCTGGCTATGAGCTCTGGGTTTACCTGCTATTGCGCGTGTTGAGAAAAGCAGCATCCTGGCTGTCCTCCAAATGGGTCTAGAGAGGCTACCGTATTCCAAACAGTAATATCAACTGAATACCATAGTATTGGGTTCTGTGGAGGATAGGAATGATATGTTATGAAAGTTCCTTGGAGTGTTTGAAAACTCATATTATACCTTGAGGATTCCAGTTTGGCATACGTGCCAAACAACCCCTTAGTATTGAATGTAAGTGGGGAAAAAAATAACCGGTCGGGAGGTGCGGGCAATAGTATTATGCTACAAACTACTTTGAGAAAGCCCCCGAACTGCATTCTTAAATTTTTCCTATATGAGCCTGTGCCAATTAAAACCTGACTCTTGGCCTTTTTTGTTGTGAGTGGGAAAATGCCTTCCAACCCAAGTAACCATGCATAAATGTTTTGAGATAAGTTCACTTTATTAAAGTCTCCTTTTAAATACCAACTGCAGAGCCAAAAAAACTTTAATATTATTCTAAAGCTTCTAAAATATAGTTTAATGCCACTGGTCTTAATGTATGAAGATAGAATTAAAAAATGATGTTTATTTAAATTATTTTATATTAGTTTTCTACAAACATAGGGTGTAAACTATCTTGATTACATTAAAATAATATTATGTAATCCACCTGTTTTATATAAAGAAGTAGGATGTTACAATGATAGTATTTTGCAACAGTCGTCTTGAAAGCTAAATAGCTCAACAACTACTGGCCTTTCAGCAATTATTTTTAGTTTAATAGCTAGCTGGAAAGCTAGAGTTATTTTAGATAATAAAAAGGGTATTTCTGATTTTTTTGTTTTTTTTCACGTTGATGCCTGTCGACTGAGAGACAGATTTGAAGTACATTCACTCAAGCTTCACGATCTATGAGCCATTACAGACCTTCCAATAAGGCCTCTTTTAATTATCTTTTTAATCAGTCAACTGAGTGATGACTGCCACCCCCCCACCACACCAACCACCTCTGAAGCATCTGACCCGGGATCAGAGGCGAGACTATCAGCGGCTGCTGTTCATTAGGTGGAGGTATGCAAAAATACAAGAGCATACAGGATTTTCCCTTCGGCAGATTGAGTATGCATGCCCTCCCAGTTTTGCTTCACCGGCAACCACCAAAAAGTGATCTGGTCGACCTCTAGTGCTTACTCAAGTACAGATTGAGGATCTCATTGCCTATATTTGCAGTCAGCAAGGAATAGGTGACTCTTCAATGAACAGCTAGCTGCTCAGCTGGAGTTTGGAATAGGAAAAGCTGCAATTTGAACAGCATTGATAAGTGAAGGGTTTCATAGACGGCTTGTAATCAGAAAACCACCAATCTCAAAGTGAAATCATGTGATAACCCTCCGCTGGGTACAAGAGTATGCTGAGTGGTCTGGGGGTGTAACAGGTTTACTCCTGTCTAATGAAAAGGTACAATAGAGGGCTAGCGGTTGACCGGCAAGCGCTAGATCTAAGGGAGTCCTCAGAGAGCTCAAGAATTAAGAGAGATAATAGTTAAAGGGCAAGTGGAACTCTGAGATCGCCGTTCAACCAAGTATATTCATAAATCAAGAGTCTGCTGAAGTCTGCCGTTCTCCTGCTAGCCAGGAGATGAGTTTAAATACAAGAGTTCTCCCAGAGCGATAGTAATCAGATATCCTGCAACCACGATCATTACCGGGCAGTGCACCTTGCCCTGCATGTCCTGTGATCCCACATGAAACCTAAGAGTCATAACACTGCCTCAATGCTATCGTCAGCTTACATGACCGTTCCTTCACTTGTGTTCCTAAATAAAACAATCAACATGCAAAACTAAACTTAACACAAGCTACCGGGCCTTAATATAGCTCCGGGGCTGTAAAACAATCAAACTAATCAAAATAAGCAAAGTAATCAAAGTAAACATAGGAAATCCTGCACTCCGCTTCTGTATACAGTTACCGGAACATGTATACATGTTACAGGTGGGTAGTGGAATTCCATCCCATGCACAGATGAAATCTGGATTACGGGTGGGCAGCACACTAGGACCTGGGTTACTAGCAGGGTGGGGGAGGAATGAGATCGAACATGTATAGTAGAAAAGCATCAGAGGAGTAAGGTATCAGGCCTACCGGAAGGCTCAGCCTTCCTCTAGTGAATAAAGACCTATAGTTACCCTACCTTGGGTTCTGAGTTCAGAGGTGTCAACCTAGCACCCCCCTCCCACACCAGAGTTGGGACAACGCTACACTGGCAGATGCCGTTGTACTTGTGTCCCCTCACTAAAGACATGGTCTTTGGAGCCCTCCTCGTAACCCTGTATACATCGCGGCTGTCTGTCCAACCGGATCCCATTCGCAGGGTATATGAGGGAAGGCCTTTGGCCAGCTTATGCAAGTAGTTCCAGCCAAATCGGCCAATGTCGCATATGGTTACTGAACACTGCAGACGATAGTTGCAAAGGTGGTGACTAAGTAACGGGACACTTTTACGGACAATGTTTAAGCCACATCATTCTATACTCAACACTCCCACGAGGAAGGTCACAGAAGTGAGATATGTTGTTAGAAGAGGTAGTTTGAGAAATCAAACATACTCGTACTCGCATACGTCACTAGTACTCTTCGGATACTGATAGAACCATACAATTACGATATGACTATAGAGAGAGAATAGCCATTGGTGCGATTATTGGGACAAGTCTATCCTATGCCTTGCAGCTGTCGAGTGCAGGATACACCTGCAATGCTGAGATGTTCAATAACAAAGCTGGCCCCTTTGTTGGTTCAATCATGGAGACCATTCTGCTCATGCAATAGTAAGCAACACTCCATGATGACGAAGATGAATTACAAACGAATGGACTCATGTGTAGGAGCACCGTCAGAAATATTAATAGTGTGGTGATTCGGAAGTCAGGTGAGGTAACAGAATTGTCAGGGTCAAATGGTGTTCTCACTTTTGGAAGAAGCTGGAAGTTGTTAGCAGGTACTTAGTTAGTATGAGAACTAGATATAGGCCACGTCCACCCACATGCGGTATATAAATATTGAGGTGCCACCTGAGCTATTTGAATATCATCATGCAATGGAGAGGAGATCTTATTAATATACAACGGTTACGCTAGAAAATCTTTTATTACTTTACCGACTTCTACTTTAGTTATTGAGTCTTAAAGTGCAGGGTTCAGAGGTTGTTGTAATGACACTACGATAGGTAGCTACAATGACTATCACCTTAGCCCAAATGGTGTACCAAGTAGTACCCAGAGGTGGTATGGTCAGATATACTTAGTATACAAAGGGCTGGTATAGCTAGGGCAAGGCCTAGGGAAAACTAGAGTAGCTTCGGGTACTCTAGTAGGCAGGGTAATCTTTTGGGAGTAAGTTCGCACTGCTCTCTGGTATTGCACTATCTCCTTTGTGCTCTGCTGGTATGGTTGTACTTTTCAAAACATCGTGACCCCGCTTCCATCGGCCTTCCCCGTACTTCTCGTGTCAGTTAGCTCTGTGCCCTCCTCCTCCCGACGTCTGGATTGGCTGGCACCCTACTGCACGTGGCTCTACGCCCACACCCAGCTTCTGTCCTCCTTCTGATGTCCTCGGACTAGGGGGGTCATGTTATCCTTTCTGTCCCGGCTCTGTTTCCTGAAATAGCTGACCGGATCTTCCTCCGACTACCACGAGCCCTTCTTCACTGGGCGACACTTCCCTCAAACTCGATTACTCTTCCTGAGCCTCGGCTGGCAGGGCTATATGCCTCAGGGAGCTTTTCTCCCCTCGTTGCGTCCCCGAGACCCGTCATACAGGAGTCCCTATTCCTTCAGGAGCTGGGCCCAGTGGGGTTTTACTACAGTTTAGCTTATTAGGTGGTTTGACTTGGGGGAGTGGGTTTGTTTTCCTTTATTGGTGGTATCTACTGTCGGTTGGGGATGTTTTTCTTTTAGGCTAGGCTTTCGCGGGGGTTATTGGTTTGTGGTAATCAGGCACATCTTCTCATCTCCTTGTAGTTTCTACCCATAGTACCAGGCGGAGCTTTCTTTGTCGGGCAGGGTCAGAGGGTTTTAGCTTGGGGATAGCGGGATGGATTGTAGTTGGAGGTTTTGGACTACATGGCCCTTGCTTGGTCGAATGTCCATTGTACCTAACACTGTGGGATGTGCACAATTGTGCCTGCTGGCCCCAATAGAAACAATAAATAAACGAGATTCAAAAAATAAAAAAAATAAAATAGTCACAGTAGTTAGAGCTTTTCACACAACCATCTAAGTAATACAACACTCAGAGACTGGGGCATGGACCCAGCCCATTGACAGTGACCTTCCATAGGTGCAAGATATCTGATACCTTTACTCACCTTACCTCTCTACTACCCTACTCGTATGTGAGTACTCTACGCCTATAACGATAGGACTCTTCACGATCAGCTCTTAAGAAAGTAGGACTTGGATATCTTATAGTTTTCTGAACAAGAAGGAGGCAAGATCTCCAGGCAAGACATTTGCGTCCAATGTAAGGCTGACAAGCCTCATAGTATTTCTTCCTGGTGCAAAGTCAACAGCCACACCTTGCAGCACATAATTCACACCACTGCGGTGGTGAGCAAAAATTACTGCCCCGACAGTCCTTCCTTCCCCCTTTTGCAACCAGCCAAATTTATCCGTGTCTCTTCCCGTTAATAGATTCAAACCCTTGTATGATACGTACTGTTGGGTTCGAGTTATTAACATATTTTTGTTAAAAACAATAGGTTACAATTACTCTTCTAGAGTGCCACTAAGTGTTGCTGGCACAACATTTTTGGGTCACCCCCCCCCCCCCCGAGCTGTAAACTCAACTTTTCAAAATTGATATGATAGCTTGAACAGCTATCATACCAAACCAAATCGAAAGAGAAAAAACATCCTAGGCGCTATTTTCTTCCTTCTTCAGATCGCCTAGGTTTTTTGAATTAATTAATCTGATGGTTGCGGAGGCTATCTGATTCGAAAATTAGAAAATTTCAATCCACATTTTGGCCCGCAGGAACCGTACAGGCAGTGCGCTTGCCCTGCCGTAACCAAGCACGTTTTCTTTGCCGCGGGAGCGCCGGGCAAACCGCTTGGGAAAAATACATTCACACCTTCACACCTGTTACAATACAAAAGACACCCCAAGAAAAAGAATAAAGGACCCTCTCAATTCTTTTCTGAACCCGCATGAATCAATTTTTTCCAGCTCTCGCCGCCAATTTTGTCTGAGAAATCTCTGATATCCCTCACTAAGACATCTGGAGTCTCGAGGGACGCAAAGTGCCCACCTTTTGTGTGCTCGCGCCAGAATACGATGTTCTCTGCCACGCGGCATTTAGCCCATCCGGGTGTGCAATATCCGACGTCTGTAGATTGTTAGCGGAGCGCGAAGAGGAAAATGGGAGAATAGGGGAAATACGAACCCTTGGGGAAGGACGAAGCACCAAAGTACACCTCTGAAGGTATTACCCTCCTGAGGATATTAGCCTTGAGGTCTATAATACCCTCTTTATAGAGATTTGCGAATGCGCTGTTTCCTGGAAGGATGTACATCTGAATACAAATGTAAGTAAAGCTTATTTAGAGGAGGGGCGAGATGCTAACCATGCAAAGAGTAATAACCTCATCCTCCGTCCACTCATAATCATCCACCAAGGAGTCAATCTTGTCCCTAATCCAAGCAGCGAATCCAAGCGGCGAATCCACAAGCGCGAACGCGATCGTCATTGGCTTTGTGCTCATCATTTCTGCATACCCATTCTCCTCCTCCCTCCACCAAATCATCCGCTCAATCATCTTCTTCTGGTAAGGCGTCATCCACCGAGTTGCAAGATAGAACAGTTCAAGTGGATTTCTCAGAGCTGAAGGGGGTAGCGCGACAATAAAGTTTACATGTACGCCGATACATGCTTTCGGATTATCCGCCGCGAGGTATCGGCAAATCATCGATCCCCAATCCCCACCTTGAGCAACGTAGTGATCATATCCAAGTACCATCATCAATTTGTGAAAGACCCCAGCGATCTTCTCAGGCCCGAAGTTCTTAACCTTTGGCGGGCTGGAGAACCCAATCCCGGGCAGAGATGGAGCGACAACGTGAAAAGCCTGCGCTTTCTCAGAAGGAGGATGTGTAAGAGGAGTTACGATCTTTTCGACCTCCAAAAAAGAGCCGGGCCATCCATGGACGAATATGAGAGGGATAGCGTCCGGTCGTGGGGACCTATGGTGGACGAAATGAATATTGAGGTCTTCGCCCGCGTGCAATATTGGAACGGTGTATTGCTTTAGCGATTTATTAAGCCGGTCTTCAACTGCCCGCCAATTGTACCTGTTATTCCAGTGGTCTTGCAGCGCTGTCATAGTTTCGTGGGAGACACCGTATGTCGCCGCCTTACCATCCGGGTGTGCGATCGGCGGTGGGAGCCGGGCGGTATGTACCCGGTCATGAATAAACCCGAGAAGCGAATCCGGAACATGGATCTCGAACGGAGTCGGAGTCGGCATTTTTGTCAATTATTCCTTTTTACACCTGAAGGAGCGAGGGAAATGCTTTGAAAACCAGGATGGAAATATGGGGGTGATTCGCCTGCTTTAAAGTACCTGTGACAGTGAGGGGTTAGCCGATGGGTGGAAAAAATGTATGATGAGTGGAAGCTCGACCGCACCTATTAGAGTTGCCAGTTGCCCTCCGAGGGGAGATTTTAGCAAAGGTGGTTCGCTCTGGGCGTAAAATAAAGTATGAGGCTGCTAGAAAAAACAGGAAAATCAGATGCTAATATGATGTGGCATGCAACTTGTGATAGGCTAAAGAGATAAAACTGTTAGGATACCGTTATCCGGGGAAAGGTTCTGGACCTGGGTTCTTGTGGTAGCACAGGATTTGTGTAACAAGCCTGAGGAATTTCACCATCTGTACCGGACTGTATCTGAATGGACAGTTCCGAGCCTCTTAAGCCCCGGGATTATAATTATAATATAACTAATGGGGCGGGTTTAGAGTCCTCAACTTCCCCATTGTATTGAGAGTTATTCTATGTAATTTATAGATTGGGGCAGGCACAACTACATTTCGCTGGGTTTGTATATAGAAGTTGTCCCTTAACCAATTGGGGGGTTTGGCACAAAAAAAAAAAGGCAAGCATGGCATTTTATATTGGAGGCGGAGTCTGGCAGTCTGGCAGTCTTTCTTTGGGGCTATTCTATCTGAAGTCTGAGGACGTGCGAGGGTCTAACTATCATTAATAAGGCTGGCATTTCATAGTGATCACCCCATTCCTATCAATATAGCTCCCTGGCTCTTGGATTTCCTAGAAAGAGGATTATTTCTTGATATGATAGGCTCTGGGGTTTAATAGCTAAAATATTGGGATTACCGTTTTGAGGAGAGTGAAGGCGGCTATAGCCCCCCAGTAGGAACGGGATCAATAAACTACAAAGCAGATTGTAGTTTACTAATGTTGCGGGAGCCAACTGGAAGGTTCTCATTACCGAAGAGGTCTCGATCCGACGTTCTTTACTTATGTTTAAAGGACATTGTACACATACATGCGGGCTGGTTCTGATGAATTCCTACACAAAAGCACCACAATAAGTAGGCAAGAAAGAAGAACAGGGGACCACGAATTCGGAATCTATTCTCTTTAGTCTCAGGCTCCCCCAAAAGTGGGACCTTGTCGGTGTGTCTTCTTAGGGGTGAGTGACCGGCCATGACCGGTGTTTACAGGAAGATTCCCGGCTGCAGGGTGGCTGTAGCAGGTATTAAAAGATGTTGTAAGCCCCGTGAACCTCCCTTTTGCTCCCAATTTTTTTATTTTCCTGGAATCTTTCCTTTCCTTTCCTTCCTTCCTTCTATTTTCCTCCCTTCTGAATTCCCGGCGATAGCTCGAAGGCCCGGCACCTAACATGCAGGGGAGGGATAGGTTTCGTCGGGTTTACGATTTGAATTGAACTCTACATGGCCCGATAGATAGTCTGCGATGGAAGGAGAGATAAACGTCTTGGGTCACCTGCTCTGCGTATTGAAAAGAGTAGATATCGGGGCATTGTCACGTAAGTGTATTATGCTATTTTGGAATATGCCCAAATCAAAGCTTTGATCACTTGGGGACTGCAGAGAGACCAAGGTTAATTTTTGGTGTATTTAAAGGCTGCTCCAAACCGGCAGCCTCAGTATGGTGAATTTGTCCGGGATATCATACCAAAATTCTCTCGAGAGAACAATATGAAAATAAGGCTAACATTTGACAAACCGAATAGGAACAGTTACAGGGAGAGGGACAGTAATATTGTGGACCAGAGCTAACTTCAGACACTGTTCGGCGCTGCCCTTTTATTCGATATTTTTCTCAATACAAATTTTTTTGGTTGAAGGGGTAGTAGTACACGCACAAGTAGCCCGGTGTTTCCCAAAGGGAATATTGGTACCGGTGGTTATCTGGTTTTAGAGGTGAGAAAGAAAAACCCACATTTCTATTTTTTCTTTGATTTATCCAATTATGGTCGTAATATAACGTACAAATAAATAAAGTTTTAATAGTTGAAGTGTTCATTAAGTGTTCATTTGCTCTGAACAGAACATGAAAAAACAAATTTTACTATATTAAATTTTATCGTCGGTTCACAAGGATTCCGACTTTCCCGGCAAGCTTTTAACTTTTACCTAAGGGACTGTTTCATAAGAATATTGTAAAATATTACAACACTCCTTGTTAGAATATATACCTTTTTCTTATTTTTAGCTTTATCGCAATCAATCTTTACTGGCGCGTGCCAAACGGGCTCTCAGGTAGAGTACTGTGGGATGTGGATTGCGTAGGGGTCTTGCACCGTTTATCCAGTTTGATAGAGGACAAGGCTTCCAACCAGATGTCTCGAGAGAGAGAGCTAGTATCAATGCCATAACTATTGAGATGGGATTAGCATATAATCAAGTAATATTACTATATTCGGCACCTTCAGAGTTTGCTTCTACAGTACTTACCTCCTCCGCAGTCGGTTAGCCTCTTATTCTCTTTGGTTTAGTATTCCTGCTGCGTGGAATAAAACCCCCCGACCGCCGATACCCCCGACCGCCGATACCCCCGACCGCCGATACCCCCGCCCGCGGATGTAGATCGCGTATCTCTTTACGGGGGATGATATTGCGTTTTTTTCGGAATGGTGTTAACATTGTGTCTTAATTGCTTTGTGGGGACTCGGAGTGATCTTCTGTGCATTCACTATTGGGCATATGATTTGTCGTTTTTCTCTCTTTAAAACTAATTTCGGAAGAGAACCCTGCGTCGCCCCGCTGTATGCCGTGCTTGGTGTGTCGCACACTATATGAAAGGAACTCGACCTATTACTAACTTCCATTTCGATACTTTCAATAACATATAATTTTGAAGAGAAAAACTATCTTATGGGGGTCGCTGGATTACTCTGCGGTTCTCTGGGGACTGGAGTTCCTGTTCCCATATGTGTGTTGTAGGTGCTTCTTGATTACTCTTCAGGAACGCCATAAGTTAGGTAGGAAAAGCTCCTTGAGTTTCTAGCTAGTGATTGGCCCTGCTCCAGTGAACCTCCAGGCTTCCAGCTGTGCTTATCTAGGAGGCCCGAACCCAGCATACCAACTCAGAGATTTTTGTCCGGCACTAGTTTTTACACCAAATTTTGTGAAAGTGACAACCCTGATGCTACCCTGGTGAAAACAATTGAGACTTTGACCTTTGCTAGAAACTCACTCTGTGCTCAACAAATTAATAGCAGATATGAAAAGAAGCAAAATTGGGCTCTTATCTGCAATCGTATCGATCGGTATGAGAGTGAATAGAACGTTGTATAGGGCTCCATACAAAAGGTTAAATGGCCACCATATGCCTCCCACTTAGACACTGTTCGGTTGTGATGGGACCGTTCCGTTGGGCGTCCGTTTCTGCTGTGAAAATGACCTTCTCTCCGTTTTGAAACGGTCATTTGTATGGGACAACGGAACGGTCCCATCACAACCGAACAGGGCCTTAGCTAATATTTTAGCTAGGGCATTGTGATTTTTAAGAGTATTATAAAGGGTCTTTTTTTATATTTAATGTTTCCTGTTAACTTGATAATACACTATGTAGCTTTGGTAGATTCTGGAAGGCCTTTATCCCATCAGAATCGGGGTGAAAATATGTGTTTTTGGTGTAAAAAGGCCCTCAAACGAGAGGTTTTGGTCTACTGCTTTATAGTCGAAGGTCTTTTAGAGAGTCGAAAAAACCCATGTAGGTGGAGCGCTCGTTAGACACCAGCGAAGCGGGATGCGTAAATGTACCCGATTGGTTTGATCATTGCCTGGTTAATTAACGCGGAGGATGCTTAGCAGCTCCGAATATGGAGAGGTATCGTATACCACTAATAAGCCCTCTTATATACAGCCCCATACGGCTTAGAAACTCTTTGCAGCTGAGTTCCTGGATCAGTTTGATCTCTATGAAAAGTGTCTAAAATGTAGATAATATTATGACCTTTAAGGCTCGGCTGCCTTCGGCATAATAGAGATTTTTTTCCTACATTTTCTCCCGGGAGTCCCACCTCAGACTCTCACCGTGTGTTCCGGCACATGCTGTCCTATGATTAGATCTTCATAAACTCGTTCTTTGGGCGGTACGGTACGCCAGGGAATACTAGTCACGTGGCTTCTATTTTCTCCATTAATGTTTTACAGGACACGAGATGAAATCTCTTGACACTCGTCTGAATGTATTTCCTGAAACAGCCTGACTTACGTTCCTAGAGGGAAAGCCAATTAAACGCCTGGAGAGGCCTAACAACATAATCGAAGGTCCTATTTCCTCCTATACACAACCGAATACCGCGACAGTCAAAATTAAACCATCCCACCTAGGGGATCTCGATATAAACAAAAGTCACCAAAAATAAAATAAAAGATGATATAATCAGCATATACTCACTTCAAGCTCAAGATTCTGATCCCCTTAATCTCCTCAAGCACATTCATCATTGACGTCCTGCTCCCACCAGCCTTTTTCTTGCCCTTTACCTTGGTCTTGAACCTAGCCGCAACCCCTTCCAGGGCTTCAACGGTTCCCACAACCTCCTCCTCCCACTCCTCAATGGAATGATAATTCCCCCTTAAATCATCCGGCTTGATTTCTCGCAGCGTGGCAAGACATCTTTGCATCTCACCTAATATATGCAGAATCTCAGAAGACCAGACGATCGCCTGTTCAATCCACTCCTCGTCTGATCCTTCTGCCCCTACCTTAGCCTTTTCAGTCACGGAAGCGTCGGGAGGGAGTAGGCGGATATAGAAGGCTAGGGTCGAGGAGAGAGAGTTAAAGTTTTTGAGGGAGCGAACGCAGTGGGTTGGCGAGGCTGTTATTGACTGGAGGTAGGTTAGTAGATCCAATGGAAGGGTAGTGGGTGGAGCCGTGTGAGTTATGTCCACGTTCGTGGTGGAATGTAGTGAGATAGTGGAGACGGCACGGGGGCGAGGCCTAATTAAGGGGATACTATTAGCTGCGCCCATAATTGGAATCTGTTGGTATTGGGGTCGAGGTAGCGCGTTTTCCTAGGTGTGGGATGAAGGGAAAGGGAAAAGAAATTGGTTGGCATCTTAGCGATTATATTCAGTGTGATGTATTCAAGATTGCTAAGTGGATGGCAAGATGAGAGGGAGAAAGAGAATTGAAAACTAATTTTCTTAAACATAATATCGGTGGATGAATCTCTTACTGGAAATAGTAATACATGATATCATACTTGAAAAACGACGGAATCATGAAATATCACACTCCCCAGCTCCGTCCTACTAACTGAAACATCCTCTCAAGCTTCCTGATCTAAGGAACTTACTTCAGTTTATACTACCGCCCCCGGCCGTCCATCTTGGCCTGCTCTTCCCCTAACTTCAGAAATCCTTTCGCGATACTTCAAGATTAACCCCTGACACCGCTCCATATCATCTCCGACCAGCCTGCTCAACACCTTAGCGTTATCAAGTGCTCGTGCGCATACCTCCGCTGCGATATCGTGTTCTTTTTTCTTTGCTTTCAAGAACTTCTCCAACTTCTCCAAAAGTGAGACCTCTAGTTCTATCTCTAAGACATCGGACGGAAGGAGGTTTGGGGGGGTGCTAGAACGTGGTGATGATGATGGGGACATGGTTGTTTTGGGGCTTATCCACCAGTGGTAGCGTTTACGGGGAGGATCGATGGGGATAGTGAGACCGCAGCAGAGTAGCTCGAGGTAGGCTTCCATGGCGGGTGGAGTGCTAGAATTTCGGATGTGTAGAAGGGGTTATATGGGAATTCGAAATTACTGGTGCTGATACGTCTCACTCCCTGTAATGATAATTACTGGGAATGATAGAAGGTTCGTGACAGGGGGGATTCCGGTGGATTGTTCTGGGGATTTGTGCCTGGTTCCATGAGTTCTAAATTGTCTACCCATAGGTATGCGAGGTATAAACTCCCAGAAAAACCTAGATCTAGAAGAATAAGTACTCTATTTTTGATATGCTTGTTATCAGTTGGGACGAGGTTCTATTTCGGGAATGACCCAAGTGACTATTTCTAACCCTAACCCATGAGCACTTTTGAGGCCCTATTAGGGAACGGGGCAGCCCGAACCCTACAGGCACTATAACCTTGAAAATAGCTCTTAGCTCCAAACCCTGAACTAATGTGCCCAGCGAAGCGGAGCGGGTATGTACCACTAGCCCCTAGGGGTGAATTCCCGATCTCTTTTGTTTAGATACTCTTAGAGCCTGTTTGGCTAAAACGCTTCCTTCCGTCGGGCGACCGTTTCTGCTGTGGAAATCACCGTCTCTCCGTTTTGAAACGGAAGGGAATGGGTCATTTGTATGGGAGAACGGAACAGAACCGTTGCAGGCAAACAGGCTCTTATAGTTTGTCTTCCAGTTATGAAATAAATGATCAAGATAGAGTGTCGGGTTGGGGTGTTTCAACCCTTTCCCTTTCGTTTCAAAACCGAGAGAAGCCTACTTTCACAGCAGAAACGGTCGCCCAGAGGAAAGGCCCTAAATTTCTCTTTTATTTTGACTCCCTATTTGTCTCCCTACCGAGAAGCGGGGTGTGACTTTATCTAGGAATCTCACAAGTGCTTAGCGACAATTTCTCCTTCAAGCGCGCATCAAACTTTTAGCCGTGAGGTGCATTATACGAAGGCGAATTAATGGAATCCGAGGTTTGCCCTAAGGGGCTATAACACATATGGGTGCAGTTCAGCGAAAAAGGTGAAGATTGCCAACAACAACAAAATAAGGTAAATGACTCTGAGAATACAGCACCTGATAGAGAACACTCTGAGTATCTTGAAATATATTTGATTTGAAAATTGGAGTTATATTTGACCTTTAATGATTATTTTAAAAATTAGTCAAAAATTTTTTTACATAAATGCATAGCCTGCTATTAGATCTTCCTATATTCTGCTTTTCAAATATTTTCATTAGTACAATTCAAAGTTATTGGTGTATTTGTTTCAATACTTACACTTTGAGTCTATTTTACAAATTTGATAAACCTGTTGCAAGCATATCTGATGCAACAAAAGTTAGATTAAAAATAGATTCACAGGAGTTAAAACTGCTATTAAATTTGCTTACTCAGCTATTATAACTTGTTTTGAATTCTATATCAAAATTGAACATGTATTCAAATTGGTTACTTTGATGAAAACAAATAATTTTTACATAGAATCAATCAGTGAATTATGAATATCATTTATCTTCTATTCCTGAGAGATATACTTTATAGGTTGTTGAGTTATTTCACTTTCATTGTCAAAAACTGTTTATCTCTTTTTCTCAAAACCTTTCTGGTTGCTATACAAACTAAAACTCCTTTTAAAACACCTAAAAAGCGATTTCACTCATCTCCCCTGCACTGCACCCATATCATAGCTTATCTGGTATCATAGAGCAGGCACTTGAGATTAAAGTTTGCTTATTTAGCCCTGCAGTGATGGAGTATCATAGCCCCATCGTGGGATATCAGGTTAGGGCACACTTGTGAGTGTGAATGGGGCCGTCACCATGTCGAGGGTGACTGGTGTTTCTGGTGGTTGTGTGATAGAGAACCCACTGTATGAGTGGCCACCGCAAATTGTATTTAGTCTCAGCTGCCTTCCTTTCTCTGTATGATACATCACGATTGACATCGAACATCGAACACATCTCAGTTTTCCTATCACACCTTTGTTCCGGGCTTCTCACTGCGCTGGTCTCACGGTAGCCTCATAGCGGTGCTTGTACGGTGGCAGTTTTCCCTCCGCTAGACCAGACTTCCATCATGCAGTGCCTATTCCGAGACCTCCTGAGGGGAACCCCACCCCTACACAGCCAAACCAAATGATACCCTCCCTTTCAGAAACCCATCAATGCAAGAGGATAACACAATAAGCTCGCGGAAAGTCGCACAATGAAAAGTTTCACATCCACACCCTCAATTCTCCATGAGAGCCCGTGGGTTCCTTTGTCTGAGTCTTGGCATCGAGTGATTGACCATGATGATCAATGGAACCCGTTTTCGGCCTTAAAAAATCCAGAAGCAGTAGCATGGTAGTGTGATACTCAGAGGTAAATGGATGCTATTGAAACAGCGCCCTTCTTGATACATGAAGAGGCTAGGCTGGGGGGGAGCATATAGCTGAAGAAGAGAATGGGACAACTCCATTCCCCGCCTACCACCAAAAGAAAAGGTAGGGTCATTTGGAAAACCACCGACCACCAAAAATTATTCAACATTCAAGATATCGCGTGGGTAGCGTAAGTAATCTCTGAGAATTACTTGCATTGATTTTAGGAATTTCTCCTCGAGTAAGTCTCCATCCATAACCGCTGGAATCGAAATTTTCTGAAAATAGCGCTCTCAAGATGTAGCTTTTCTAGTATAGAAGGGAGAGGACCCTTGAACTGCCATTCTATTTGAAATAACCGGTAGAGAGGAAATGATATTTATATACATAAAAACGGGGAAATGTAATGTGGGGAGTTATTTCTCATTCCACTCTTTTGTGACTGAGTTGTTGATGTTAGTATTATCTACTACCCCCGGCTCTTAACACATCGAATAGGTGCTAGATTAGAGGGAATTGTAGGGTTGCGAGGGGGCAAAATCGCGCCAGCAGTCCCACTGTGCTACTCGCCAACTCCCCCCTCTCTCATTATCCCTCACCGCATCCCTCTTTTTTGATACCTTTAATTTCACTCCAACACTTGCATCTTTCTTTCCCTACCTCCAACACTCTTTCTGCATCCCCAGACGGGGCAAGCATCAAATCATCCTTTCTTCTCTCTGCCCCCCTGGCTACCTACTATCCACCACCCCCGTCGAAAAAAAACAAGAAACAATTACTATTTCCTCACCAACAACCTCCCAAAACGGCATGCATATTCAGTATAGACCAGACATTCCTCGCACCACCTTCGAGTCTGTGGACCCACTTCATACTCAATGGGATTACCTCGAGAGTATCGGCCCACCTGCGACTGATAATTCCGGCCCTACCCCTTCTTCCGGGCCGTCTGCTGCTACTACTGCTACTACTGCTACTACTACCCCCACCGAATCTATCCCTCTGGATGGGCGGAAGAGGGAACACATCCTGTACAGTCGCAGGCTCGTCCGCCGCTACATTGACATCACTTGTTTGCGACTTGGCAGAGAGCCCCCGGGAGCAGAGGGGTTTTCAGGCCCACAACTGGTGTCTGCGCTCGTACGGGCTGGTAAGGACTTAGATCTGGTTGCAAAGGCAGGCCAGCTGAAAAGCCAATCTGCCGTTTCTCTCTGGAATGCTGTACAGTACGCTTTGCGTGGAGAGTTTATTACGCTTGAGCAAGCTACTATTCGTGGGTGTGGTCCTGATGCCATTTTTGTAGCCCCTTCTGTATCCTCCTCGCTTTCCGATGCTTATCCTTCGCCCCTGTCTGTGAAGGATAAGGGGAAGAAAAAGGCTCAGGCGAAGAAAATAAAGAAAGAACATGCACCTAACTTGAACACTTTTAGCGCAAAGCTCCTCCGCTTGGGCAGCGTGGAGCCCACTATCAAGGAGCACTTCGAAATACTTTGCAAAACGCAAAATAAAAGAAATGCCACCCCGGCTGTCACCACCCCAATAACGCCAAAGCTTACCGCTCTTTCTCCTGCTGCTCCTGTTTCCGCGGCATTGACCCGCACACCTACTTCCTGTTGCAAACCCGACACCGGTACACTCCCCAGGGCACTCCACTCCCCCGAGAACGAGTTCATATCGCCCATACCGCCTCTCCCATTACCAAACTTTACCCCGACGGGAAGTCCCTTAAAGAGAAAAACCCCTCGGAAAAGAGAGCCTTCCGACCCAGAGGCTAACCGGATATTCAAACGCGAACTGTGCTCCCCGCTATTGCGTACTAGACGTGTGCACTCTTCGGAGAGAGACAAGGACAAAGCATTGTCACTAGCGCGGGCTAGTAGGAAACTTCCCCCAAAACCAATGCTAGAATTTAAATCCCACTCAGAGCTTAGCGCCTCTGGGATTTCAGGAGTGTTGAGAACGCTGAGTGTCTACCACGATCGGGCGAATGACTGGAGTCAGAGGTACCTTGAGGAGCAGAGGAAGGATTTGGCAGGGACATTGGAGACATGGGCGGCGATTTTGGGACAGAAAGTACGCCGAGCTCCTCTCCCAGGCTCGTCATCTCTTCCTAGAGCTCGGCTCCGCGAGCCTGAGCTTCCCGAGGAGCCAGCGAGAGGGATCACACCATCCAGATTGAGGCAGATTACTTTCCCAGATCAGCTGTCCGGTTCTGCATCTGATAAATATAAGATCAAGCCAGAGCCTCTTGCGCAGTCACCTAAGAGAAGGATGGAAGCTGGTATTGCCTGTCTTGAGAGCCTTATAGCTAGATTCTCGAAGTCCCCCCAGGTTCCTCTCATCGGTCAATTATCCACCCCTACTCCTGTTGAACACAAACTTAAGCGAGAGGAACTCGTGCAATTGCCCCAGGAAACGGTAGATTCTAAATCAATTCCCACAATAATCCCACCACTCAGTTCGAAGAGAAAGCTCTCATCAATGGCCGATGTGAAGGACCTGGACAACCAGGGCTCACTAATACGACAAAAGAGGTTGAAAGCGAGGCTCGAGAGGTCTGGTGGTGTGAAAATTGATGAACTCCGAGAGAAGCTAAATTCCGAGACTTCCGGTAAGCAGAGAGAGTCTCGCAAAGGTCAGCGAAAACAAGTCGAAGAATTGGTCCCAGCGACGGAAGGGTCTACTCCAACCATAGCGGAAATATCACCTTCTGGTTCGATGTTAAAGCCCTCCCTAATCACTCGTGCTAACAACCTGATGGATTTGGAATCGCCGCTGGTACAGAGACAGTGGAGGGTTGAGCAGAAGAAATCCACTAGTAGAAAAATTGAAGAACCCCTACAGGAGCAGAATTCCGGCCCCAATAGGAAGGCAAAGTCTCTTGGGGGTGTTGAGACGTCTTCTCAGCCAGACGCTGGAAATTATGAGAAGAGGGCACTGCTAGCTAGTGGCCGGGACACAGTGGAGCATCAAATTACAACGAGACTTCATTTAAAGCGCAAGAGGGCAAATGTTGAGGACCTGAGCAAGTATGGGGAGGATTTTCTTCGTCCTGCCAAGCGGGTGAGGATAACTGGACCTCTTAGGCCACTATCTGCCCCCCTTCCTGTGGCTCAATGTGTGAGCTCTTAATAGTGAGCGATACAGCAACCCCTAGGTTAGCATACAGGTTCTAGATAAAAAAATATTTACTATAATATCTTGCGGCGGTTGGTTTTATTTTTTCTGGACCTCTGAAATCGGTTTCCCTACCGACTTCAACTTTCCATTAACAAGTAGCAGGGGAGATGTTTTGGCGGATTTACCAGTACAAGACAACAGTAGTTAACCAGTAAAATAATCCCTGTTCTGTATGGGAACATCTCCTAGGGTACTTGCCTTTGGTACTCTCAATAACTCAATTTGCACAAGTTGCAGGCTAGATCTACATCTCTATTTACAAGTATCATATCATACTCGGGGAGATGTTTTCGCACAAGACGGGGATTGTTAACCAGCAAAATAATCTCTTCCTTAGACGAAAACATTTCTCTTGGTACTTGACTAGTAAAAGTTTAAAACATTGTTTCATATTTTAACCAAGCGTTTTAATAAAGAAAAGCATCACCTGTGGAGAGAAAGAAAGTGACAATCCCGGCACTTCCAGTCGCCCCGTCCGACAAAGGACGAGAGTGTCTCATCCTTGGACGGGGTGGACGACCGTCGGCTACAGACCCGCAAAATTAGCCAATGAGACAAATACTGGTACTCGAATACCGGTATCGTTATTCAAGTTAAGGTTAAAAATGGAAGTCGGGCATGGCTGGCGCTCGTCTTTTGTCGTCCCCAGCCCAGCACGTGACAATGTGCCTCTTAGCCCCAGTTCCAGATATTACCCGTATGACCAATTATTTTATCACGCCTACCCCTGCAGTCTCTACATCGTCCCAAGTTCCTACCTAGCACCGGCGTGATCAACATCACATATCCTCCCCAACTGGGTACAAACTTAAACCTGGCTCTCTGCAGTCGGGCTGATCTCAAATCTAGGGTTGACTTCCATCTGTATTGTCACTATACCCTATTACGAAAACCTCTCCGCCAGCGAGTGGAGACTGAATTACACCAGGGTAACGATTTACAATCCCTATCCTCGTTATTCAAATGCAGTTCTTTGTTCTAGCGGGCATTGTGCAAGTTTCCCCGATTCAAAAATACACAAGCTAAGTACCTTAGATCTCAATTAACGTCTCCAATTGCTGCGGGCCACCCTTCATCGGTTGCGGGAGCCCGCACTGACTAGGGAGACGTTCGTTCCTCGGCGAAGCACATCCTGTACCCGCATAGTACCCGCTCAGGCCATCATTGAGAAGCCATAATCAAGCACGACACGGACTGTCATATCAGCGACTCCGCGTATCCGTGTTGTTTATGTACGTATGCGAACTTATCTATACCTCTAAGTCGGTTCGATTGGCTTTTAACCCCGCTCAGACGCAGTATCCCTAGTCTACGGCCTCTAGTCCCAACCTCATAACTTCAATCCCTATTGGCGGAGCTGGCTTTATGGATGTGGATGTTTTATATTCATATCCATGGAAGGTCCTATTGTCCCAAACACCCTTGGTTTGATTCTCCTGAAGTTTAAACGGCTTGCCTTGGTGGTTTGATCAGGCATAATTAGCATGGTGGGTTCGGGTTGGAACAGTAATTTTCTGGATGGCAGAGGCCCAGGAATGTTGACAAGGCCTTTTTCATTCTCATCTAGGCTCCGCAATTGATATTGCCATAGACACATGTGAACATCAAAGGTGCGCGCTTTAAGACTCCCGAAAATATCATGCGACTATATAAATCATCTTTCTGATATATTCCCCCTCATTATATAGTATTACGTGTATATGCCTGGTATTATGTCCTCCAAAGTGCTATTCTGGTAACTCTAGAGACTAGCATTGTGCATATCTTACACACCTTTCAATCGAGGTAGACCCTATTGTTTCCCAGTAAAATGGCTTTTTGCCCTTTGTCTCTTGATGTGGGCGTTCGGGCCCTTCAATTCTTTGTTTGCTCAAGACGAAGAAGAAAAAGCCAAAATTCATAAGCGTAAATTTCCTTTCTCTTGTTTCCCCCGAGGTCCAGACAATAGATGTTTAAAGATATGGTCTATGCTCAGGACAGAGGCCGATAGAGGGAAGGGAGCGACATCCTCACTTCAAACATACTATTGCGATAGCCGACACCTCAGCTACGTATGAACTCCCAGAGTCCTGACAGACATGGTCCGACAAATTTTTCCGACGGTTTTGCGAATTGATCGTGGCCGACTCAGCCCTCTGATTCCCGTACCTCAAGTCAACCCCGCTACCCTTCCTGAGTTGAACACTTTTCTTGGTCATTTCAGCGATGATAACTTCACGGCGGCGAGGGCGGCCCAGCGAGTGACCGCTTTGGGAGCCTGGAATGAGCCTGTCATTCAAGATCTGGATAACGAACACCAATTTGAGGGGCTCAATCCTTGGGGTATCGACCTTGATCGCCCCTCTGATTCTCTGTGGAGGCTTTATTGCGAATCTCTTTCCAGGAGATACCCAAACCGATATCCTCTAATCCTCTCAAACCCGATTTCGCTAGACCATTTACCAGCTACCTTTTTAACTCCCGAAATACGCCAGAGACTCCCTCAATGCTCAAACCTGCTGTTTATTCTCCGGAACAACGCCCGAGAATACTGGTTCGGGGATTTAAATTTCCAAACCACGACGCTACACATCCTCACCCCATGGCCGGCTGGTACAATCTCAGTACCGGATAATTTATCGGCCCATGGTGCCCTTGAACAATGCTTGCGAGTAGCGACTAGAGATCCTACCTGCAGGATAACCCGTGCTCAGGGTTACAACATCTCTTCCCCTCCTCCAACAATCGCGCGTACTTGGCGATACGCCTTGAGGGCCATGGCCTTATGGCACGAAAGCAGTAGCCCCGATCAATTTTGGCCTAGCCCAGCGACCCCCATTGATTCAGGAGGTTGGGGTATGCCAGGATTTATGAGCGGACTCGTAGATATTCTCTACCAAGTAAGTGGATAAAACTACGTGTGCTATCGATGATACTCATGAGGGTGGTCTAGCAACAAAACGAGAATCCCGAAGGTCCCGCACAGCAACTACAAGCAGCCGCTAGTCCCACCCAGCAACTACAAGCAGTTGCTCCAGTGGATATGACAAGTGAGATTGAGCAGGTGTTCCGAGCGCTCAATGGTCACATCAGGGCCATCGAGTTTGCCCAACGGGAGATCGACAATGGCGCCGAAGCCATCCTATTTCAAGGTGTCCCAGACTCACGAGTTGATGAATGTGATCCTACAGGAACTGGACCTTGTCCAATCGAAGTGACGGCCCTGCATCGATGTCAGAAGCAAATCTTTTTGGGGTAAGAATTATCCCCCTCAGAGTCCAAGAAGACCGGATATCGTTGTTGCGAATAGGAGCTAAGTTAAACACCCAGCCGAACTCTACCGGCTGTCAAGATGGTAGATATTAATCCAGCGAGCCAGACGGAGCGTTTTCGCAGGCAAATGGACAGCCACCCACCCGGAGGTGACCTCCCCAGCCCACATTCGCCCGTCATCAGTGGCCACTAACAAATGCATAGCTAGCGCCGAGTTGATCGCGGCCAACCGGCGGGATATCGAATTACAATGGAATCCCGGTGTCAATAAACTTATGGTAGCCTTGGACGAAAATGGTCAGGGTTTCATCAAAGGCTTTGGGCTGCCCCAATATCCCGTTTATATGGAAACTTGCGTCAATTCTACTACTATTCTCGATGGTCAATCTTACTCCGCTGTGCTTCCGACTTTTGCTTACTTGGAAATTGACAATCAACCTGCAATATTCTGGTATCAAAGGGGGAGGCCAGTGTTACAACGAGAAGGCAGCGTTATAACCACAAGCAAACATAATTTCTACGGCCCGACTCCATGGATGACTCAAGAGCCACTTTGTACGCAAGCCATCGAACCAGCAACCCCCTCTGGCACACCGACCGCTGGTATCCTTCAGCTTTTATGTAACGACTCAAACTTTACTCCCGCTATGGTAACTGCCCGAGAGGCCAGGTTTGGACCATGGGCACTTGAAAATCACAGGATGGATCCTTTCGATGGCGAGGAAAGATTTCAGGGAACACAAAGAATGCCAGACCCAAGAGGCTTAGAACCCACGGGATGGCTTACAAGTGATATCATGGATGCAGTCGTCACTCACTATGACCAATTCCATCCAGAGGCAGAGATATTTTCGGTCTCGCTCACAGCCTTATTAGCCGTCACCGGCGATCCTTCACACCTCGCAAGCAACCGATTAGGCGCAAGGTTCTGGATCTTTATGCAGTCGAATGTTCAGGCAGATCAGCCAGGCACCCACTGGTGGATCTCGATAGTTGATCGGGTCAAAGGGCACTTTTTCAGTCACAACAGCTCTATAGGTTCCGGCGATCCCAGCATCCTCTTTAATGTCTTGAGGCCTATTTTTGAATCACCAGTAGTCCAGAATATTGCTGGATCAGCGGCAACTCTGACACTCCCAGCGAATTCCGTAGTGAATGTGCCGCAGCAACGAAACGGATATGATTGCGGTGTTTTTTCAGTGAGAACGGTAACCGCGTTCCTCGAGGAGCTCGCCCAAGCCCAAGGACCCATTCCAACAGACGGGGAAAGCCAAGCGGCGAGAAATTACATACAAAGCAATTGGTCTGCCGCAGAATATCGCGCGGTTCTCCGTACATCCTTTCCGGTAAGACCGTGTTTTAGAAGCAGTTGGAACTTCCCAAAATTAATAGTAAGTGGGTTCTAGGTTAGGAGCCCACACACAGCTGGCGCTTCCACCAGCCTCAACCTACTCGCCGGCCTCACCAGTGTGTTATCACATGCCAATCACTCCGATGATCTAGAGCGGGCAATGTGGCACCTTGACAATGCCGGCGGAATCCTTCTCCAAATGAACTGTCTAACAGTAGCCAACTTGCCCCACAACTGCCTATGTCAAAATCAAGACAATGGGTGTGGTTTCTCGGTGGTGCCTGTCCCGCCGGGCTTTAAGGTTGTGCTCATGAGGTAGGCCCCCCACTCGTTCCGGCACTAGCGCATAGAAGCTCACACCCATCAGCGACTCGGTCCTTCTAGCGGGCTCTTGGGCAAGAGTTCAAAACCTCCCTATCATGCAGCAGCACTTGACGGATTATCAGAGTGCTTGTAAGTACAGTCGTTCCTCTTTCTCTTCACAGCTAATTCCATCACCCTAGTGAGAAGATTAAATCGGAACAACCAACTTAGCAATTTTCAGAGGGAAGAACTTCGTGATAAACATTTGATTTTAGCTGCAGATACGACTCAGATATTGGTTGGGAACCGACTAGCACCTGCTGGGAGCCTCCCCCAGGGCTTTGCTCGAGCAGGCTTCCTTCCTGACAATAACACTGACAAAATCATTCAAATCATGGAAACTAATTCGAAAACGTACGGAGGTGATACCATCAGGTTACCTCAAGTGTCGTACATAAGGATAAACGACCAACTCTGGATTTGGGTAGCAAGACCTCTCTCCCGGCCAGCTCCTGAAAGATGGCGCACCGCCACAACAATGAGGGGCGCTGTCCTACCACTGACGAGAGAAAACCTTCCCATACCTGTACTCCCCACGCCTGTACTCCCCACGCCTGTACTCCCCATACCCGTACTCCCCACACCCCTTGCGCCACTTGCGCCGCTTGCGTTCAATGCCCGGAGCGAAGAACCGGAAGCACTACCCATCGAGGCAAACCCGACTACCCTAGCCTCGGCGGTGGCCAGGTTCAACGCTAGGTGGGTGGATAAGGAGCAGAACCGCCAACGAGCCCTCAATCAGCGGCCAGACTATCTTCCCTTCTCAGATAGTGAGGATTCGATGCCTTATCAATCGGGTGATGAGGAAACTTATGGGGTCAGGCCTCGCAAGCAGAAACGATTCTACCACTTCTCATCCTCAGAAGAAGACGACCAAGGTTTGGTCGATCTGGACGGACGCGCGAGACCCGCAAAACGTGTAGCTCGAATGAACAGCCAGACAGGCACTCCGTTTCTGCCAACCCTGAGAGAAACTAGTATTACGTTGCCCATAGTACCGATAAGGCATCTTGTACGGCCCTCCGGTGACAATAGAATAATACAAATCCCCGAAGAGCTACTAACGACAAACCAACCGGCCGTAAGGGCGGCGGGGCCGAGAGCAGCCCGGGCCAGGGTCGCGACGTTGGGCACAAGGGGATCACAAGAGGCCGCGAGGCAATCGTCATTGGCTAGAGCATCGCCAGCACCAACGACCCAGCTTACTGCACCTGTGGCGTCTGAGCTCTTGTTCGCATTTCGGGCATTAACAGACAGAGTGCAGAGCATAGAGGACACTATTCTGGCGGGGCAGAGGCGATCTGATGCCAGGGGGCGGAGCATAGAGAACATGATTACGACTGGGCAGACGCGAGCTGATGCCAGGGCGCGGAGCATAGAGAACATGATTACGGCTGGGCAGACGCAAGCTGATGCCAGGGCGCGGAACATAGAGAACATGATTACGGCTGGGCAGAGGCAAGCGGCGGCCAGAGACCGCACTATTCTCGATTTCATAGCCAGGTTCTCTACTAGCTCAGGCGGCGCTGTAGGTCTAGCTACCAATCAAGCCGCTAATGTCGCCACTGATAATACCGGAGGTGCTGTCTCAGGCGGGGGTCCAGGCGGAGGTCCGGATGGCGTCCCAGGCGGAGGCCCGGATGGCATCCCAGGCGGAGGCCCGGATGGTATCCCAGGCGGAGGCCCGGATGGCGTCCCAGGCGGAGGCCCGGATGGTGTCCCAGGCGGAGGCCCGGATGGTATCCCAGGCGGAGGCCCGGATGGCGTCCCAGGCGGAGGCCCGGATGGCGTCCTAGACGGAGGCCCGGACGGGGGCCCGGACGGAGGTCCAGGTGGGGGCCCAGGCGGTGGTCCAGGCGGAGGCCCAGGCGGTGGTCCAGGTGGGGGCCCAGGTGGGGGCCCAGGCGGAGGTCCAGGCGGTGGTCCAGGTGGAGGTCCAGGCGGTGGTCCAGGTGGGGGCCCAGGTGGGGGCCCAGGCGGAGGTCCAGGCGGAGGTCCAGGCGGAGGTCCAGGCGGGGGCCCAGGTGGGGGCCCAGGCGGAGGTCCAGGCGGAGGTCCAGGTGGGGGCCCAGGTGGGGGCCCAGGCGGAGGTCCAGGCGGTGGTCCAGGTGGGGGCCCAGGCGGTGGTCCAGGCGGAGGTCCAGGTGGAGGTCCAGGTGGAGGTCCAGGTGGGGGTCCAGGCGGGGGTCCAGGCGGAGGTCCAGGTGGGGGCCCAGGTGGGGGCCCAGGCGGGGGCCCAGGCGGGGGCTCAGACGGGGGCTCAGACGGGGGCTCGGACGGGGGCTCGGACGGGGGCTCGGACGGGGGTTCGGGCGGAGGCTCGGACGGGGGCTCGGACGGGGGTTCGGGCGGAGGCTCGGACGGGGGCTCGGACGGGGGTTCGGACGGGGGTTCAGACGGGGGCTCGGACGGGGGCTCAGTCGCGGGTTCTGTCGCGGGTTCTGTCGCGAGGTCTGGTGCGGGATCAGGTGCGGGATCAGTTGCGGGCTCCGTCGCGGGCTCGGACGGGAGCTCAGACGGGAGCTCAGACGGGAGCTCAGACGGGAGCCCAAGCGTCGCAGGGCCAACCCCAGCCGATCTCCTAGCAGCAGGCGATCGTATAGGTAGTGACGGCAGACGAAATCACCAGCGCGAAGGGAGATACCACTGCCCTGTCTGTGGTGTGACCGTACGAACTCTTGGAGACGTAAGTTTTAGACCCCCCTCCCCCCCGTTCTCAATACAACCACTAGCCCATTTATAAAGTATCCGGACACCATGGCACCAATCGATTAGTGCCGAGGTGTCCCAGTGCTTAATGAACAGGCTAGTAGCTATATATATATATAACAGGGAGCTAACAAACAATTGCAAAATTCAGGCTCGGACGAGGGCGCACTTTGCAAGATGCAATATACATTATTATCAGCTAGTGGCCGTACGCCCCGTCGTAGGCAAGAAGAAGAAACAATAACCTTTTTTTTTCTTTCTCCCTCTTTTCTTTTCTTTTTCCCTGTCGCTGCTTGGGAGTGGAAGGAGTCGGCCTGGTTGGTAGGTAGGTAGGTTGTCGGGGCCTATTTCGAGCACCGTTCTAAAGGTTGTACTTGTGTGTTTAGTGATTACTTTTTTCTCTTTCGTCATCGGAACTTATGTACGAGTAAGTTAAAAACACTGGGCTAGTTCTGGGACAGGGGACGTGTTTTGTTTTTTGTTTTTTTAATTTATTGTATCTACCACCGCCGTTCTTTTTATGTAGGATGGTACAGTACCGTAATGGAATTTGATTGTTTTTGTTTTTTGTTTTTTTTGAATTCTACTATCGTATCATTATTACTCGAATATGATAACTAAGTTAACCAACTAACGAGACATTTCTGGAGCTATCATAGATAGAACTACTTGTATGGTACTGCGATAAAACAAAAAAGTGACTCTGCTCGAATGAGTGGGGAGCGAGCAAAGCAAGGAGAGGGTAAGTTAAGCCACACACACAAACGGATGATGAAACCCCATTGAATTGAATTGTCTACCGGCAAAAAAAAAAAAAAAAAAAAAATCAGTTATGATATCCTTTCATGTATGAATGATACTTGGATTATCACTCGGAATAAATAAATACTCTGGGCTGGCTGGCAGCTTTCATTGTTCCTGGCGCGTGGGGGGCCACCTAATTACTGGTGCAAATAAGTTTACGTATTACCACACTGGGATGATCCCCCCATCGGGAGATGGCGCATTTTTTTTCCCAAGTACCTTCCTCTTAACTCACCTTGGAAAAAATCTCGTTACAGCAGCCCATCAACCTAATTAGCGCACGAAACCAAACCGGGATAAAGATTATAATCAGTATAATACAAATACTAGGGGAATATCGGGATAGCAGCAGCTAGCCATGTGATTGACTAGCCAATCTAACTGTACATTAGGGGGGGGGGATTAGTCTATCGGACTTCCCCCACCCCAATCACGAAACTCGTAGTTGTCATAGACTAGCTCGAACAGCAACCATCGCAAACAACAACAACGATGTGGAATCGCGCCAACTCCGATTACGACCCATCACTTCCCGGATCGCTCATACAGGCTTTTTCCGGGATACGCCAAGTTAAGTTAATTGCCTGCTAAGTTACTTCAGAATCAAAAACCGGGCTGAATTGGACTCCTTCTCTCTCGGGAAGAAAGGAAGAGAAACCCGCCAGCGGGTAGTAGTATGATAGGCGTGTGATGATTCCAGGCACAACAGTGAAGGGGAGGGGGGGGGCGGAGAGAGCCACCTATGGCCCGCGCGCCCACCCACCTTTTTCCTTCCCTTTGTCTTCCGATACCCCTTCCCTTCCTTCCCCTTCCCGGGACGCACGGTGGGACCGCAGAAGGCGGATCTAGAACCACGCCCCCTCCAGTGAATACGAGGAAGGAGAAGAGATATACCAGCCCACAATAGGAATCCTTACGATAACAAATACCCAAGCGAGTTTACCATCTTTTATATCTTCTCCAGCTTCTCCGGAAAAACTAGGGCGAGGGAAATGGTAGGATGGCAGTTATCCGGTAATTTGAGCGATACTCCCCGGACGCTCGATTGCGTGCTATTCGAGTACAACCCCCCCCCCCCCCCCCGAGATTCCCCGTATAGGGCTTTTCCAGTGGAGGAAGGGGTGGAGGGGGAGACTTGAAACGGGTATTCGGTTGTGTCATGTAAGGACAATGATCAATAGTGTACTAGGTCAGCACCTTGGTAGTTTACTCCTGTACTAGCAGACCATAGTAAAGACAGGAAACAAAGTAACTCACCCAAAGAATGCCCCTGCGCTATGCAAACTAACCACCCATGTATCCTACTCTCTCTCTCTGGCAATCAGCCAACTCCACCAACTCCACCAGCTGTCTAACATTTAAACCATAAATGCCACGCTTAACCCCTCTCAATCTAAGTGAAATGATACACCCAGAACGCAAGTCCACCCCTCTCCCAATCGACTAATGGCTCTCAAAGCTTTACCAAATGATCTTCAAGAGGCGGTGAACGAGACGTTAGAGGGATTGAGCCTAGAAGAGCAGGTTTCATTACTCGCTGGTGCGGACTTTTGGAGAACAGCGGAGATCCAGGGTCGGGTTGCTGGGGTCAAGATCACCGATGGACCCAGTGGAGCTCGGGGGCAGTTTTTCTCTAACGGCACAAAGGTTTTCCTCATCTCCCCCCGAAATCGACCCCCCCCCCCCTCCTGGGGGAAACTGATTGCTTATGGAAACGGAACAGGCAGCATTCTTCCCCTCCGGTGTCTCCCTCGCTGCAACCTGGGACACGAGCTTAATCCACCGGGTCGGCGAAGCCCTCGGTGAAGAGGCCCAAAGCAAACAAGCAAACGTTCTCCTTGCCCCAACAACATGTAATCACAGGTCCCCACTGGGCGGGCGGAACTTTGAATCCTTCTCCGAGGATCCGTACTTGTCCGGGAAACTAGCGGCGGCATACGTGAACGGCCTGCAGTCCAAGGGTGTTGCCGCCACCATGAAGCATTTCGTCGCGAACGAGCAAGAGACCAAGAGGTTTACCGTCAATGAGATCATTGACGAGAGGACCTTGAGGGAAATCTACTTGAAGCCGTTTGAGATTGCCATGAGGGATGCAGGGCCTTGGGCTATTATGACCTCTTATAATGCTATTAATGGAGTGAGTCCCTTTAACTTGAGTCTGTATTAGGGGGGGGTTGCTAACGGGGATTATAGCAATTTGCGGACGTCAACGACTTCACCATGAAGCAGATCCTTCACGGGGAATGGGGATACGACGGATTGGTAATGTCCGACTGGGGCGGAGCTCATGACCCAGTCGATTCTATCAAAGCAGGACTAGACCTAGAAATGCCCGGCCCAGCACTCCGCCGCGGGCAGAGCCTTCTCAAGGCGATCAAGGAATCAAACAATGACCCCGAACTCCTTGCTGCCATCAAGACCGGAGCTCGGCATGTCCTAGAGCTTGTTGCGAGAACCGATAAGTGGGGACGCTTCGGTGAAGAGCCAGAGATTGCGAACGACAAACCGGAACATCGAGCGCTCATCCGAAAAGCCGGCACTGAAGGGATTGTCCTGCTCAAGAATGAGAACCATGCCCTTCCCATCCCGACATCAATCAAGAAGATAGCTTGGATAGGCCCCAACGCGAATGCGTGCATTGCTGGAGGCGGCGGGTCTGCGAACTTGAACCCGCACTACCTCACCAATCCCTTCGATTCCATCCGTGCAGCCGTAAAAGAGCACAATATACAAGTGAATTACGAAATCGGCTGCCAGACCGAAAAATGGGTAAAGGCTTTCCCCATCACGGGAGGCCGAGTAAAAACCTCCCCAACAGGCGGCGAGGACGGCATGATCCTCGAATTCTTCGAAGGCCGCAAGTGCCAGGGCGAAGTGGTAGAAGCTAGGATAATGAAAACCTCCACCATCCTCCTCATAAACGAGAGACCCCTCTATCTAGCAGACAAGGAATACAGCATCCGATTAACATGCTACTTCACCCCGGAAGTCTCCGGTGAACACATCCTGGGACTCGGCGCCGTCGGGCCAACGAAGGTATACCTGAACGACGAGCTCTTCCTGGACCACACTCACTGGACAGAGGCCGGGGAGCTCTTCTTCACCTCCGGCTCCGAAGAAGTCACCAAGAAGCTGACCCTCCAAGCCGGCAAATGGCACAAACTCGTCACCGAGTCAACCACCAAATCCCCCGACCAGCAGCTACCCGACATGGACACGGACAACCTCAATTTCGCATCCGCCGTCGGAATCCGCCTGGGCGTCGACCTGGTTCGCGATGTGCAAGAGTATATCTCGCGGGCCGCGACGCTCGCTAAGGAATCGGACGTGGCGGTAGTGGTGGTCGGCATGAACGACGAGTGGGAATCGGAAGGCTACGACAGGCACAGCATGGATTTGCCGGGGAAGCAAGACGAGTTGATATCCGCCATCGCAAAAGCCAACCCGCGAACCATTGTGGTGAATCAGTCCGGGTGCGCGGTGAGCATGCCATGGCTTGCGGAGGTGCAGGGGTTGCTGCAGGTTTGGTATCAGGGACAAGAAGCCGGGAATGCACTTGCCGATGTGCTGCTAGGGAAGGAAGCACCAGGGGGCAGACTCCCGATCAGCTTCCCCAAAAAAGTAGAAGACAGTCCCTCTTGGGGCAACTTTGGCAGCGACGGCGGGGCGAAGAGTGAAGTCCAGTACAGCGAGGGCGTATTCGTTGGATACAGGCACTACGTGTCTCGTGACATCCCCGTGCTCTTCCCTTTTGGCTTCGGCCTCTCGTACACCACTTTCTCCCTCTCCTCGCTGGAATTCGTCGGGGGTAAAAACACCCTCGCACCGGGTGCCACCGTAACCGTCAAAGTAGCCGTCAAGAACACCGGCAAAATGGCTGGCAGCGAGACAGTGCAGGTCTACATATCGCCCGGGGCCGGGTCCCGGGTCGAGAGACCCGCCAAGGAACTCAAAGGCTTTGGGAAGGTGGAGTTGCAGCCGGGAGAGGAGAAGGTTGTAAAGGTTGTTCTGGATGAGTTTGCCGTCGGCTATTTCGAAACAAGTGTGGGCAAGTGGAGGGCCGAGAGGGGGGGTTACAAAGTCAGCATCGGGAGGAGTGTGGAGGAGGCGGTAGCGAAGTTGGAGATTGTTGTTGAGGAGACTTATGAGTGGATTTTTTAGCTAGAGCTAGAGGGAGGGGGTGGGGGAGACTTGAACAGCTTTTTTTGGTATTAGGTGCTCCGGATGCACTGCATGTGTTTATATCTGTGGGAATAGATAAATTACGAAGTCACGATTGTTCCCCTGGTCCGTAGGAATTAGAGTATCACCATTTATCACTCGTTATTGAAATCTCTCTGCACGGTTCTTATTTCCTTTGCCCACCTCATTGCACCTACTCTCCTCCCATAGACTTGACCGACTAGCAGTGACTAGTTATAGAATGAGCACCAATACCGGCAGCTACACTCCCATAATCCTTATCTCCCTCGGTATTCCACCCCCATTCACTACAGCCAACCAGTCACACCCCCACCGGTGTCGTGCGGTACCACTAAGTATTACAGTATAGTGGGAGATATCATACCTTCACATACACCGCAGACTCTGGAGAGATTTCTTGTTTTTATGATTTTCGTACATTTTCTGTGCTAGGGTTACTAAGGTTCTAATACTGTTCACTGTCCTTGCCTTGGTTCCTCAGCGTCAGTTTTTTTTACATAAAAGTTTGCCTTCGCCTTTGTCATTCCCCATATACGATAGTACCGGTATTTGAAATTATCAGTTCTATCATACACCATGAGTTCTAAATATACCTTTTCACATAAAACTCTCGTATCATAACTCTGACCCCCATTCAAAGGCAAATAATAACCCTTTAACCCAATTAAATATTATGAATAAAGCCAATATCTCACGTTATGTATTACCGCGACTGCTGGTTCGTGAATTAGTCAAGACTCTTTTAGATATGATAGAAAATTGTCATTTATCATTTTGCTAACTAGCCACAATCTTTTAGCCTTCTTAGATTTCAAAGTATGATAGATCTTCATTCCTTCGCTGGTTCGGCCGTTGGGCTATTGACCGATGTGAAACCTTTTCGCTCCATCCTTTACACTCACTATTTGTGCTCTTGTGCCGCCGAAACCTTTTTCGGTGAAACGGCAGAGCAGCGAACACCCACTATGACTCGCTATTTCAATTTCACCTCCTCGTAGCTATCATAACATACAACCACTCCAGTAAAACCACGCACCACGCACCGCACGCAACACCCTTTCCTTCCTTCTTGCCACTAGATTTAAATCGCCACCTCTCTCTATCCCCCCTATCACTTGCTGATCAGAAGTAACGCACACCCAACCTTTCCATCCGGGTTTCGGTAGCTGGATCCCCGCTACCCCTATGGAATTCTGCAGATTCTGAGTTTGTTCGCGTCAAGGCCTGACCTGTACCGTAGTCCCTCGCCACTCCCCCGCGCTGGACGGACGGATTCTTTAGATCTTGGCCGTCGAGGGCGGCGGCGTGTGACTCGGAATCACGATGTAGTCCGGCGGGAGCATAAGAAATTGCCCGTTTTTTATCCTGCGATATCTATCCGGTTAACCAAAAAGGTTGGGATTCTCAGCAACGACTGACTGGACTGTCATTCTAGCACAGTAATAATAATTGAATATTATTTGGGACTCGGTTTCCTGGCTTTATAAACGGCCTGCGCCCACCAAAGTGGCGGGAAGGTGTGTGTGTGATGGCGGTATACCAGTAGTATCATACTTGTATTTTATTAATCCGGCACGGACGGGTAGCTTAACTTGAGTGGTTATGGAGTTGCGTATATAGACTACGTGCTGTGCTTGTTCAAGTCTATTCATCCATTCGTCAATCTATCTAATTTACGGGAGGGCGCAGAACAACACAGTTCGGTATAATATAGCGCAGTAAGCTATGTACCGTACTCGAGTAAGCACCATCCAAAGCGCCGGGATCCCCAAACCAAATCCAGAGCAGAAGGAGGGGGGCATCGTCAAGTTTTAAATCACACACACAGCTCAAGGACGGAAAAATATTATGGTATCATATTAGAATAACTGTTCACCAATCACGTCAGCGAAGAAAGGAAATAAATAAAAATCAATCCATTTCTTTGGGAGAGGAAGAAAAAAAAAGACGGCACTTTTGTCTCCCACTCTATATTTCGTTTTTTTAGGGCTGACAGCGGATTGCATCTTTCGCCTGCGGGGGAGGGGGAGGGGGGGGGGAACTTGGCCCACGATGCCGGTGCAATATCATACACGATTGGGGCATTCAGCCCCCGGACTTGAGGGGAATTTTATTTTTTTACCGGGCGCTAAGTTTCGACTTGACCCGTCGGTTTCGCTGGTGAAGGGTTCAATCTCATTTATATTCTTCATAAAGGACACTGCCGGTACCGTACTGTATCACACCCCACCAGAGAGAGAGTCCTTTGACTCGAAAAAAGCTTGTATGATAATATAATTCTAATAAGTTAAGCTTTTTCCAAGGCACGAGAGAGGGAGGGGAATGCTTTGATTGAATTTTAAGCCTCTTTCAAGCTGGTGTTAGAGTTCTAACCCTAAAAACTTGGCCCTACACGTCGATTGGTAGAGTGAGTGCCGGTGGCAAGATATGAAAGTGGGGAAAAGCTGGGATAGTATTTTGTGCCACAAATTCGACGATCCCGGCACTTTTTATTTCTGGAGACTTTTTGGTGAATGAGTGAGCGTCGGTACTGTCCTCGGTACTGAACCGGTGCTCCCACCACCTCGGTAGGGAGGAGGGGGATGAGGGGGAGTATGTTGATTACTAATCCGAGGATCACAGAACGGTGCATGCAATACCGGTGCGATACCGGTAGATAGAAGTACGGTACGGTACTCGAGTAGGCAATAGTTTGTGCTTAGGACGCTACTTTTCGATAATTTGTAAATATCCGTCTGACTGGGTTCGATCGGTGTTGCTTGCCCAGCTGTGGGCCTTGCGGATTACCTGGGTGATTAATGATGTCGAAGAATTTGCTTGGTTGCTTGGTGGGATCAGAGGGAGAAACAGATTCGGGAAGAGAGAGAGAGGTGCTTAGTATGATAGGATCCGCCTAAACAAAGTTTGTTTGACTCACCATGCCTAATTATCATAAAAAGGTGGACGCGTGGTATCGAATTCTACCATTCGTCCTCTCACGGGTGTGCGGGATGTGGTGCCAATTACTGTAGCCAAACAATCCTCCTCCTCCTCCTCCTCCTCCTCCTTCAAAGCTTACCTGCAGCAAGTGTGGATAAGCTGGCCATGGCTCCAATCACAAATTCGCGAATGGAGACCGGGAGGAGGGGCGAGGGGAAGAAAAGAAAAGAAAAAGTGGAGGGTATTTTGTGGCGGTGTGCTCCTATATAGAGGCGAGCAAATGAAGCTGGTGATGCACTGCCACAAGCCACTCATCCACACAATGTGCTGCACCGAGAGGAGAGAGTAGTGTTCGAGTGTGATATCGTACCGGTAGGTGAAGGGCTTCGGCCATCCAGGGAGCAGACCGGTGCCCGGGCACTCGAGTATATCCAGTTCCTACTGAAGCACTCCTCGACCAGAGCCCTTCTCCACTCCTTCCACCACCAAAACAACGCCAAGACGGTCTATCACAGTCAGCGGCCGATGCTCGTCCCAGCCAAGAAGCTTGGAAGGTACTTTTAATCTTGTTTGGATGCACAATTAGACACGAATCATCAGCCATATGTTTTTCTGGCCCCCTGTTGTCGGATTCTATTACGAGTACTTCTTTCCTGGGACGAGCACCGTAAAAATTTAAGCCATCGAATCCTGTCTTGCCTGACTTACCGGTACGGTACTCTACCAGCACTAGTACTGTGGTCGGGGATCCCCTACCGTACTTTGGAGGCGGCAAAACAAACACAGTAAAAAGTGCTCCTCAGCCCCTCTGAGGCATGTCAGAGCTTACAAGAAGGAGGAGGCAACTCCAACGATATACCACTTGGTTCGATTATTTGACTTTTTTACCCTACACTTACCAAACCCTCACTGCGCCCTAGGGGAGTCTTCTTCTTGGTGGCGGTGTGGTCCAGTGACGAGGATATCTATTCTAGAAGCAACCCTATCGAGCTAATCTCCTCTCCACACTTTCTTTCCTCAACCGGTAATAAACAAGATACCGTAGCCAACCACGCCTTTAAGGCCCGGGCCCTCAGCCAGCGGGGGAAGGGGAGGGGTTCTTGTGCTCCTACAACATTACAGCCGGGCCAGAACCAACCAAACCACCACTTGCCCATGATCGATAAAACAAGACGGATTTCCCGCGCTTTTGCTCATTTCGGCTTCTTCCTTCTTTTCCCCCTTGCTTTACGGTAATCACTTGGCTGTGTACCGCACTTCGCCGTCCCGGGAACAGAGCACAGTGCTCTAATAATACACTACACGACCTCTCTCCAGCTTAAAGAAAAAAGGGGGAAGAAGAAAAAGGGCAAACATGTCGAATAAAGACTGGTCCGAAGACACAATCCCCCTCCGAGACCCCGACCAGCAGCACACGATGCACGACTCGGACATCAAATCCAGTCCCGCCTTCCCTCTGCATCGCAAAAAGCGAAGAATAGACTACTGGGCGTGGGAATGGCTCGCCATCCTGGTCTCCTTCCTCTCCATTGTCGCGAGCACGCTCGTGCTGTTTCTCTTCGACGATCGTCCTATTCCGGCGTGGAGTTGGTCATCCGGGGGTATCAGTGTTAATGCTATATTGTCGTTGCTGTCGACCATGTCCAGGGCTTCGTTGTTGGTGCCTATCGACGAGTGCATGGGACAGTTGATGTGGCTTTGGTTTTCCAAGAGGGAGAGGAGGTTGGCTGATGTCGAGGTTTACAATCAGGCTTCGAGGGGCCCGTTGGGGGCTCTGATATTGTGCTGGAGGCAGAGGGGGTGGTATGTTATCACGAATCAACCGCCATAATTTCCTTTTACTGACTTGGGATAATTGACTAGGGGCCTCGGATGTTTGGGAGCCCTCCTGATGATGTGCTCAATGGGGCTCGGTGTTGCCCAGCAGCAACTCCTCTCGTACCCTAACCGCGCCATCATCCTACCCAATTCAACCTCAACAGTGACCCGCGCGGATCGCTTCGACACATACCAAAACGTGACCAGCTCCGGCACGACTACACCGGAAATCTCCTTCTCCCTTCTATCGTCCATTTACAACGCAGCGCTCTCCGGCTCCGGTGGGATCTCAACGGTGAACCAACCATTCTTCACTTGCACCAGTGGAAATTGCACCTTCCCGCCCTTCGCGACGCTAGCGGTGTGCAGCGAGTGCTTCGACGTCAGCGACGATGTGCAGTCCAGCTGCGATGCCAACAACCTCTGCTCGGCTAATTTCGACGGGCTGAAGGCACAGAGCTGGCAGCAGCCGGATAACAACAATATCAACACCATCCTAAACCAGACCTACCTCGCGCTCGAGAACTCGACTATGCTGAAGGGGGGGGTTGCGGGTCGAAGTAGTCCGTTTTCGACGCTGGCATATTTGCAGGCCAAGAGCGAGACGGGGAATTGGCCGCCGGCATATCATGGTACAGAGTGTGCGCTCTTCTGGTGCGTCAAGACCGTCAACGCCAAGGTCAGCAAGGGGGTTTACTCTGAGGAGGTTATTTCTACGAATACCGACGTTACCATTGAGAGCAATGGGGAACGGCGCTTTTCCTTGACCAATGGGACTCAGGTGACGACTTTTGTGATCACCGCGATCGCGCAAGAATCCATTCAGGGCTCCGGGGGCGTTACAAGTCACTTGTCAGGATGGGCCAAGGGGTCGGGATATAACCGTGTTTTCTCGTCGGACCTAATGCAGGGCTTCAGCACTCAGGCGAACGTGACGGAGGTGATGTCCCGCGTGGCCACCGCTATGACCAACCGCATCAGAGACTTTGACGGAACGACCCCACCAGTGAACGGAACGACCCTGGGCAAGGAGTCTTTTATTCGTGTGAGGTGGCCGTGGCTCGCATTCCCGGTCGCACTCTGGGTTCTCTCCCTGGCATTCTTGTTGACCGTCGTGGTGATGAGTCGGGAGGGTGAGGCAAAGTATGGGATGCGTGCTTGGGGCGCTAATTCGCTGGCGCTGATGTTTCATGGGTTGGACGAGGATGCTAGGAGTCGGGTTCGCGAGGGCGAGTGGGAGGAGATGGAGGATCTTAGCGAGAGGTTGTGGGTCAAGTTGGAGAAGGGTGAGGAGGGGTTGAAGTTGAGGGCTCGGAGGGTTGATGGGTAGTTTTTTCTAAGGGGAGGGAGAGCTGATTTATAGTATACCATTGTGTTTTATATTTAATTGTGTCGCGGCGTTCGTGTTTCATATTAAACTTGGATTGATTTTTTTATTTACTTTTTTCTATTTATCTTCCTTTTGGCTATCCAGAATATAGGAATTCACCCATTTATCGAAATTCTAACCCCTCCTTGCGCTTGGGTATAATGTGAAAGGAGAGGATAGATATATCGCACCCAGCACACAAATTTCATTTTTATTGTTCCTCGTCATACAAAACCTTCCATCATACCAAAAAAAAAATTTCTTAAAAAATTCTCTCTACCTACTCCCCCAGTTTTATTTGGCCTAAAGGTGGAACCTCCAGATTCATTGGGGGTGGGTGATTAAACGGTTGGTAAAGAGTGGCTTGGTTTTGGTGAAAAATGGCCGTCGACTCGAGTTTTTTTGTCCACTGGCTTTTAGTATGATATCCGTAATTTCCGCCAACTCATCCGATTAAAATCCATCGTGGGGCCTGCTGGGCTCGCTTCCGCCGAGGATCTCTCTCTACTCGAGTACTCCATACGGGGGTATCATATAGCCTATAAGTTTTGTATACTGTATTTTGTTATGATAGTAGGGGGTGTTACTTGTACGTTAGTATGGGTTAGGGGCGAATTGGGTGAGATAGCCACGATACCTATTTCGATCCCTTTATACTGTACAGTACCTAATTTGCTATCATACATAACTTAACCCCGTGTTAGCCCAACGCCCCCCTGCCAGTAGAGTAATAGTACAAAACTTATGGGCTGTATATACCTCCGTAGGCATGATGATTCACCTTAAGTAGTGAGAATCCTATATGCTCAACCATTCGCATCCGTTCACGCCCTAGAAGGCTTATCCGTCGACACTTTTGGTCTTCCTCCATCATATATGTGTGCTTCCTGTTATCACACCTGCGCTCTTCTCTGGTCCTAATACAATGCGCTATATACTACTGGGATTATTATACCATCACTGGATCCCGGGGCTATCGCGGTTGTATCACCACGTATAGTCCTCATCTCGTGAGGAGTGCACAGGCCATATGTATACTATATATTTCTTTACTATTCTAGAGAGGGGAGGGTTTGGCCAAGTAGTCCGTGGATCAAGTATTTTAAGAATGTAGTACATAGTATACCAAATAATCTGCGTTTTTGATGGTTATAAGGTTCCCATTTCCGGGTGCTGTAATTTATTACTAACCCTCTATTTCTCTCTGAGTATACCGGGACCTTGGGTATTTGTCTTTTGTTCCTTTCTACCTTCTATAAGCATCTCGTATCTGCTCACTTGCCGTATATACAAGAAAATATTGTAGACAGCAGGTGAGAGAGATGGTAATATCACTACCGGGAACGAGCCGTTAGTGCAGTAGTTAGATACTCTGACTGTGACGGCAGTCCTTCGAGTGCTGTAGTTATTGCCCTCTGGGAGAGATGCGGTGCCACGGGGCAGATGCGCCTGCTCCTTTTGTGGGAGGAAAAGAAACGGGGGTCATGGGAAATCACTCTTTGGACTGGCAAATTGAAAATTGCGATTTCAACTCTCTATAGACCTTGGACTGTGTAGCTAAATGAGGCATTCCAGACGAGAGCACCACCGCCCTAAATTGAAGGCTAGGGATGCGCGCAACAAGTTACGTGCAAGTGCCACACCAGGGGTTTGGTTGTTCGTGAAACTAACTCTAGGGTCATGTTTTTCCAAAAACCTTCTCATCTGTAGCCCCCCGGTTCCCAATTTATTCATGCCCTAATCTTAGATTATCGTCACCCCTAACCAAGTTTAGTTCCGTACTCTCTAATCTTACCTTAGCTATCATTTCTTCTCTATTGTCGCTAGCAAGAGAATTGCATATCTGCGTACGGTACATGCTGGGCTGAGACCCCTTATCGGGTGCGATCACAATGTCTCGCACGGCCCCCAGCACCCCACCCAGACACCCTTACCTTGAACACATGCGACACCGCAGCGCGTCGCCAGTCACCGCAAGTTCCACCCCATCACCGCCCTCCTCCTCCTCCTCCTCCCCCGCAGCTCGGGTGCATGCCCGCCCACCCGCCGCCGCCAGGAGGCGCCCACCAACCAGGTCTACTTCCGCCTCTCGGAGCCGCCGCCGCGCTCTCAGAACCATATATGCTCCTTTGTCCACTTCCTTCGCCGGGACCTTCGACTATCCGCGAGTCTACAGGGACTTGCTCTTCCACTTGCACTTGCTCAGGTTCATGACGACGGAGTATATCCCGCTGCTCACGCTCGCCCGGGCCGCGGGGGAGGAGGTTACGGAGCAGGAGTTCCTAGGCGAGCAGGGGCATTTTGAGAATTGGAAGACGGTCTTGACCGTGGTTATTCGGTGGGAGAACGAGTTGCTTAGGGAGAGGTTTGTTTGTCCCTTTTGCTTTACCTTTTTTTTTTTTTTTTTTTGATGATGAATGATGGATGGGAGTGAGGGGGCTAATATTTGGGAGGGACGGGGGTAACTTACTTAGTTCGGATACGGATACTACTATCGGGAATCTTGAAAGGTTGGAAATGGTAATGGGTGAGTGGTTGGGTGCTCAGTTGGCGGGTGGTGTTCTGGTGAGGTTGCATAAGGTTGGTATGATACGGTTGATTGTTATTTATTTTCCAGGATTATGCATTTCTGGTAACCGGTGATTGGATGAACGACGGAAGGCTAACGCGGGACTTGCAATTTAAAGAGGTTTTATCCAGAGTTTTGGGACGGGAGAGGAGAGGAGAGGGTAGATAGGTAGGCTACTGTAGGTACAAAACTGGCTTACAATATGGTTGCTCTTTTGTGGGCTCTCTTGAAGTGGGAAGATAATTTGTTGGTGACATTGGGGGTATACTCGAGTATGGGCCGACGAACTGGCCCTGCAGCAAACGCTACCCCTCATTTGATTTTTTTCCACCTTCCATATGAGCCTGGCGTTTAGCATTATCCGCCTGCCAACAACCCCCCCCAGAAAAAAGTTCTTCAAAGGCGTGGGCACAAGCTACCGAGTCGAGGCAGGCGCCGCATCCTACGAAGACATCCACAGCGGGTACTGCTGCAGATTGCGTTAACCTAGCCAGCCTTGGAGTCCACCATTATTGCACATGTTATTACATGACCTTATTACACTGCTGCTGGACATGATGAGGGGAAGCGAAACGTTTCACCCGATTTTGTTCCCTATCGCTTTTCCATATTGACTCTGGCGATGCCTAGCCATAGCTACCACTTTTCTTTATGAGATGATGGAGATGTGTCGACAGGCAGACAGACAAATCAGATGATTAGTCGACGAACGGTTGAAAAGGGTAATTGCGGGAGAACTGGGGGTCCAAGGCTGTAATCATGATGGTGAGGTTGCTGCAGCACCATCGAGTCGAGTATTGCTCGGGGATCACACGATTTGCAGTAAACTTTAAGGTAAATAGGAACGAGCTAAGCTTAGCCGAGACAACCACTCCTCCCTCTTTTTCTTTGTCTCGCCTTCGCTGCTGTACTTGGGCATTGGCTGCCACGGTACAGTACCGATCCTCTTCACCATTCCTGCCCTTCCAGAAAAATGGAATAACCCGCCCGTTTTACTCACATTTATCCTCTCCGAATTCCCACTCCCCCATCCATCCATCTCACCAAGCAGCACTGCGGCGCTAGAAACAGAACTCTCGTCGTAATCGCCCCCCCCCCTCCCCATACCGATTTATTCCTTGGATTTGGGTTGGTCGGATTGAGGTGATAAAATAGGCGCCCGTAGCATGAGAAGGAATGCTTGCGCACATCTTGTTTTGCTTTTCCGGGGTTTCTTCGCGTTGTGGGGAGGGGTTCAACCCGGGTACTGTTGCCCGGAAGCAGAGATGGATGGGTATTGTGGGATAGGGCTTTTTTGGAGCTGTTGGGCCGCTATTGGAAATTTATGGCAGGTGGAATGAATGGCGTTGCTTGGGAGCGCAAGTAATTGGATCTGGCTGCCCGAATTGCTTTTTTGTTGGTTGTGCTTCACGGGTTTTTACCGGACTGGACTGCTTCCATAGGTTACCCACGTTATCGTCGGCAGATAGTATCTGTTGTTTGGGGGGGGGGGGAACACCTGATAGAAACAACTTTTTGATTTCTTTGTTTTTTAGTATGATACTCTACTGCACTTTGGCGCTGTGGGATTACTAACGTTGGGTGGTAATGTCAGACGGAGGCTTATGATTATCTCTTTGTTTCCTGATCTTCATACTTATCTCCACTGCCACTTCACTTTCACCAAGAACGACACCTTCACTCAACTGCTGTATGGCTGTTTCCTGCCTGCTACATTCTCCGTGGAAAAAAGGGTCCTAATCTTTATTAGCCCGGGACAGCTAAACAGGACAAGTCTAGGCCAAACCAAACCCCCCCGAGGCATACTTTCATACATATAAGTTCCCTTCCTTTCCCACCGCCCAACTCAAGGGCTGACCCCCCCCCCCCAACCAAAAAAATCCAAAATGAACGAAGCCTGCAATCTAACGGTAACCCACGGGAAAACCACCTGGGAAAACTGTTGCCCAAACACCGCCGCCGAAACCGCCTCGAGCTCCTGCCCACCAATCCTCCAAACCTGGTCCAAATGCCCAACCTCCTACACCAACTGTGCGGACCCGTCCTCTCATCGAGAAATGTGCTCGGCAGAGCTAACCGGCTACTCCGATAGTCGAAGCCTAAACCGCAAATGCTGCCCGAGAGGATACACCTGTGGCAGCGCTTACGACATGCCCTGCACCCTCCTAGGACACAACACGACGCAGGAAGGAGGAGGAGGAGGAGGAGGAGAACAAATTCGCACGAACCCGCAGTACCTGTCCGCGCCGGCAGTTTTCGCCGGGTGCAATGACGCATCGGCCCTCTCGCCAGCGGCCGTCGGGGGGATTGTGGCGGTGGGCGTGGTCTCGTTCTGTTTGCTGTGCGGGGCCTTGCTCTGGTGGATTCGAAGGAGCCTGTATCGCGACCCGGCCAGGCGGAGGTATTGGAGGACTGGCGAGCGGGGTGCGATTGCAACTGGTGGGAAGGGTGAGGGGCTGGGCTTGGGAATGGGGGGGACGGGGATTACGATTACCAAGGAGTTTAAGGTTGAGGAGAAGAATAGTGGTAGTAGGGTGGAGGGAGTAGAAGTGGGGAGGAGGAGTGGGGATAGTACTGCTAGGATTCTACCCGATGAGAGTGCGGCGAGGGGTAGTAGCAGTGGGAGTAGTGGTAGTGGTGGGGGATCATCGCCCCCAGAAGGGATGTTTTGGGCCGCCGACGAGAGGGAGAGAAGCGAGGTATAAGGAATCGACAGCGAGGATTAATTAGGGGAGGGGGAGCGCTAACTGTTTTAGGACGCTATCACTTTAATGTCTTCGAGGTATTAACTTGTTTTACGTGGTGTATATATTATGTGGAGTTTTGGTTGAGGTCCTTTCTTTTTTTTTTTTTTTTTTGCTTGGGCTATGGCGCACAGGTCTAGTGAGTGACGAGGCATGACGAGTACCATTTCCTTCCTTCCTTCCTTCCTTCTTTCTCTGTATGATACTTTATTCTTGCCACAACGACGCTTTGATAAATTCAAAAAAAAAGACCCCTACCTAACTTACAGTTAGGTTTATCATCGAGGTTGTGTTATATAATACTTTCTGTATGTCATGAGTTTTTTTTCAGCTATGATACCACTACAACACTTGTACAGGTAATCAAACATTTGACAGGAACGTGGCAGAGACTTTTTGCCATTTTTTCCCTGATGTCAATTACACTTTTTAGGCCCCTCCACCGCCCTTTCCCCACCTGGTCAACGTGACTCGTAACAATTATACCCCTGCAGTTATGGTACCGTACCAGTAACTTCCCCCCCCCCCCAGCACCTTATCCTCCACAGCACAGCCGACCGTTCTTATAGCCCCCCAAATATAGTATAATACCTATCATACTCAGCTTCACCGGCCCGATATTATGTGTCCGCCCTAAATCCCACGGGAATCATTGGGTGCTGGTATGGTGGTGGAGGAGGGAGGGGCAAGCCATCGCGTTGGGATAGGAGGAAGATGCGGGCTTTTCATTTACGATTTCGAGGCGAGAACATGGGTGGCAATTATGATGGAAAAAAAAAAAACTTATTCGAACGTTGTCATGGTGTGTGCTAACGTCTGACGGGGGGTTTTTTTTTGTCTTGCGGGTTATTCCGTGTCGATGGCACTTGCTGTGGTACGGGACTATCATAGCACTTGCAAAAACTACTTCCAATGACACCGCCTCTCTCCGCCTCTCTCTCTCTCTCTCTCTCTCTCTCTGCGGTAAATTCCGTACCCTGCTTGGAAAGATCATTGGATCTGTCACGTCACGGGCCACACCGTTACAGTATCCCCGCTGCGGTGCTCGAATATGTACGAGTATGAGGACTGCACGAGTACGGTATGGCACAAGTACGGTACGTTATCATAGATCAGCCCGAAACGTGAAATATTGGCTAAACCTGTCTCGGACATTTAATAAGAACAACACTATACAAGTAAACTTGGTCGTTCTTGGACCGAGATACTATGCCCAGTTTGACGTGACGATACGGTATAGTACGGTACAATCGCCCTACTTCGGTTAACGCTATCCAGCGCCATTATTAGCATTCTGTATGATATGTTTTTGTGCCGGTGACTGTCACCCACACGCTCTGGAGGGGGAGGTTTTGACAGCGTGGCTTTCCTCCACCAACCGCTTAAATCGAGCAACAACGACACCTCCTGGTCCGGAAGGGACGAACGCTACTTGTAATACAGTACGAGGATCGAGTGCTTTTATCATTCACGCTTATTTTCTGCTTGCCCTGTTGGAGCCCTCGAGAACTGCTGCGAACCTGTGCCACTACCCCCCTGTTTACTCCCCTCGCTGTTTCCTTTGTATGCCAGATACACCTCTTTCATTGGTGTCTGCGCTAACATATTAGTTATTTCGGTGCTGTGAAGATGGCGCTGGAGCGAGCCGATGTTAGTCCCGACGAGAGATTTGGCTTGACACCGCTTGCATGGGCTGCTAAGAGTGGCCGTGAGGCAGTCGTCAAGATGCTTCTTGAGCGGGGTGCGAACCCTAATGCGGTGGGTCGATATCGCCAAACTCCACTCTTCGCAGCGGCCTGCGAAGGGCATGAAGGAGTTGTAAAGATGCTACTAGAATGGAAGGATCGTGGTTTCAATACTGCTGCTGCTGATGGTGAAGCGCCGCTCTTGAGAGCCCCTTGTCTTGGAAGCGGAGGCGTTGTGGAGATGCCCCCGGAGTACCGCGGTATCGACCCCAACGCTGCGGATCAAGATGGTAGGACGCCACTCTTCATAGCCGCCCGGAAAGGACGTAAAGGAGTCGTGAAGATATTGTTGGAGCGGGACGATGTCAATCCTAACGCCGTTGATAAACATGGTCGGACACCACTATGTGAAGCCGCCGAGAAGGGATATAGGGGAGTGGTGAAGATGTTACTAAAACGATGGGATGTCGATCCCAATCGTGCTGGAAATTTCGGAGAAACTCCACTATACGCGGCTGCCTATTGGGACTATGGGGAAGTTATGGAAACGCTGCTAGGACGAGTCGATGTCGATCCTAATATTGCAGATGAAGATGGACAAACACCACTCTTTGTGGCCGCCCGGGATGGAAATCAGGTAGCGGTGGGCACACTGCTGGACTACGACGAGGTCAATCCCAACATAGCGGACCAAGATGGTCAGACCCCGCTCTTCGCAGCAGCCGGCTCAGGGTACACTACAGTCGTGCACTCGCTACTTACGCGGAAAGACGTTGATCCCAACAGCGCCCGTCAAGATGGGCAAACGCCACTCTTTAAAGCTGTCTTGGAGGGACATTACGAGGTCATGATGATGCTGCTGGAACAAGTGCATGTTAATCCTAATGCTGCGGATAACCAGGGTCGAACACCACTCTCACTCGCTGCCTTGAAGGGAGATGCGCGAGCCGTGTGGCTTCTGCTGCGGCGGGCGGATGCCAATCCCAATAGTCTGAGTGACTATGATGGGGGGGCACCACTATCCATAGCCGCCAGGGAGGGACATGAGGAAGTCGTGAAGGTGCTGCTAGCGCGGGACGATGTCAACCCCAACACTCCCCAGCAACACGGCCAAACACCACTTTTCGTAGCCGCCTCGGCAGGGCACGAAGGAGTGGTGAGGATGTTGCTAGAGCGACGGGGTGTCGATCCCAATCGTGCTGACGATTACGGCCAAAATCCACTCTCCGCAGCCGTGCGCCAGGGACACGAGGGAGTGGTGAAAATCCTATTGAAACAAATGTGGAGGACTGCTAAGGGTAGTGCGGGACGGAAGGGACGGTAAGGGGGCTAAAATTAAAGAGATGGAAAGTACATTCCTTTTTAAAGCCTTTACAGTTCATAGTCTTATACACAAATTTAAATATATTCCCCCCGCACTCGGATAGGGTATCCGAAGGAAAGCATGTCGGGAGAAAGATATGTTATGGTTCACAAAGTTTCCTCCTCATTTCCCTCTATATACAGTATATATGTTTGTTTTCTTCCAGCGTTGTTTTCACTTTTCACTCTTCCAACAGAAATCCGAGTCAATCACAGCCTATCCGGGTATTAAAGCAATCCCTGCGATAAAACAACCCCCTCGGCAATCTCCATGAAGCGTCCGCATTGCCATATTTTCGCCGTCTCTCGCATAATACTGGTGGGATTTTTGTGCATTTGTACAGTATGATAGGCTCAGTTATGTTGTTTCGACACAGTCTCTAATAAGATGAGCGTGGTGGAGACCAAACCGAATTCCTTAGATTTCAGCACCTTTTTCTCCGAGCTAGAGTGACGCTATAATAGCAAGAGGGCAAGTTCAGGTACGGATAATAGAAAGTGTGATACCGTATATAAAAACAAGAATAAGACTTGTAGTTTTTATGGAAGGTGGTGGTTGTGGTTAGGTTCGTTGCTAGGGTTAGATTTGGTGGGTGGTTCTAAATGACCGCGCGGTTGGTTGGAGGACGTTGGGCGAGGCGCTTTGTCAGCGGGGGGCCCTATCGATGGACATTTCGGGCTTGGGGAGGAATGTCGGACCTTTTGATTCCCATATGAGAGCCTTTGCGGGGCCGCGTCATGGGGAGGAACTCACTGACAGGAGGGGAGATCTGGCATGACGCTGAGTATCGGAACTGTTTATTGTGATTTCCCCTTGTTTCTTATTCTCTCACTTCTTGAACTACCGGTACCTTCCACTTGAGCCCTATGGAGTACAATAGTTATTTGTGATCACTGCTTGCACCATTCCACAACTCTTGCATCTTTCGCTCTCCCGGATCCTCCGCTCCGGATCCTTGTCGTCAGGGACGGACGGGTGTGACCTTTCGACAAGGTCCACTATGTAGACATTGATTCAATTCGATATATTATGGTGCATGCGGGATAGTAATTACTCGAGTAGGGCAGTGCTTTTAACTTACATCACACAGTGCCCTGCGAAACAGATAAAGGAAAGCCCTAGGAAAAGGATCTTCTTGCTCCAAGGGTTACCCTGTTAGCCCGATCTACAAGAGGACATTAACTGATTACTGTACCGGTAACGGTATCATGACCTTGCTATTTTTCTTTCATCGATGTGTACACCATTCGAATCCTCACGCTGTTTGCAGCCCGTATGCTGTGTCCGGGAGTTCACTTGCGTAACGTGCTCGAGTACGCTGCGGTACCGTAAGAACTCGAGCAAACAGACCCTGTGTTCGGATGGTGGTGTTTCCCCCTCCCGGCGAGGGTCTAGTATTCTTTCTTTCTTTCTTTCTTTCTTTCTTATTTGTCTGGAACACAGGTTTTTTTGGTGTTAGCCCCTTTCCCAGGGGAGGAAAATTTAGACTACCGAGCATGACTCGTTTGTTCAGGTTCTTACAATATTATAGTTTCAGCAAAATGCTTGCATCTAAGACCGTTCGTTTATTTGTCTTGACCATAGAAGCGTCAAAGGTTGGTGAGGGGGCAGACCGTAATAGCTACAATAGTGGGGGGATAGGAAGTATGTTCACCACGGGAATCGACTCTCTGTTTTTTTTTTGGTGTCGCTACGGGAGGAGGAGTATTGAGGAACCGTAATAACGTTGTGATACTCCAGGCCCAGTATTACTCTTAGCTACCGCCTTGCCCCTTTTGGTGTACAACACAAATACTAATTAACTTGGGAAGTGCGTACCAATGATATTTGGTGACAAACCACCACCACCACCACGGGTTGTAAGAGTGGTATCGCCACATGGTGGCCGATGCCCACCCTTCCATGAGAGGGGGTTTTCTGAGCTATCACAGCATCACTGAGGCAGTATGCTCCTTATGGGCAAGGGGTAGCCCTACGGAAACGTTTAGAGATCTAGATTAAGTTATTGCGTAATCGAGATGGTTTGGACATAAGCACCGCTAGATAAAGCCCGGCTCTTGGAGAGAAAGTTATTTCCTGCTCTCGGTCATCCCTCCGGCAGCGATCATGATTAAAGCTCCTTGAATCACGATTAGCTTCCCGCCCACGTTGCACTATTAAATATTCCCCACTTTGAAGTATATCGAGGTCAGATCTTACGAACAAGGTGTTTACGTGAACCAGTATTCGGATATGAAGGTATTATTATATTCAGGATTGACTACCGCACCCATACACCCCCTGTAATGATAATAATAAAAAAAACCGTTACCCACTCCCCTCCTTCCCCACAATTTCCAAAAGCCGGATGAGGTTGCGGGAAGCATAAAGAGATAAGGGACTGGCAAACTCCCGCGTTCGTCATTGTTTGGAAACATATATTCCACCAATAATCCCCCCGTTAGATTCACCTGTACTTCACGTTCTCCCATCTTGCGTTACCAGTAAAAAAACGACCCCCACGCTATCATATCATTCATACACGACAGATACACCCATATAGCCACCAATAAATAAATAAAAATGAAAACCCTCCTCCCCCTCTTCTCCATCCTCCTTCTAGTTCTCCTCCTCCTCCTTCTAGTTCTCCCTAGCTCAGCCTCACCAACCACCCACCCACACGCCACCAAAAGCATACATGGAGCCATCGATCCCCTAGCAAAGGGTTAACTCTCCTCTTTTTCCTATATTAAAAGAAAGAAAGAAAGAAAGAAAAAGACAGAACTAACCCACACCAGGACTATGCAACAAATTCACCGGCAAGCTCCTCTGCACCACCTTTCACAAGTGCTGTCCTCCCGCGTGTACTGCTACCGGGGGTCCCTGCGATCTATCGAATCCGGGAGCTTGTTGTAGTCAGACCTGTGGGACTACGGAGGAGGGGACGGTTTGTCTCTAGAAGGGTGTTCGGAAGGGTAATATGATAGCTGGAATCCCATAGTTGTTAGGGTATGATAGTTAGTTTGGGGTACGACCGGTTTAGGGTCGTGACTGCCACTTGGGGGTTTTTCCCGTTGTGTGGGTTTTTCCTGTTTTGTGTGTTTGTGC
>Ga0307509_10000623_pt1 | contig 60416 bp, 49 predicted proteins | sample 10_EM_MG_FD_202245 | JGI IMG/M metagenome (GOLD analysis project Ga0307509, IMG submission 202245) | Populus trichocarpa ectomycorrhiza microbial communities from riparian zone in the Pacific Northwest, United States - 10_EM | ecosystem: Host-associated > Plants > Roots > Unclassified | place...
GGGAGTCAACGATGAACAGGAACAAGAACCCCATGGAGGAGGGGGTAGACCCCAGAGGGAGAGGAGGGGATGTAGCATCGCTCCCCTAGGCAGCAGCCATCAAGGGGGAGGAGAGGGGGTGGTGGTGCAATCCCACGATGATTTCCCTGGTGTTGAGATTTCAATCGCCGGAGGTGTAGGGGAGATGGTTTGTGTTAGGATTTTGAAGGTGTAGTTCATGTTATATATAGCTCATCAATATTTTTTCAGCTTCTGGATATATACTCTAGGTATCTATAAAGCTTACTAGGTCAAAAAAAATTGTTTGATCCTGAGTGCCCATGTGTATGTTCTAAAAAAGATGTGTTCATATTATTTCTCAGAGAAATAAAAACATAAAAGGTTTTTCTTTTTTTGCCTTCCCCTCTTCCCCTCTTCCCCTCTTCCCCTCTTCCCCTCTTCCCCTCTTCCCCTCTTCCCCTCTTCTCCCCTTCCCCCCTTCCCCCCTTCCCCCTATCACAATTTCAGACAGGGATGACTAATGTACTCTCTCAGTATTCTTCCATCATGTATAAGCACTAACAACTATATACTATCAGATATGAGCCTGTACCAATTAAAACCTGACTCTCAGCCTTTTTTGTTGAGAGTGGGAAAACACATGACACCCTAGGTAACCAGGTAAAAATGTTTGGAGATAAGTTCACTTTTGTTCTACTCTGCCTTAAAATAACAACTGCAAAGTCAAAAAAAAACTTTAATAATCTACTAAGACTTTTAAAATAGATTCTAATGTTTCTAGTCATAATGTATGAAGATAGAATTAAAAACAAAAAGTGTTTATTTAAAAGATTTTACATTAATTTCCCACAAGTAGAGGGTGTAAACTGTCTTGATTATATAAGAATAATATTATATAATCTACCTATTTTATATTAACAAGTAGGATGTTACAATGCTAGTATTTTGCAACTATTATCTTTAAAGCTAAATTGCTCAACAACTACTAGCCTTTCAGCAATTATTATTAGCTCAATATATAGCTGGAAAATGAGAGTTATTTTAGATGATAAAAGGTCTGTTTCTCAAAATTTTGATTTGTTGCATGTAAAATAGGCTACAGAGGTCATCTCCTGATAAATAATATTTTCTTAAGTGCTGAACACAGACTCTACTGGCGCACTGTAGAAGTTTCCGGAAATGTGGACTTTGGCTTGGCGCTAACTTACTCATAGTTGTTGCCTCCTCCAAACTCCCATGCCAAGTCTTCACATTTCCGGGAACTTCCACAATGCGCAAGTACATTCCTACCTAGGTTGCTAAGTCAAAATAAATGTTTTGTAGTAGAGGCCCGATAGTCAGGTTTTAACTGGTACAGGCTCATATTATACTTGAAAAGGCTTATATGCCTGTGAGAGAAAATGATGACAAAGCACAACATCTTCTTCAATTGCATTCTTTCAAGAAATATCAGGAATATATCTACAGAATATACTCTCATAATAAATAGAAGTTATCGATTGCATAGTGATATTATTTATCTGAGATCTTAAAATTTATAATAATATTAGCCCAAATCAAAGTGCCATGGAGGGGTTTTGGAAGCTCTGTAAATATTTCTAGTATGATTTACTCCCCGATGATACATTCTTGTATAATAGGCATAATAGGATTACCCTGTCGTCACATAGGGTAGGCTAATGCATGAATAGGGTGGCGGACCTTGCCAGACTTCATGCGTTAAGCATGCTCGCCTCACCAGGTCAGCAGGAATTTTAGTTCCCCAACACAACCCCATTTTCATCCCCCGTGAAAAATTTTATCATAGCATAGAAATTTCTCATCCCCCCATCGCATGCGCCCCATCACCTATCATGATCCATCACTGGCCTACCAATATTGTTCCGAATGTTGGAAATGCCTAGGATACACAGGTGGGAAACGTGAGCCTTGGATCCCCGCTCTCTGTGATTCCCTTTATTGGAAGACCCAGCCCTGAAGTCCTTATTGGCTTGATACCCAATTCTTCGTGCTCACTCGGACTACTCCTGCACTTCACCGTCAGAAAAGACAGAAATAATATATTACCGGAAATTGAAGGTTTCGGCATGAAATGCTGCCTGCGGGGGGGGTTAACTTGTAGATGTAAGCTACCGTCTAAATTTCGTTTTTTTATTACTATGCTGTGATGTGTCCTGCAGGGTGTTAGGACTTGAGCTCTGAATGCACATCATGTAATCGACTACATAATAACATAAAACTCAATATCGGTATATAACCCTTCAGTTTAAGGACTTGACCGATTTTCTTGTTCATTTCATTCTATCCCCCCCCCGCTGTAGATATTCTAGGTACGATATGAAGCTAGCTATAGTAGTGATCCTAAGCGGCTAGTCAGTCCGGGTTTGGCCCAGCCGGTCAAACACAGGTTTTTCGGAGGTGGTCGGGCCAGACTCTGGGAAAGCGGTTTCCAAAACTAAAGTCGGCCCCGGCCAGCGTCATCCACAGGCACCAGGTCATGAGTGAGAAAAAATTTCTACCCTTACACTACTAGGCAAAAAATGGATTTCTGCGTTTTAGGGTCAGAGTTGAGGCACGCCATCATTCGTAACCCTCTGTTGAATCTGTGGGAACACGAAGCTCCCAAGTCAGTGGAAGGATATATTGATCCTGTTTCTATGATATATTGACACCAATGAGAAAAAAGTGAAAATTTAGAGAAGAATTAGCTAGAGAAAGTATCTCCGCCAACACTAATCCACCACGAGTGGTGGAAGGGTAATTACCGGAAATGTGAGAAAAAGGGACTCCAGCTAGGATCGTGGTTATGTAGTGTAGATATGAAGATCGTGGTTGCTCAGTTCATGACATTTAATGTATCTTCAGCGAAATCTATAGCACCCGAGGCAACCCTGTTTCATTCTCATTCCGAGTGATTTTCCGTGAAATGCCTGCACTTCGTTCACAAATATCTGCAGACTGTCCGGACGCTTGGAGGTCATGCAGTCCAAATTGAAATTTAAATAAGCCTGGCGGATTTGCCTGGACTGCTTCCTGTTTTGTCCTAGCGGTTATTTGGATGCCGCCCTGCTCTCAAGGCAGCTTTTGACTTCCGCCGGATTGACCCAGGCTTTTTAAAATCACGGCCATAACTACGGACTGACCGCTTGGGGCCACTGGAGCTATCGTAGTCTTTGGGGAGGGCTCTTGGTCCAGTTCCCCACTCACCAAGTGCCACCTCTCATGGGCTTCCGCTATAGTACACTTCGAACGGCGGGAGTCTACGTCTACAGGGATGGTATCATAACAAAAATGGTGGGCAGAATGGCATGGTATAATAGAACCCAAATTATGCCACTCCACGCTCTCCATTCAATACTTTCTGAAACTGTGTTAGTTAAAAAAAAATAATTCATGAATTGACATTGTTGCCTAAATTTTAATTTTTTTCTTCAAATATCTCTCCAAATGCTCACGGATTATTCATGAATTCTCAACCACTGCGGCATTCAAGCTGTAAAATTACCTTGAAAATAGTGCCAATAAAAATGCCACCCCCCCATACAACGCTGTAAGAACTTGCGCCGAGACCCGCGAGGAATATCCCGACCATAGCCCTCATGACAGTTCTCCAACCAGCCTGGATATAGAGTTCCCTGGGCCGAAAAGCAAAATACATCGGGATTGTAATGCCGCCGGGGCACGCGCACGCCTAAACCGGCGGTCGCCCCCGCTAAGAACGAACCAAATATTGAATTACTCTGCTCATCACAAACCACTCTTCATAAGGGAAAGGGTTTATCCCACAATTTGGTAAATAGGTGAATGCCAAGGGTGTACGGTGGAGAATGAGAGGAAAAAAGAGACAAGAGATAAAGGAGGATAAATAAGCCAAACTCTGGAAATCGTTCACGAAAAAAAAAACTCTTCTCCGTCAGTCCCCGCAGTGCTCCCACTCCCACGTGTATAGGACGTGTCTATATAGCTTTTGCCCATCCCTATGAAGCTTCCATCCACCCCCTCCATAATACATTACCATTGATGTCTGAGTTGCGCAATAACACATGTATATACAAAATTAATTATGAAGATGCATTGAATAACTTGACCCAAGTGGCGTGAAAAATAAAAGACAAATCAGAAGGATATGTACAGTACATAGGGAAGGAGAGGTAGATGTCAATGGACTATGGATGGATATAAAATATGTTAGATGAAAAACCCAAGCGAGGAAACAAGGAGCGCGGGAGGGGGGCAGGATGGATGGGACGGGGGGGCGGCAATGAGGTGACGAGAAATTCCAGATGAACGGCCCTATCCGGAGGTCTAGCATTTACGACCCGCCAGTACCGGCAAAGGATAGCGTGCCGTCAGGTTCCCTTCACCGCCGGGAGGGGTAGGTCTAGCCGGTAGGGGGAAGGGGGTTCTGTCGTTTGATGTCGGGGCTTGCGGGGCCTTTTTTTTCTTTTTTTTCTTAGGAGGGTTCGGGTGGCTCGGGTGGCTCGGGGAAGAAGGGTTCAGTTGGTTGCGGGCTTGCTGAATGTCAGGGGGCGACATCCGTCGGGTCTCGCAGGGATTGACGTCGTCCGGTCCCAGCAGGATCCTCACAACCCCTTTGTGCCCAGCTTCGGCAGCCCACGATAGCGGCGTTAGGCCAGATTTGTCAGGAGTGTTGGGATTGACGTCGTTCCTGTCTAGCAGCATCCAGACGACCCCCTCATGCCCATTCTCGGCAGCAAACGAGAGCGGCGTTCGGCCATTTTCGTCAACAGTGTCGGGATCGACGTTGCCCCGGTCCAGCAGCATCCCCACAACCCCCTCATGCCCGGCCCGCGCAGCCCACGCTAGCGGCGTTAGGCCATATATGTCAGTCATGTCAGCATTGACCCTGTCACGCTGCAACAGTATCCCCACAATTTCGTCACGCCCATTCCCTGCGGCCCACGATAACGGCGTTTGGCCATATTTATCAGCCCGGTCAGGATTGATGTCGTTCCGTTCTAGCAGCATCCTCACCACCCCCTCATGCCCATTCTCGGCAGCAAGCGATAGCGGTGTTTGGCCTTCTTCGTCAGCCGTGTCGGGATTGACGTCATTCCGTCCCAGCAGTATCCTCCCAGCCCTCTCACGCCCATTCCGCGCGGCCCACGATAGCGGCGTTAGGCCAGATTTGTCAGTCGTATCGGGATTGACGTCGTTCCGTTCTAGCAGCATCCTCACCACCCCCTCATGTCCATTCTCGCCAGCAAACGAGAGCGGTGTTCGGCCATCCCCATTAACAGTGTCTGGATTAATGTCGTTCCTATCCAGCAACATCCTCACGACACCCTCATGTCCACCCCCGGCAGCAAACGAGAGCAGTGTTCGGCCATCCCCGTTAACGGTGTTTGGATTCATGTCGTTCCTGTCTAGCAGCATCCTCACGACACCCTCATGCCCGTCCTCGGCAGCAAACGAGAGCGGTGTTCGGCCATCCCCGTTAGCGACGTTGGGATTGACTTCGTTCTTGTCTAGCAGTATCCTCACGACCGCCTCGTGGCCATTCTCGGCAGCAAACGAGAGCGGTATTCGGCCATCGTCGTCAGCTGTGTCAAGGTTAACGTCGTTCCGTTCTAGCAGGATCCTCACAACCTCCTCATGCCCATTCTCCGAAGCCCACGAGAGCGGTGTTTGGCCAAATATCGTGTCAGCTGTGTTGAGATTAACGTCGTTCCGCTCTAGCAGTATCCTCACGACCTCCCCACACCCACCCCCGGCAGCAAACGAGAGCGGTGTTCGGCCGTCCTGGTCAGCAGTGTCCGGATTGACGCCGCTCTGCTCTAGCAGTATACTCGCAACCCCCTCATGCCTATTGCGCGCAGCCCACAACAGTGGTGTTTGGCCATAGTTGTCAGCGGTGTCAAGGTTGACGTTGTCCCGTTCTAGCAGTACCCTCGCAACTCTCTCATGCCCACTCTCGGCAGCAAACGAGAGCGGTGTTCGGCCACATTTGTCGGTGGTGTTGGGATTGACGTTATTCTGTTCCAGCAGTATCCTCACCACCCTCTCACACCCACTCCGCGCAGCCCACGAGAGGAGCGTCCGACCAGAGCTGTCCGCCATATCGGGATTGACCCTTTCCTGTTCCAGCAGTATCCCCATAACCGCCTCGTGCCCATTTTCGGCAGCCCACGATAGCGGCGTTTGGCCACTTTTGTCTGCCGTGTTGGGATTGACGTTGTTCTGTTCTAGCATTAGCCTCACGACCGCCTCACGCCCATTCCGTGCAGCCCACGATAGCGGCGTTTGGCCATTTTTGTCTGCCGTGTTGGGATTGGCGTTGTTCCGCTTCAGCAGTATCCTCACCACCCCTTCCTGCCCATCCCCGGCAGCAAACGAGAGCGGTGTCCGGCCGTCTTCGTCAAAAATGTCGGGATCGACGTCGTTCCGTTCCAGTAGTATCTTGACGACCCCCTCGTGCCCATTCCACGCGGCCCACGAGAGCGGTGTTCGGCCAAATTTGTCAATTGTGTTGGGATCGACATCGTTTCGTTCTAGCAGGATCCTCAACACCCCCTCATGGCCATACCCGGCAGCCCACGAGAGGGGTGTTAGGCCACATATGCTAGATGCGTTCGGATTGACGTCGTTCCGTTCTAACAGCACCCTCACAACCCCTTCATGGCCTCTCCGCGCAGCCTCAGCTAGCGGTGTTTGGCCACATTGGTTAGCTGTGTTGGGATTGACGTCGCCCCGCCCTAAGAGTCTCTTCACCACCCCTATCTGCCCTCTCCTAGCAGCCCAGGCTAGTGCTGTGTTACCCTTCAGATCGGTTGTTCGCACGTCCCATTTATTTGCCTCCAATAAAGCTACCATTATCGCCACACATCCAAGGTATGCAGCACCATGAAGTCCAGTAAATCCCGTAGGGCGGTCTGCCCTATCAAAGGGTTGGTCCCAAACAGGATTCCCACGCAATAAGAGCAACTTCGAAGATATGTGCTTATCGTATCTATCGAGCACACTCAATGCGAGTACTTGAACACTTTTGGTCGTTTCCCTCTTGGCATGTGCTCCCCAGTGGCAAGAAGAATATTCCACAAAAGGGGTGCCTGGTGGGACCGAACGGACAGTAGGCGAAATACCCCTAACCTGCCGAAAGTTGAGGTACGTTAAGCAGACGCCAGCCATTATTGAGTGAGGCTTAAGGAACAAGTTGGGATTATGGGAGAGGTATTCTTGTAGAGTGTGGTGGACGAGCCGGACGATAGACGAGGACTTTTCGACCGTGACAAGTCCCAGAGTGCATGCTAGTAGTGATTCGATTGTAGGGATATTCCGAAGGTTCAAGTCCACGGATCCTGTTTCTACTCCGAGGGCGTGACATAACTCCTCGACATGTAATGGCCGCTCCGCATGCGATACCCACATTAGAACTTCCATGCCGGGTTTCGACTTGCTTTTCTTCTGTCCCTTAATCCGTGATATTGCTGCGGCGTAAGCATCATCCAGGCCTTTCCCTTCGGCTATCTCACTAAGCCTTTTCCTTCTCTGATTGAGAGTAATCTTGGCTAGGATTGCATCAATGTTCAGAGAAACGAGGAGGAAGCTAGACATCAGAGTTAGCGAACAGCTTAGAATTATATTGGAAATGTACTTGATATTCTGGCTTACATCTCCGAGACCTTCTCCGGAATGACTCTTAAAATATCTGCCCGCAATTGGTCATCCATCGCTTCGGGAGTCGTGTCGCCCCTCAGTTTCGTCTCCAGGTAACTCTTCACATCGTCCTGGGGAGGACTAATCGGTATCTGAACCGCTTTGATAAAAAATTCCACGATCTCGTCGGCGATATGGGGCCTCGCGGTTATTAATATTCGCATTTTTGGTGACGCCCGAATAATTGCTTGTAGCGACCCAAGGAGATCCCGTCGGTGTTTCGGGGCTAACTCGCCTAATGCGTCGATGCATACATACGTCCGCTGTCGCGACGCGATGGTCTTATTCAGAATTTCTACCACATCTGGTAGCCGGAGACTTATACCACCAAGTGCCTCCTCGAGAGCATTCCATATATCCTCCGGGATCTCTCCTCTGCTGACAAGTTGCCTAAGGATGGCGCCTAGAATATTCATAGTGGACTGTTTCTGCTGGGGGAGGAAATCGCAGTAGAGTCCGGCCACGGATGTGTTTTTCCCCTTATCATGATCGGACAAGCTATCAATCACTAGGGAGCTGCCATTCGCCACTTGTTAGTGACCCCCGCATTGCCCTTCTCGAGAAAGGGGACCTTCCTACCTGATGTAAGTTTTCCCCACCCCAGGATTCCCGTAGCAGATCAACACTGGGTCAACGCAGCCATCCTCCGCATCACGCCATTTTCTAAACTTCCTGGTTTTTAGAAACCAGTTTCCCACACCATCGAGTCGGTCGGTTCGGACATTTTGATGCCGTTCTTCTGGTTCAAGTGGAGATAGCCGCTGCAGCATTTGATTTCTCCAGGCGTCTGGTCCTGCTGCCGTGTTGGCGACATTCTGGTGGACCAACGAGTTGAACAAGTTGATCTCGCCGATGGCCTGCTGGCGCCCTGACGACATCTGGGCTAAAGTTAATATCTGAATTCCGTTTTCTCTTTTTCGTGAGAGATAGGTAGATGATGAGAGTCTGGCTTCTCCCGGAGTTGAGGGAATCGCTGAGACATAAGAGGAGGGGGGTATCATATAAGGCTCTGGGGTTGCACAAGTACCATGTCTTCTCCAGTGCAATTTCCATTTGTCACCGGCAGTGGAGGCTCTTAAGGGAAGCCAGCGCACCAAGGGTTTCCACCTGCAGATCAGCCTTGGACATTAGCAAAAGCAAAAATGGCTATCATATTTACTCGCACTTGTCCTTGATGCTGGTAATTGGCGGCGCTGCCGAGCACCGCATCCGATGCCCCTCACAACACTCGCCCGGCAGCAGACCCATCCTCCCGCATGATCCGAACACTTCCTGGGGGTGTGCAGGCAGTCTAATAAAGTTAGCGTCCTGTCGCCTATTACCTTTCGAGAGCGGAGGCGCACTCGGATTTCATGTCCCGGTCCTCGAGGACTGGTGCATCGGCCGCAATTTTTGGTTTCTGAGTTTTGTCAGAGTCGCATCTGATAGGGATGTCCAGTAATACGAGTACGATAGGCACGAGGTTGATTACACAATGGGATGCGAGACATCGACCTACGGTAGTAACTTTACGCGCTACCCGAGTACAAGACGGGCAACCAAAATCTGGTGCAGACGAACGGTAGACTGCCCGTCGAAATCACCGCTTGTTTCTCTCATCCCACTCGATTTACTGGTATTGTACTCCAGATCAATCACGTGCCTAACCAACAATCCCGACAATACTAACTACTTGTAGCTTAGGGGGATTTCGCAAAGCAAAGTTAACGACTGCTATCTCTGTGACAGCCTTATTTACTATTGCAACTAGCGAGCTTGAAAACATAGGGATCTCGTGGACTCAGTGAGAATTTGTGGGAGAAGGTTATTCACTTCTTACAGCGCGGGTGGGATGCTACTGTTGACCACAACAAGCGAATTCACCATCTCCTGGCTTCGCTAACCGAACTCTTATCATAAAGCGCTCGAGTATGATATGACATAAACCCTAACCTTTGACCCGTTGCCGTGGCAACAAGCTAGAAGTATGATCAGAAACTTGCTCCCTGCGGAATCTAATGTCGGAAGATAACTAGTAAATGGCGCTACTATTGAACGCTTGTACTCAAGTATTATATCATACTGTACCTGTACGGTACCTGTAAACTCGGGCTAGACTATATTCGTGCCAAGGTTGCGGCGAGCGGCCGCAACCCCCGCATGTTCGCAGGCTCACAGGCGAACGCGCTCTGGGCGGTGCTTGCCTGCTGAGTGTGAGTTTGTGGCTCAAACTCACTTTGTGGCTTACCCAAGGAACATTGTCGCTCAACATCGCTTTGTGGCTTGCTTTCGTTATGCGTTGTGGAGAATTTAATCAGGGGTTATAACATTGCAATTTATTATATATAGAAGGATAGATGGTTAATTCCTACTAACATATTATGTTAAACTACAAACCTTCTTCGAGCCACAAAATGACTTTGAGTCGCAAACTCATGTTGTGCCCCGGGTTGTGAGCCCCTCAAACATGCGCTCGCCGCAACATTGACACCAGTAAATGTCCAAACTATGCTACGACAGCCGGAGAGTTTTGCTTGTTTTTATTCTAATTGGGTTAGGGTTAATGGCTTAATTACACCTATTTTTGAGCCGGCATTACCGGTGGTCCAATGCGTCCCCCGTTAGACTACATAGATCGGGGTGTTTTATATAAACTGCTGAAACTAGATATTAAAAGTCGGAAACTACCCGTGCTGAATCAGGGTCAATGGAAACGGTCGGGCCATCATAATATTTAAAATGAGAACATATTCAGAGTTATTTTAAAACAATATATACTTGTTCAATGTGGCGGGTAGGGTACCCTCATGGCTATACAGTGCTCCAATGACGAATTCCTAGAGAAAGAATCATTATTTGTTATTATTATAGGTTCCATTTCCGCTTTTTCATCATCACCATACTAATTTATCCAGACCTGGTTTCTCTGTGCGCTTTCCGGGTTTTGGCTGGTTCTTTGTGTCAGGCTATCTGAGTCGGATACCGTACTCCAGTTTCCAGTTTTCAATGAGACACCAAAGAACAGTAAATAAGATATTGTGGTCGAGTTTTTATGACAACAGACAAGAAATCTGTTTCAATCGCGAGCAACAGTTTCAAATCCTGTCAATATTTTTTTTTGTTTTCAATTTTTATTTTATTTAGCATAAAGGAAAAAAACCTAACCCTGGCGATAAGGATGGGTTACAAATTGTCATGATCAAATATCCTGTAGGTACGAGTATGTTCTGGTTGTCGACCGTTTCCACAACATCTCGGTTGACGCGCATAAAATCGACAGTGAAAGAAACTCGTCAATGTTCAAATTAAGGCAGGACTAGAGTTTTTTTTAAAAAAAAAAATTCTAATTTATTAGGGTTAAAGATATAATTATATCCCTTTTTGAGCCAACATTCCCCGGCGTCCCCCGTGACATCAATCGAGGTGTTGTATTGTGAGCGGACAAAATTAACTTAACCGAACACCGGTGTTCATGGCAACCCATCGCTTCTGGGCTCCCACAAAAATCATTATCACTAACTGGCACCTCATAATGCCTTGTCTTTTATTAAGGCTGATTGATTGATTCTATACTAAGTACTTATCACTGCCTTGTATTTAAATTATTTTTACATATTTTTTCTAGGTTGGGTTTAGGGACTGTATCGAGGGGGCCGACAACATCACGGCGAAAACTACGAGAGTTCGTTGATCGGTTAATTTTGTCCACGCAGAATATATGGTCGGAACTATACTCGAGTACGGTACACTGTGTAGCGTTTTGTGGGGTTGCATGGATTCACCGTAAGCCCTTGCACTTGTGCTATCATATGACACGCGGATAGGGATATTGAGATTCCCCCCGTGGCTAGCGACTCTAGGTGAAGCACCGGGGCAAAGTAGCTGACTTTTCCCGCCGGGACTTAATACTTCAAACATACTCCTCCTACCAGATCAGCAGGGACTTCGGTTCTCCAATACAACTCCATTTTCATATCCCGTGGAACATACCCGCATAGCAATATCTCATCCCCCCATGGCACATTCCCTGCCCCCATCACGGTCCATCACTCGCCGACCAATGTTTTATAAAAATTTGGGGGTGCCCTCATTTATGGCCACAGTTCGCGTATGCACCCACGGGGCACCCACACCTTGAATCTCCGGTCCCTGTCCTATCCTCGGCCTTCATTTCGCCTCTTTTCCTAGCCGAAGCAATCTCGAATACCTTAACCGCTTAATATAAGATTTCTTTTATATACCTTACTTGGGCCGCTCCCCTTCACTCGGTAAAACCTTCTCTCTGATCATTGTCTCCTATTGCATTATTTTGGACATGAAAGGTAAGTTTATATAGCATACGATATATCACACTATACAATAACTTACCATATTCTTAGCTAGGATCGTTAGGAAAGACAGTCATGGGCACTAAAGATGTAAGGAGAAAAAGGGTTACTGGGAGGAAAGACAAAGAGTGAGAATAATTAAGGGGATAGGTGGTTTAGGGAAGTGGCCGTTGGAAGTAGACTATATGTTAGAGGGTTAAGGTTGATTGGAGTGACGGCGCCGCCGTGCATAAGCTAAAGCCGGAAGCCGGGAATCTGAAGTGTTGGCGGCAGTACCAGAGGCAACGCTATAGAAACTGTAGGGAATACGAAATGACATAGCCTGACTGCCATAGGGTAGTCTCCTTCCCTCTTAAATGATAGCGACACTCTGATGGCAGCTCGCTCACAACCCAATGATGACTGGGGTAGCGTAGGTAACGGCGCGAAGCACGAAGAAAAGCACGTAGGTGGTGGTTCCGGTATGTGATGATAACGATGTGGATGTTCGATGTACGATACAGGAAGCTCTCTACTGGTCGCTCAGACTAGATACAGAAGAGAGCGCACAAACACACAAAACAGGAAAAACCTACACAACGGGACAAACCCCTAAGTGGCAGTCACGACCCTAAACCGGTCGTACCCCAAACTAACTATCATACCCTAACAACTATGGGATTCCAGCTATCATTAAATACTAACCGTGGGTTCTAACTTCCAACTTCTAAGTTTCAATTCAGGATGAGGCACCGTCATTCTATTCTGGAAGTCACCGCGTGTTGCAGATATTTCGGGAGCATAATGTATTGTTCTAGTACTTCAGTCGCTAAGAAAGAACATTATTTCGAGATGCCTTTCCATTGGTATCAAGGGAACATGCGGAGGAATACAGGAATGTGGGGAGATATAGAGATGGGTGCGGTGATCGACAGAACTCAGGAAGTGTTACTTGTGTTTCACTTATAGGCTAAGCACTACAATAAGTGGGGGACTTTGTCCGGCAGGGGTGGATGCCTCGAGCATTCTCTTCCTAACAGCAATTTCTGTTCTCTGATGTGGCTCAATCTCCACAACCGTGCCAAGGTTCCTGCCGATCCCGGCCCTAATCCTTGCAACACGTGCACGCCAGGCTAACCAAAGATTTCAAACTGTATATTCCTGAATGCTACATTTACTCTATCTTACTTTTTCATTTGTTTTAATTGAGTATTTCGCTTCCTGATAGACAGCCTAAGTTCTTTATAAACTGGTTTCCACCCCCTTTTCCCGTTGTGAAGAGCCTCTTTTTCCAATTTTTCTAGTTGCCGTGGTGTCTGTTGAATCCTGGATCGCTGTGCATTCCACCTTGCTCTCATGCTACTTGTGGGCCGGAAACTCCCATGCCATGCTAGCGGTATTCTGCTTATTGGTATTAAATAACTTCTGGTGAATTTCTCTTATTGTGGACTTAACATTTGTATAATTTTTGGGCATCAATATAGGTTTTTGAGATAGCTGACTAGGAGCAGTTATTGGAGTAGAGGGTAAATCTTAGTTAAGCCAGGAAGCACTTCAAAGTTGTGCTGCAAGATTCAGAACTACATGCAGTTACATAATTGGCGGAATGCTTAGCACTACTGCTCCTCGAAAAATTCAACCATTAAAGTTTCTCATTCCCTGTGTAGCCCTTCCCAGAGGCAAATCACATCACATCCCGTCACTTCTGTTCCTTGATTGTTTGAAAGGCAAGTTGATGTAGAGTACTCGTACAATACAATACAATAGCTTACAGTAACTACGCTAAATCTACTGATCGGGCTAGTAATGGGAACATGGTCCGGAGCCATGAGATAAAGTATCATGGGGAATTAAGGAGATAGCCGCCTTTGGGCTGGAAGTTAGGAGAACGATAGGGGTTAGCAGCGTTACACTCGTGGATTACAAGCAGAGCGTAGAGGGTTCGGCCCTGGGATCCCAGAATAAAACAAAAGATCACCCGACATGAAAGAGATTTTGCCGTGAAATGCATTTTGCTGGGAAAGTAGCTTGCAAGTCTAGTTTGCCGTACGTATGGGCTATTAATAATACGATGCCATGCTATATTATTCGACCATTGCTGGATATTAGGATCTGAGCCCTGAATGCACCGCGTATTATAGTCTACAGCATCGCAACCTGAGATATTGGTAAATCAGATTACAGTTTTAGAGCTTAACTGATCTTGACTACAATATTGTATGCCTGCTGAAGGTGTTCTAGACATGACACCAAGCCAGCCTTTAGAGAAAATCCTTGACCTTGTTTCCCACTCTTGAAGTGCCCGGGGAGTACTTTTCGTGTAGTGGGTGCCTGTTAAGCGAGTGGTGAATAGTGGGGTAAATTGAGTGGTGATGATACACTGCTATGTACAGTAAATTGTGTACAGAAAAGCATACCAGGAGCATAAAGATAGGTGTCGTTGGTATTAATAAGAGAAGGGTTTTTCTCACAATTCGGAAGGCGGGCAAAGGACGGACAGCAGAAGCGAAAAAAAAGGAGGGAGGTAAAAGAGAAGAAATAAATTAAACCCTTAAAAAATCGTTTAGTATAAGGGCTTCCCCATTGATTCCTGGGCCTATCAAAAAAAGAGCTAGTATTAAAGTTTTGTCAAAAGAAAAAGAACAAAAACGCTTCCATCACAAGATAGGGGAGAGAGGCTAATAGGAATAGGAATAGGAGAGAGAAAGAGCAAGAACCAGGTGTCAGAATAATTGAGGAAAGCACAAGCTAGGCCTGGATAATACTAAGAACATGAGTGCATGCCAGGCCGACAGGGATGTATTTTTCGAATTACACCGGCAAGGACAGCCTTCCCACACCTCCCCAGTCCACTATCTGGAAGCAATAACGGATTCATGGGCAGACAAGTAGTTATAGAAGCAGGGGGCACATATCCGGCGAGGGGTGGGTGGGGAACTAACAACTAACAGGAGAGAGCTTCATCTGTGTATATGAAGGAGGCAACCAGCGGTTCAATGTATATGAGAACAGGCGGATTTTTTTCAGGTGCGGCTCAAGTGGCCGGGAGAGGTCAGTTGCAAAGGGCCCTGATAATTCCTGCGCAATTCCTGATATAGAAAGCAGGCAATGTGGCTCTTCCTGAGTATGGACAACTCCCCTACGACTGTGTCTGGGAGCCCGTTTCAAATTGTGTTTGGCCACTCTCTCCCCTATTGTCGGGATTGAGATTGTTCCGTTCCAATAGCCTCCGCACAATTTTCTCATGCCATTTCTCGACAGCCCATGAAAGTGGCGCTCAGCCGTTCTCATCTGTAGTCGCGGGATTGACATCATTCTTCTCTGTCAGAAATGGAATCACAGCTCATCACTCGCCTACTATCCACTCCGGGAATACACTCGATATTCTAGCTTAAATTTCCGAGATCTTCTGAGCAATGACTCTCATAATATCAGCCCACAATTCACCGGGGCCGTGTCACCCCTCAGCCTCATCTTCGGATAATTCTTCATATCGTGCCAAGTGGGACTTATATGTTTCTTAACTGCTTTGCCGAAAGATTCCATGATTTCGTCGATACGGGCTCTCCCGGTAATCAGGTTTCACATGTTTGGCAGTGCCCGAACGATTTCCTGCAATAGTTCAGGGACCTCCCATCGGTCTTTCGGGGCTCGCTCATCTAAAGCGTCGACCCATACAAATATCCGCCGAAGCGAGGTAACAGCCTTCTTCACAATTTCTACCATATCGGGGAGCCGCAGCCCTCGGGGACCGGACTCTTCTCTAGCCTTTCGAAACCCCTCCCATACATGCTCTGGGATTCCCTCTCTACCAACGGGTTTGAGGAGGATGGCGTCTAGCATACTTATAGTGGACTGTTCATATTGGGCAAAGAAATTGTAGTAGAATTTCACCCCTGCTAGTCTCCCCCCCTAGCCTGATCGCACAGAGTATCAATTACTAGGGAGCTATTATTTACTACTCATTAGTGGTTCTTGCCTTGCCATTCTCTAGACAGAGAGCCTTTCTACCTAGTATATGGTACTCGCCGAAAACATGTATTATACCCACAGGGGGGTTCAGAATGTAATGCTTTAGATAATCGGGGTAAGGGGTGTTTCCAAAGAAATTTGAATCTCAAGGTCAAGTCATACTCGAGGCTATATTATGCTTTTTACTGTTTTTTTCCACAATATCAGATGATTTTATTATGGAAGTACTTAAAACCAATAATAAAACACCACATTAATATCCAATGGTAATGACTCATGAAAATTTTATTAAAAGACTTGAACAATTGTGACCACAACCTAAATTTCCATCGCCATAGTACTCCGTCATTCCCTCTCTCCGCTGCCTATCATTCATCTCCCTCCCATAACTGAAAAAGGTTGGGTGGGGGGATTGTCCTAGGGATTTAGCGTAGCAGTGAGCAATTAGCAATACTCTAGGTAACTCAATCACTTCAATCACCACCACCACATTCTCTCCCAAACCAACCTGAGGAACCAATCAATCAATCAATCAGAGGAGCTTCCCCAGGCACCAGGGAGAGTTCTCTAGAACCCACCGCTACCCTAAAAACAAAACAAGGAAAGTGGATGCCACACACCAAGCTTCAAAAGTAAAGTCGGGTGACAAAAAACTCGGGGCGTTAGCTATTTTACACCAAAAACAGTCATTTGCAGAAACTTATAGCTCAACACTCCCCAACAAACGAATTTCAAGAAGTTGCAAGAACCTTGAGAGTAGCTATTCCTTTCTGTAGTGAAAATAGCAAGCTTGTGAATTAATAATTCATGATTTTTGTGCAAAGGCATGGAAAGATCGGAAAGTGAGTTAGGAATTTGGATGAGTGTGCCATACAAAAGATACATGACGGCCACCTGTGTCATAGGCTACTCTGGTTTCTCAGCTCCATAAAGCTTCTACCTATTTTTTTTCTCTTAAAAACTTCTGTCTACCTGTTCCTAGTTTGATTTTGTCTAAAGCCGATCCTCTGGATTCATTGGTGGTTATTAAATCGTCAAAAAAAGAGTGCCTGGTTTTGTTGTAAAATAGCAGTCGGCTCGAGTTTTTGGTCCCCTGGCTTTACTATCCCAGCCCCCACACAATTATATAATATCACTTACATATTTGAACAGACCTACCTATACAATACTATGATAGCCAAAACAGCTAGTCACCCCCCCGCCTTTCCTACCCCTCACCACTTCCCCAGCGCATAACCATCCACTATTCCTCCCTCTACCCCACCGGCGAAACTCGCGTACAAAATGCAGGGAAACATCCTCAATGGTGGGATACTAAGCGCGGCGAGAGGCAAGGGCCCCGGGGGGCGAGCGAAGCAGGCACTTGAGTTGCTATCATACTTGGTTATCGGTCGGGAAGCCTATCCTACTCGCACTGTGATATGTACTACCTAGCGACTTCCCAACTAGGCTGACTATTCTCTAGCGTGGACACTTTCTAACTTATCTGGGACTGAATCTGTAATAGGGCTTGAGTTGTCTTTACTTTCCTTAACTTTTTACTCTTCCAGGGCGTATTGCCGGTATCTTTGGTATTTGTTAAAGCAGTAGTAGTAGTGGTAGATTCTTGGTACTTGGAAGGGGGTTGGAAATGGCGGGCCGTACTGTGTCTCGGGAGTTGTATGGGTGTGTGTTGGGGGGTCATGCTTGCGGTAGCCGAGAGCATTGTGGATGGGATAATACAAGTACACACAGCAGGGAATTCTATGATGAAATATGTGTGAAACACCACAACTAAGAAGGCATCACAGTCAGTCAATAATTACAGAGGCAAATGCTCAAAGTCTAGAGTGTAGCCTTGCTACTACAATTGCGCTGAACTGTACTATACATGCCTAGGCACTATCGTAGAAAGTATTCAGAAAGAAAGCCACACGTACTGTTAGCATGATAAGTATCTACCCATCATGCGGTAGTTAAGGAATCCTGCGGAAAGGATATTTTACTCATTTCCCACAGGCATGGGTATTACACAATGAACTAAGTTAATGCGAGCATTTAGGGCAAAAAAAATAATATAAAAATCCTTGAGAGCCTTTCGCTTTCTGACCAATAGCACAGTATTGTGGGGGATGGAGTTGGGAACTATTTTTCCTAGGAAGGTCTCTTAAATGACCAGGGGGGTCGTTGGAATCATACTGTACAATGTGCGCGTGCTTGAATCATATTTTATGGGCTCACCAGAGCGAGGTTGGGTGGTGCCTTATATTATTATAACTATCATACAAGAGTAGTGCATTCCCCCCCCCAAAACTTCCTTTCTTACCCGACTAGGTAATGGTAGGAATTTAAACTCAACCGACAGTTAATACCCATAAACGATCATACTGGTTTGTGTATACTATATTGCCAGCTTTGATCTTAGGGGATGACAATTTGCAAGGAGGGGGTTAAAGTAAAATCCGGAAGCAAGCGAAAGGGAAGAAATAGAAAAAAGAAAAAAAAGAGAAGACTGGCATATCGATGACTTGTTAGACGCTCCCCGGAGGGATTCGAAGGCGGTTTAGAGGAGAGAGAAGCGGTGGACGGTATAAATATCGGCATATTTTCATGGAAATGCCTAAAAAATTAGTACATATTGGGGTTTTTTTAAAAAGGAAAAGGAAAGAAAAGAAGGGAACGAGAGATAGCAAAGATTTTTTTTTTCCTTTGTGCCGAGGTCAAACCACTTTGAGGTTTGCAGATTGGCGGGCTTGCAGTAGATTCATCGCTTCGCTGGTTCCCGACGCAGGAAGCCCACAAAAGCGGTGTTCTACCATCATCATCTGCGATATTGCTGTCGATAGCTTCCAATCCTAGCTAGCAGTAGTTGCACTACTTTACCGTCACCCCAAGAGGAATCCCAGGAGATTGGTGTTCGTCCAAGGTTATCGGTGATATTGGGGTCGACATTTTGGCAGCTTAAGAGTAGCTCCACTGCTCCATGCCGTCCAAGTCTGGCAGCACTGAAGAGCGGTGTATCGCCATAACGGTTTGCGAGATTAGGGTTAAGGTCTTCCCGTTCCAACAGTAGCTCTACCACCCGATCTTTCCCATTCTCGGCAGCCCACATGAGCGGTGTTCGGCCATCTTCATCCGTTATATTAGGGTCGACATCTCTACGTCTTAGCAGTAGTTGCACTACTCTATCATTGCCACTCGTGACAGCCCATGAGAGCGGTGTCCTGCCAACACTATCGGTCGCGTTGGGTTGACTTTTTGGCATCTTAACAGTAGCTGTACTACTCCATCATCCCCACACATGGAAGCAATCGCGAGAGGTGTTTGGCCATGGTCCTGGATATTGGGGGCGATGTCTTCCCGTTCCAACAGTAGCTTTACAACTCGATCATCCATAAGCCATGCAGCCCACGAGAGCGGTGTTCCGCCAGCAATCTCCGTCACATTGGGGTTGACACCTTGGCATCCTAAGAGTAGCTTCACTACTCCCTCGTGCCCACCCTTGGCAGCCGACAAGAGCGGTGTTCGACCATCTGTGTCTGCTGCATTGGGGTCAACACCTTCCTGTCCCAGCAGTAGCTTTACTACTTCATCACGCCCCTTCCAGGCAGCCCACGAGAATGGTGTTCTGCCACCTCTGTCTACTTTATTTGGGTCAATCCCCCCCCGTCCCAGTAGTAGCATTACTACTTTGGCATGCCCCTCCCCAGCAGCCCACGAGAGCGGTGTTCGTCCGGATCTTTCTGACATGGCGGTGTTGGCGTTGTCCTCTTCTTCCAGCTATAGTTCCAGTACTCAAAGGCGGGAATGAGGCCTAGAAAGAGAGAGCAAAGGATTGGCAAACCTCAGTCGCTCGAAGGAAAGGTAGAAAATTGACGCCTTTGAGGAAATAGAAAACCACGAGTTCAAGGGATTCGTGATCCCAGTTGATAAAAAATATGTTGCCCTGGGGGAGAGGTTGAAATGGATAAAAGAAGGAAGGGGGAAAGCAATGAATAAATGTAACCCCCAGCTTCACGGTCAGTGTAAAGAAGTTCAAGAAATGCCCCTTATATAACTTCTTCTAGGACACCCGTCCCAACCAACACTCTGCAGAACAGTTGATGGAGGTGGTGGCCCGATGATGTAGGTGTAGTGATAGGAGAACGTGGTTGCGGGGTGTATTATCTGTACAGCTTGCTAGCTACGGTTCACCTTAGTAGTGAAAACTCTGCATGGGTAACCCTACACATCCGTTCATGCCCTAGAATGTTCACTTGTCCGCACTTTAGTGTTCCTCTATCACAATTGCGCTTCTTGTTCCATGCGCTCCTCTTTACTCCTAATACAATGTTCTACTATCATACTTGGATTGTTACAGTATAACATCAACAGCCACATTTACCAACCCTATAAAAACCTAACTGAAACTATTTAAAACCCAATCCATATGATTCATACAATTGAGTCGACTGCACCAAAAGAACCTATATATATCATAATACTCATATTTCCTCTCCTACAGTACCCTGTCATGCCCTTTCTCCGCTGCTTGCATTCCCCTTCCTCCCCCACCTTTCTCGGGTCGGGGGGATTTTCCGGGGTATTTCGGGTAGTAGTGCGCAATTAGCCATACTCTAGGTGTGATATCTCGATCGCTTCGACAGCCACCATATTATCTCCCAAACCAACCGGAGGAGTACCAATCACACAATATCACTCTGGCTTAATATACGGTACCTATAATATTATGATAGCAAAAGCTCACCCCTCCCCCCTCCCCCCCCTCCCCACTTTCCCAGCACATAACCATGCGCTGACCCTCCCCCGTTCTGGATTCCACCCCCTCTACCCTACTACCCCACCGGCGAAACTCACATACAAAATGCGGGGAAATATCTTCAATGGTAGGGTACCAAGCACGGCGAGAGGCAAAGACCCCGGGGAATGACGGAAGCAGGCACTTGAATTGCTATCATACTTGGTTATGGGTCGGGAAGCCTATCCTACGCGCACTATAATATCTCACTACCGAGCGACTTCCCAGCGAGACTGCCTATTCTCTAGCATATACAGCTTTTAGCTTATCTGGGACTGAATCTGTACAGCACTCGGGATTAAGTTGGTTTTACTTTCCTTGGCGTTTTACTCAGGGGCGTATTGTCGGTATGCTTGGTATTTGCCAAAGCGGTAGTGGTAGTGGTAGATGCTTGGGACCTGGGAGGGGGTTGGAAATGGCGGGGGGTACGTGTCTCTGGAGTTGTATATGTTGGTGTTGGGGGTCATGCTTGCGGTAGCTGAGAACGTTGTGGGTGGGATACAGGTGATGCAGGAAATTCGATAATAGGTGTGGAGGCCCGCAGTTAGCAAAGCATTGAAGTCAGCTGATACTTACAGGGGCAATTGCTCCAAGTCTCGAGTGTAGCCTTGTTACTACAATTGCGCTGTACTCCGCATGCCTAGGCACTATCATAGTGAGTATTCAGAAAGAAAGCTAAACGTACTATAAGCGTGATAAGTATCTACCCATCATGCTGTGAATTGGAAATCCTGTCAAATATATTTATTCTTTTCCTGCATGGATATTATACAATAAAGTAAGGCGGGCATGTCGCGTAACAAAGACACCTTGGGAGCTCCCCGTTTTCTGACCAATGGCATAGTATTGTGGGAGATGGAGTTGGGAACTAAAGTGTCCTAGGAACGTCTCGTCCAGTGTTCTCAACGGGGCAGTCCGTCCGTCCTGAAGGAGGACCGCGGTGGACGACGTCGTGTCGTCCCGTCCGGTCTTTTTCCAAACTTGACCTATAGTGCCACCCACGGCCAAGGACTAGGGGCCCCGTCGCCCCCCGTCGGAAATGTCTCATACTTGCCATCCCTGCCGTCATCTACAGCCCCGCCGTCCCCGGTAGTCCCCCTATTGTCCATGGTGTTCAAGTCACCAGGGCTCACTCACTTTTTTCCTACTATTATTTATATTTATATTTTTTTTACACATTGGTATTGTGCCTGCTGCCGTGTTTTTGATGTTCTTCCTTGTCGCTTTCTGTCCTCTACTATAACTCAGTCCAGACTGATAGAACCGGAGGTAGAAATGCAACTTAGTGGCTATCACAGATGCCAGGGTTGTAATTTCGCTGGGGTTGATTTCGCTAAAAACTTTCCCTATCGCAGGGTCTTGTACACAGGAAGATATCAGGAATCAGGGAGTTGAATTTCGTGCTTCATTGTTATTTTTATGGTCTACCATATATCTTAAGTATGTTCCACTTCTAGCGATTATGCGATATTGGGCAGATACTAAGAGTCCACCCCCCCATTTGTTAGAATCGTATAACACTTCTTTTATTATATTTTGCACATATTCATGCTTCTGTCTGGCAAGTGAAATAATTGAATGGAGCAAAAACTCTGCCCGGCAGTCCCCGGAGGTCCCGCACGTTCCCCTACGCCAATTTGTCTTACATTGTAGGGCCCGCCGTCCTGAGGTTTCCCGGACGAGAAAGGACCGCCTTTTGCCGTCCCGTCCCGTCCAGGACTCTTGGCAATCCCCCCGCTGGGCCCTGCGGGGGCCCCGGACCGTTGAGAACACTGGTCTCGTCTCTTAAACGACCAGGGGGGTCGTTGGTATAATACTGTGCAATGGGCACATGCATGCGTCATATTTTATGGGTTCTCGAGAACAAAGCCAGATGGTGCTTTATATTATAACTATCGTACAAGAATAGTACATGCCCCCCCCCCAACTTCTTTACCCTACCAGGTGAGCGTAGGAATAAATAATGAACCGACAGTCAATACCCATAAATGATCATACTGCTCTGCGTATACTACATTACCAGCTTTGATCTTAGGGGATCATAATTTTCAAGAGGGGGGTTTAAAGTGAAATCTGGAGGCAAGCGAAAAGGAAGAATCAGAAAAACGAAAGAAGAAAAAGACGGGGATATCGATGACTTGTTAGACGCTCCATGGAGGGATCCGAAGATGGTTTAGAGGAGAGAAGCGGCAGACAGTATATATATCGGCATATTTTTTATGGAAATGCCTAAAAAGCAGTACATATTGGGGGGGGTTTTTTTTTAAAGAGAGATAGCAATGATTTTTTCTTTTTTGGTGGTGAGGTCAGACTACGTTGAGGTTTGCAGATTGGCGGGCCTGCAGTAGTTTCATCAATCGCTCGTTCCCGACGAAGGAAGCCCACCAAAGCGGTGTTCTGCTATCATCGTCTGCGATATTGGTGTCGACAGCTTCCAGTCCTAGCAGTAGTTGCACTACTTTATCATTGCCACTCGTAACAGCCCAGGAGATCGGTGTTCGTCCAAACCTATCGGTCTTATTGGGGTTGGCATTTTTGCATCTTAACAGCATCTCCACTACTCCATCGAACCCAACCTTGACAGCCCTCAAGAGCGGTGTATCGCCAGAATGGTTCGCGAGATCAGGGTTAACGTCTTCCCGCTCCAACAGTAGCTTTACGATAAAAGAATACCCATGCTCGGCAGCCCTCAAGAGCGGTGTATCGCCAGAGGGGTTCGCGAGATCAGGGTTAACGTCTTCTCGTTCCAACAGTAGCTTTACGACCTGATAATACCCATGCTCGGCAGCCCACGAGAGCGGTGTATTGCCAGAATGGTTTGCGAGATTAGGGTTAATGTCTTCCAGTTCCAACAGTAGTTCCACGACAAGATAATGCCCACTCCAGGCAGCCCAGAAGAGCGGTGTTCTGCCACTATCATCCGGAATATTGGGATTAACATCTTCACATTCTAGCAGTACTTGAGCTGTCGGAAAATGGCCAATACCGGCAGCCCACGAGAGCGGTGTTCTGCCAACAATATCGGTCGCATTGGGGTTGACATTTTGGCATCTTAACAGTAGCTTCACCACTCTATGACGCTGACCCCTGACAGCACTCGCGAGAGTTGTTTGGCCATAATAGTCTTGGATATCGGGGTCGATGTCTTCCCTTTCCAGCAGTAGCTTTACCACTCGGACATCCCCATTCTCGGAGGCCCACATGAGCGGTGTTCGGCCAAGGTTATCGGTTATATCGGGGCTGACATCTCCATCTCTTAGCAGTAGTTGCACTACTTCATGATTGTGACTCGTGACAGCCCACGAGAGAGGTGTTCTGCCAACGATATCAGTCGCATTGCGGTCAACATTTTGGCATTCTAACAGTAGCTTTACTACTCCATCGCGCCCACTCCTGGCAGCCCAAAAGAGTGGCGTTAGATCATCTATGTCTGCTATGTTGGGGCGAACACCTTCATTTCCCAGCAGAAGCATTACTACTTCATCACGCCCCTCCTCAGCAGCCCATGAGAGTGGTGTTCGACCATTTGTGTCTGCTGTGTTGGGGTTAACACCTTCCTGTCCCAGCAGTAGCTTTACTACTTCATCATGCCCCTCACCAGCAGCCAATGAGAATGGTGTTCGGCCAACGTTGTTGGTTATATTGGGGTCAACATCTTCACATCTCAGCAGTAGTTGCACTACTTCATCATTGCCACTCGTAACAGCCCACGAGAGTGGTGTTCTTCCAATAATATCCGTCGCATTGGGGTTGACACTTTGGCATCCTAAGAGTAGCTTCATTACTCCCTCGTGCCCACCTATGGCAGCCGACAAGAGCGGTGTGCGACCATCTGTGTCTGCTGCATTGGGGTCAACACCTTCCTGTCCCAGCAGTAGCTTTACTACTTCATCACGCCCCTTCCGTGCAGCCCACGAGAATGGCGTTCGGCCATGTCTGTCTACTTTATTTGGGTCAATACCCACCCGTCCCAGCAGTAGCATTACTACTTCGGCATGCCCCTCCCCAGCAGCCCACGAGAGCGGTGTTCGTCCGGATCTTTCTGACATGGCGGTGTCGGCGTTGTCCTCCCCTGCCAACTATAGTTTCAGTACTCAAAGGCGGGAATGAGGCCTAGAAAGAGAGAGCAAAGGATTGGCAAGCCCCAGTCGCTCGAAGGAAAGGTTAAAAATTGACGCCCTTGAGGAAATAGAAAACAATGAGCCTAAGGGATTCGTGATCGCAGGCCGTTGGTAAAAAAAAAAATAGGTTGCCCTGGGGGAGAGGTAGAAAAGGATAAAAGAAGGAAAGGAGGAGGCAATGAATAAATGTGGCCGTCGTCTTCGCGGTCGGTGTGGGGTTCAAGAAAGGCCCCTTATATAACTTCCTAGGACATCCGTCCCAATTAACACTTTGTAGAACAGTTGATGAAGTGGTGGTCCGATGGTGTAGGCGTAGTGATAGGAGAAGGTTGTTGCAGGGCGAAGTTTCTGTGGAAGTTGCTAGGTACGGTTCACCTTAAGTAGTGAAAACTCTGCATGCATAACCCTACACATCTGTCCAAGCCCTAGAATGTTCACTCGTCCACACTTCAATGTTCCTCCATCACATGTGCGCTTCCTGTTTCCTGCGCTCCCCCCTGCTCCTATACAATGTTCTACTATAATGCTGGCATTATTATCCCATCAACCGTCATATTTACTGACCCTATAGAAACCTAACCGAAAATAATTAAAACCCAGTATGATCCATACAATCGAGTGCACTACACCAAAAAAAACATCGTCATATCATATTTCCATCTCCACAGCACTCCGTCTGCCCTCTCTCTCTGCTGCTCACCTTCCTCTTCTTCCGCTATCTGAGAAGGGTAGGGTGGGGAAATTGTCCCGGGTGTTTAAAGTAGCAGTGCGCAATTAGCTGTACTCTAGGTGTGATAACTCAATCACTTCAACCACCACCATATTCTCTCTCAAACCAGCTGGAGGGGTGCAAATCACACAATCTCACTCTGAACAGACCTGCGTATAATATAATGATAGCAAAAACAGCTAGTCACCCCCTTCCCCCCTTCCCCCCTCCCCCCCTCACCACTTCCCCAGCACATAACCATTGGCTAACCATCCCCCGTTGCGGATCCCCCCCCCCCTTTACCCCACCCACTGGCGAAACTCACTTACAAAATGCACAGAAACATCCTCCATGGTAGGATACCTAGGGCTACGAGAGGCAAGGGCCCCGGAGAGCGACCGAAGCTGAAGCAAGCGAAACGGAAGAAACAGAAAAATGAAAAGAAAGGACGGGGATATCTATGACTTGTTAGACGCTCCCTGGAGGTATTCGAAGGCGGTTTAGAGGAGAGAGAGGCGGCCGACGGTATATATATCGGCATATTTTTTATGGAAATGCCTAAAAAGCAGTACATATTGTTTTTGTTTTTGTTTTTAAGAGAGATAGCAATGATTATTATTTTTTGTGGTGAGGTCAAACCACGTTGAGGCCCGCAGATTGGCGGGCTTGCAGTAGATTCATCACTCGCTGGTTCCCGGCGCAGAAAGCCAACGAAAGCGGTGTTCTGCCACTGCGATATTGGTGTCGACAGCTTCCAGTCCTAGCAGTAGTTGCACTACTTCATAATTGCCACTCGTAACAGCCCAGGAGATCGGTGTTCGTCCAAGCTTATCGGTGATATTGGGGTCCACATTTTGGCAGCTTAAGAGTAGCTCCACTACTCTATCCCGCCCAAGCCTGGCAGCCCTCAAGAGCGGTGTATCGCCAGAATGGTTGACGAGATTAGGATTAACGTCTTCCCGTTCCAACAGTAGCCTTATCGCCCGATCTCTCCCATGCTCGGCAGCCCACATCAGCGGTGTTCGGCCATCTTTATCGGTTATATTAGGGTCGACATCTCCAAAGCTTAGCAGTAGTTGCACCACTTCATCATTGCCACTCATGACAGCCCGTGAGAGCGGTGTTCGGCCAAAGCTATCGGTCATATTGGGGTTGACATTTTGGCATCTTAGCAGTAGCTGAACTACTCCAGGACGCCCATAACTGGTAGCACTCGCGAGAGGCGTTTGGCCGTTATTGTCTGAAGTATCGAGGACGATGTCTTCCCTTTCCAAGAGGAGCTCTTGGTTTAGATCATCCCGAATCTCGACGGCCCACATGAGCGGTGTTTGGCCAAGGTTATCGGTTATATTGGGGTCGACATCTTCACGTCTTAGAAGTAGTTTCACTACTCCACTATTGCCCCTCGCGACAGCCAACGAGAGTGGTGTTCTGCCAACACTATCTGTCACATTGGGGTTGACATTTTGGCATCTTAACAGTAGCTGAACTGTTCCATCATGCCCACACTCTGAAGCAATCGCCAGAGGTGTTTGGCCATAACGGTCTTGGATATCGGGGGCGATGTCTTCCCGTTCCAGCAGTAGCTTCACAACTCGATCATCCCTATTCCATGCTGCCCAAAAGAGCGGCGTTCTGCCAACGATACCGATCGCATTGGGGTTGACACTTTGGCATCCTAAGAGTAGCTTCACTACTCCCCCGCGCCGACTCATGACAGCCGACAAGAGCGGTGTTCGACCATCTGTGTCTGCTGCATTGGGGTCAACACCTTCCTGTCCCAGCAGCAGCCTTACTACTTCATCACGCCCCTTCCCAGCCGCCCACGAGAATGGCGTTCGGCCATGTCTGTCTACTTTATTTATGTCAACACCCTCCCGTCCCAGCATTAGCATTACTACTTCGGCATGCCCCGCCCCAGCAGCCCAAGAGAGCGGTGTTCGTCCGGAATTTGCTGACATGGCGGTGTTGGCGTCTTCCGCCCCTGCCAATTATAGTTTCAATACTCAAAGGCGGGAATGAGGCCTAGAAAGAGAGAGCAGAGGATTGGCAAACCCCAGTCGCTCGAAGGAAAGGTTGAAAATTGACGTCTTTGAGGAAATATAAAACAAGGAGCTTAAGGGATTCGTGATCGCAGGCCGTTGCTAAAAAAAAACAATAGGTTGCACTGCGGGAGAGGTAGAAAAGGATAAAAGAAGGAAGGGAGAAAGCAATGAATAAATGTGGCCGCCGTCTTCGCGGTCAGTGTAAAGTTCAAGAAAGGCCCCTTATATAACTTCCTAGGACACCCGCACCAACCAATACTCTGCAGAACCGTTGATGAAGGTGGTGGTCCGATGGTGTAGGCGTAGTGATAGGAGAAGGTTGTTGTAGGGTGTAGTTTCCGTGGATGTTTCTAGCTATGGTTCACCTTAAGTAGTGAAAACTCTGCATGCATAACCCTACACATCTGTCCAAGCCCTAGAATGTTCACTCGTCCACACTTCAATGTTCCTCCATCACATGTGCGCTTCCTGTTTCCTGCGCTCCCCTCTGCTCCTAACGCAATGTTCTACTATCATACTTGGATTGTTATTGCATCAACCGTCACATTTACTAAGTCTGTAGAAACATAACTGAAACTAATTAAACCCACTATATATGATTGATACATACAATTGAGGGCACTGCATCAAAAGAACACACTCATATTTCCATTCCCACATTTCTCTACCATGCCCTCTCTCCCGCTGCTTATCCTTCCTCTCCCTCCCCTAGCTGAAAGAGATTGTGGGGGGGGTGTTGTCCGGGGTATTTAGCATAACAATGCGCAATTAGCAATACTCTAAGTGAGATAACTCAATTACTTCAACCACCACCATATTCTCTCCCAAACCAGCTGGAGGAGTGCCAATCACACAATATCACTCTCAACAGACATACCTGATGATTATAATATGGTGATAGCAAAAACAGCTATTCACCCCCCCACTTTGACCCTTATAACTTCCCCAGCGCATAACAGCCCGCCGACTACCGTTCCGGATCCCCCTCTCCCTATCTACCCCCACTATCACACCGGCGAAACCCGTGTACAAAATGCTGAAAAACATCCTCAATGGTAGGATACAAAGCGCGGCGAGGGGCAAGGGCCCCGAGGAGCGGCCGAAGCAGGCACTTGAATTATTATCATACTTGTTTATGGGTCGGGAAGCCTATCCTCCTCTACTGTAATATGTGCTACCGAGCGACTTCTGACTATTATCTAGTGTATACAGCTTCTACTTTCTCTAGGACTAAATTTGTACAGTACTCGGGCTTAAGTTGGACTTACCTTCCTTGGCTTTTCACTCCGAGTCCTATTGTCGGTATGCTCGGTATTTGCGAAAGCAGTAGTGGTAGTGGTAGATGCTTGGGACTTGAGAGGGGGTTGTTCGAAAATGGCGGGCTGTACAGCACTGGGTCTCGGAAGTTGAGAGAGAGAGAGTGTGTGTGTGTGTGTTTGGGAGCTATGCTTGCGGTAGCTGAATGCATTGTGGGTGGGATAATACAAGTCATTTAAGGAAGGAAATTCTATCAAATTGATATGTGTGAAACGCAACAGTTAACAAGGTATTACAGTCAGCCAATACTTATAGGGGACAATTGCTCGAAGTCCTGAGTGTAGCCTTGCTACTACAATTGTGCTATACTGTGCACGCCTAGGCACTCTCATAGCAAGTATTGAGAAAGAAAGCCACGCGTACCGTAAGCATGATAAGTATCTACCCCTCATGCGGCAGTTAAGAAATCCTGTGAAAGATATTTTACTCTTTTCCCACCGGCATGGGTATTAAACACCGAACTAATGCGAGCATTTCACGCAACAAGGACACCTTGGGAGCTTCCGCTTTCTGACCAATAGCACAGTATTGTCGGGGGTGGGGCTGGGAAATATTGTTCCTAGGAACGTCTCTTGAATGACCAGGGGGATCTTTGGTATAATACTGCTCAAATGGGCGCGTGCTTGCATCATATTTTATGGGTTCTCGAGAACGAAGCCGGGTGGTGCTTTATATTATTATACCTATCGTACAAGAGTAGTCCATGCCCCCCCCCCCCCACCACAAACTTCCTTGCCCTACCAGGTGAGGATATTAATACATACTCAACCGACAGCTAATACCCATAAATCATCATACCCGTCGATGTATACTACCGGTATATTACCAACTTTGATCTTAGGGGACGATAATTTGCAACAGTGGAGTTTAAAGTGAAATCCAGAAGCAAGTGAAAGGGAAGAAACGGAAGGAATGAAAGAAATAAATAAAAGAGGGGGTATGAATGACTTGTTAGACGCTCCCGGGAGGAATTAGAAGGCGGTTTGGAGGAGAGAGAAGCGGCCGACGGTATGTATATCGGCATATTTTTTACGTAATACCTAAAAAGCAGTACATATAGGTTTTTTTTTTTCCGGGTAATTTTTAAGAAAGATAGCAATCATTTTTGTTTTGTGTTGAGGTCAAACTGCGTTGAGGTTTGCAGATTGGCGGGCTTGCAGTAGATTCATCGCTGCCTCGTTCCCGACGCAAGAAGCCCACCAAAGCGGTGTTCTCCCATCATTGTCTGCGATATTGGTGTCGACAGCTTCCAGTCCTAGCAGTAGTTGCACTACTTTATCTTTGCCACTCATGACAGCCCAGGAGATGGGTGTTTGTCCAAACTTATCGGTCATATTGGGGTCCACATTTTGGCACCTTAACAATAGCTCTACTACTCTATGCCGCCCAAACCTGGCAGCCGTCGAGAGCGGTGTATCGCCAGAATGGTTCGCGAGATCAGGGTTAACATCTTCCCGTCCCAACAGTAGCTCTACCACCCGATCTTTCCCACGCTCGGCAGCCCACGAGAGCGGTGTTCGTCCACTATCATCCGACATATTGGGATTGACATCTTCACTTTCTAGCAGTACTCGAACTGTCCGATGATCGCCAAACACAGCTGCCCACAAGAGCGGTGTTCGGTCAGCCCCATCTTTGATATTAGGATTGACATCTTCACATCCTAACAATAACTCCACTACTCTTTCTCTCCCGCGCCTGGCAGAAATCGTGAGAGGTGTTTGGCCAAAATAGTCTTGGGTATCGGGGACGATGTCTTCCCGTTCCAACAGTAGCTTTACCATTCGATCATCCCAATTCTCGGCGGCCCACGAGAGCGCTGTTCGACCAATGTTATCGGTTATATTAGGGTCGACATCCCCACGTCCTAGCAGTATCTGAACTACTCTACGATAGCCACCGGCGGCAGCCCACGAGAGCGGTGTTCTTCCGACGATATCGGTCGCGTTGGGTTTGACATTTTTGCATCTTAAGAGTAGCTTCACTACTCCATAGTGCCCACCCTTGGCAGCCCACAAGAGCGGTGTATTACCATAATTGTTCGCGATATCAGGGCTAATGTCTTCCCGTTCCAACAGCAGCTTTACGACTCGATCATACCCAAATTGAGCAGCGTACATGAGCGGTGTTGCGCCACTCCCATCCGTCATATTGGGTCTGACATCCTCACGTTCCAGCAGCAGCCCCACTACTCCATCTCGCCCCTTCACAGCAGCCAATGAGAGTGGTGTTCGGCCATCCCTGTCTGCTTCATTTACGTCAAGACCTTCCCATCCCAGCATTACCATTACTAATGCATCATGCCCCTTCCCAACAGCCCACGAGAACAGTGTTTGTCTGGAATATTCTGACATGGCGGTGTTGCCGTTGTCCTCCCGTTTCAACGATAGTTTCAGTACTCAAAGGCGGGAATGAGGCTGAGAAAGAGAGCAAAGGGATTGGCAAGCCCCAGTTGCTTGAAGGAAAAAGGTAGTTAATCGGCGCCTTTGAGGAAATAGAAAGCCACGAGCTTAAGGGATCCGTGATCGTAGGCCGTTGATAAAAAAAAATAGGTTGCCCTGCGGGAGAGGTAGAAAAGGATAAAAGAACAAAGAGAGAAGGCAATCAATAAATGTGGCCGCCGTCTTCGCGGTTAGTGTAAAGAAGTTCAAGAAAGGCCCCTTATATACCTTTTTCCAGGACACCCGTCCCAACCAACACTCTGCAGAACAGTTGATGGAGGCGGTGGGGTGGCCCGACGGTGTGGGAGACGTAGTAATAGGAGAGGGTTGTCGTGGTGTGTATTCTCTATGGAGGTTTCTAGCTACGGTTCAGCTTTAGTAGTGAAAACTCTGCATGGGTAGCCCTACACATCTGTCCATGCCCTAGAATGTTCACTTGCCCACATTTTGGTGTTCCTCCATCACATGTGCGCTTCCTGTTGCACGCGCTTCTCTCTACTACTAATACAATGTGCTACTATAATACCTGTTTTGGATGACGAGCATCGTACACTTTCCCCACCCCCCCGGATACCCGCAACAGAACAATGGCAAAACGCAACCACCCCCCCCATTATACCATTTTCTGAACCTCTTTGTGTTCAAGAGCCAAGTTTTCCACGCCATCGAGTCGTCCTGTTATCACATAGGCCAACCCGACCGAAACCTCTCCCCTACTCCCACATAGATTATGTCAACATGTCTTTCTTTTACCTACCTGTATTTACCATTAGAGAGAATGGAGTTGTGGAGGCTACATATCCAGCCCTTCCTATTATATATAGTGTCCAAGTTTCAAGCAAAGCCTCTCATGATAAAATCTTCCGCTGTTGTGCTACCTCACAGCCCTAGTAGTATCATAGTTCATCCACCGGAGCAGTTCACTCCCAGATTTCAGCAAGAGCTGGGAGAGTTCGGTGTCAGGATCCCTGAATAGAATAGATGATTACCCTGGATCGAATATTTTGGTGTGAGATGCAGTTTGCGAGGGCCTGTGCTTGTAGATTTAATTTACTCCAATGTATCGGCTGTTTAACAATGCGGTGATGAGCAGCATCACCAAACACTACGAGGAGTTAGGGTTTGGGTTCTGCAGTGCATCATGGAAACGACAGCTCTATAAGAGATAAAATTTGGCATATTATATCAACCTTCAGTTTTACGACCTAACTGTTATTCTTGTACATAATACCTTACCACTACCATACTTATTCCACATACGGTGCAGAGCTAAATTTTGGAGAGAGTTCCAGACCGGGTTTCAGACACTTAAAGTGCCCCCCCCCCAACTATTGAGTTTCTGATAAACATCGAAAAGCAACGCTCCTCGAGGGGGCGGGGGCCTACAAAACCATCGAGGAATGATGAGTAGATTGAGTGGTAGTCCCTCCTTCTTCTACACTGTGGACGATCTAGGGTAGATGTAGGTAGCGCCCTGGGGATGTTTTCAGTTTGATCCTTTCAGCCGGCATCCTCACACGCTTCAAGTTCAAGATTTCGTGTCCATCACTGTTTATGATCTTGCAAATCATGTGTCACGTGGGTAAACTGATAAGCGAGCAAGCATACATCTTTAAGGAACAACGATACCTTATATAGAGATGTTCGAAAGAGAAATTGAAGGTCGGAGAGGGATGAATTGGCTCAGTCTTATCTTAATACTCGGAGGACTTGATGATCTGTTTATCCTTCTTCTCTTTCTCACAGGAATATTATTTACTTCATCTGTTACACGGCATCATAATACATCACTGATATTTGATCGGGGGTCCTCGGCAGTCCCCCTCACCCCCAGTTCCCTGTCCCCGGTGGTCACCTCCTAATATCTGCCGTCTGTGGCCAACTCCCGCGGTCATTCCCCACACCCCACAGTCCTTTTCTGCACCTACAGTCTTCTGATACCCCTTATAGTCCCCTTCGCAATTCCTGCCGTCATGCTATCTCCCCTGCCCGAACGGTGGCTGTATAATGCATCTTGCCATACTGATAAAGGAATAGCGTGTTAGGCCCGGCGGTCATAGCAAAGGACGGCAGTCTCCTAGGTGGTTTGCCCTACACGGGGCCACTAGACGCGGTCCCGTCTTATCCCATTTTCTCGGCGTTATCCCCGCGGTCCCTGTGGCGGCGCCAGACGTTTTGGAACACTGCAATTGAGCAAATGGGCGGAAGACGGACGGCGAAAGGAAAAAAGCAAAGAGTGTGATAAAAGAGAAGAAATATATCAAACTACATAAACGGTTTATTATAAGTTCTTCTTCATTGATTCTCGCAGTGCGCCCCTCGCATGTGCACAGGATGTATCAACGTGTGCCTTACTCTTGTATTTATGAAGCTTTCACCACCCTTCCTATAATACAACACCGTTGCCGCCCAAGTGATGCAGGAAGACTAGTATACATGAAGTTAATGACGGATACGTATGGAATAGCCAAACCGAACGGGTATGAGATATAAAAGAGGAATCAGAAAGTGCATATAGAGAGGGGATTTGAGAAAGGTGTTAACGGGCCGCGGATGTATATAAAATAGGTTAGATGAAACCCAGGAGATAAAGGAAGCAGGGGGTGGAAGAGTGTGTGGTTAGGCGGAGGGCAGTGAGATAACAAGTAATTCTAGGCGAACGATCCAATCCGGGAGTTTGGCATTGCGGCCGCCTGCCAGACCGCCTGTAGAGACTTGTCTGCAGCAGGCCTAGCATTGTGTTTCGAGTTTCTTCCATTACCGGGAGGTGCATGTCTAGCATATGGGGGAGAAGAGTGGGGTTTTATCCTTAGATATCAAAACCTACGGGTCTTTTTGAAAGGGGGTTCGGATAGCTCGGGCACCTGGAGCAAAAGCTCTGTTGATGGTGGGCTTGATGCATATCTGAGGGTAAAATCCTCTCGGCTTCGCAGCAACTCTACAATTCTCTCATCCATATTCCGCGCAGCCCGCGAGAGCGGTGTTTGGCCATATTTATCAGGGGTGTTGGGATTGACGTCTTTCCGCTCTAGTAACATCCCCACGATCCCCGCATGCCCATTCTCGGCAGCAAACGAAAGGGGTGTTCGGCCATGTTCGTTAGCTGCGTCGGGATTGACATCGTTCCGTTCTAGCAGTATCCTCACAGCCACCTCATGCCCAGACGACGCAGCCCGCGAGAGCGGTGTTCGGCCATGTTCGTCAGCCGTGTCGGGATTGACGTCGTTCCGTTGTAACAGTATCCTCATGACCTCCTCGTGCCCATTGTGGGCAGCCAATAAGAGCGGTGTGTGACCAGACCTATCAGGGGTGTTGGGATTGACGTCGTTCCGTTCCAGCAGTATCCTCATGACCTCCTCATGGCCAGCCCCTGCAGCCCGCGCGAGTGGTGTGAGGCCACGTTCGTTAGCTGTGTCGGGATTAATGTCACCCCGTTCCAGCAGCATCCTCACGACCCCTCCATGCCCGTTTGACGCAGCCCTCATGAACGGTGTTTCGCCATATTTGTCAAATTTGTCGAGATTGACGTCGCTCCGCTGGAGCAGTATCCTCACGACCCCCTCATGCCCATTCCACGCAGCCCACGTGAGCGGTGTTAGGCCATCTTCGTCAGCTGTGTCGAGACTCATGTTATCCCATTCCAGTAGTGCCCTCACGACCCCCTCATGCCCATTCGACGCAGCCCGCGAGAGCGGTGTTCGGCCAAATTTGTCAGCTGTGTCGGGACTCACGTCGTTCTGTTCCAGCAGCATACTCACGACCCCCTCATGCCCAGTCACTGCAGCCCACGCGAGTGGTGTTAAGCCATGTTGGTCAGCTGTGTCGGGATTGACGTCACTCCGTTCCAGCAGCATCCTCACGACCCCTCCATGCCCACGCCACGCAGCCCGCAAGAGCGGTGTTCGGCCATATTTGTCAAGTTTGTTGAGATTGACGTCGCGCCGCTCGAGCAGTGTCCTCACGACGCCCTCATGCCCGTTCCACGCAGCCCATGAGAGCGGTGTTTGGCCATACTTATCAGCTGTGTCGGGATTGACTTCGTTCTGTGCTAGCAGTACCCTCACGACCCCTTCATGCCCTTTCGACGCAGCCAGCGAGAGCGGCGTTTGCCCAGATTGGTTAGTCGTGTTGGGGTTGGCGTCGCTACGTTCCAATAGTATCCTCACGACACCCTCCTGCCCTCTCCTAGCAGCCCAGGCGATTGCGGTGTTACCATTCAGATCAGTTACCTCCATATCCCATTCACTCGTCCACAATAAAGCAACCATTATCTCCACGCACCCAAAGTATGCAGCACCGTGAAAACCTGTAAACCCGATAGGTCTGTCTTCCTGATCAAAAGGCAGGTCCCAATCAGGCATCGTACGCAATAAGAGCATCTTCGAAGATATGTGTTTATCGTATCCATTGAGCAGTTTCAATGCAAGCGCTCTGACACTTTCGTTCGTTTCCCGCTTGGCATGTGTACCCCAGTGACAGGAAGCATATTCCACAAGAGAAAAGGTTGGTGGGAGCGAACGAACAGTAGGCGAAATACCCCTGGTCCCCCGAAAGTTGAGGTATGTCAAACAGACTTCAGCAATCTTGGAGTGGGGTTTAACAAACAAGTTGGGATTATGGGAAAGGTATTCTTGCAGAGTGTAATGAACAAGCCGGACCGTGGACGAGGATTTCTGGACAGTGACAAGACCTAGAGAGCATGCAAGTAGTGTTTCTATCGCAGGAATATTCCGAATGTTCAAATCCATGGATCCTTCTTCTACACCAAGGGCGTGACATAATTCGTCGACATGTAATGGCCGCTCCGAATGCGATACCCACATTAAAACTTCCATGCCGAGTTTGGACTTGCTTCCTTGCTGTGCCTTCATTCGTAACAAGGTCGCGGCGTAAGCATCCCCCAGACCCTCCCCTTTAGTCATCTCGTCCAGCTTCTTCCTTCTCTGATGGAGAGTAATCTCGGCCAGGATTGAATCAATGTTTAAAGAAACGAGAAGGAAACTAGACATCACGGTTAGTGAATAACAGCCTAGACTTATATACGAAATGCCCCAGATATTCCGGCTTACATTTCCGAGATCCTCTCCGGAATCACTCTCATAATATCCGCCTGCAATTGATCATCCATCGCTTTAGGAGTAGTGTCGCCCTTGAGCCTCATCTCTAGATAATTCTTAATATCATCCTGGGTAGGACTGATAGGCATCCTAACCGCCTCGCTGAAGCACCCCACAATTTCGTTGTCAATATGGGGCCTCCCGGTAAGCAATATCAGCATGCTTGGAGATACCCGAACGATCTCTTGTAGTGACTCCAGGAGTTCCCGTCGGTGTTTCGGGGCTAATTCATCTAAAGCGTCAATGCATACGAAAACCCGCTTGAGTGATGTGACAGCCTTCTTCAGAATTTTTACCATGTCAAGAAGCCGTAGACCTCGACCGCCGAACTCTTCCTTGGAATTTTGAAAGGCCTCCCGTATATGCTCCGAGACTCCTCCTCTGCTGACAAGTTGCTTGAGGATAGCGCCTAGCATATTTATGGTGGATTGTTCCTGCTGGGCAAGGAAATCGCAGTAGAGTCCCACCACAGCTGTGTTCTTCCCCCTAGCCCGATCGCATAGGCTATCAATCACCAGGGAGCTATTTTTAACTACTCGTCAGTGACACTTGCATTATTCTTCTCTGCACTGAGCCGGAAGCCTTCCTACCTAAGATATGTTTTCCCCACCCCAGGACTTCCGTAACAAAACAACACTGGCGAAACGCAACCATCTTCCGCATCACACCACTTTCTGAACTCGTTTGTTTCTAGCACCCAGTTTCCCACGCCATCGAGTCGGTCGGTTCGCACACCTTGGTGCCGCTGTTGTGGTTCAAGTGGTGATAGCCACTGCAGAATTTGATCTCTCTCAGCGTCTGGTCCTGCAGTGACGCTAACATAGTTTGTCTGCGAGTTGAATGAGTTGATATTGCTGATGACCTGCTGGCGCTCTGACGACATCTGGGCTAGAGTTGAATATTTGAATTTCTTTTTCGTGAGAGATAGGGAGGGATCGTGTGCGATGAGAATTTGGCTTCTCTCGGAGTTGAGGGAATCGCTAGGGGCTGAAGAGCAAGGAGATGATAACGTATAAGGCTCTAGCGTTGCACAAGCTATCATACCTCGGTGGGGGTCAACAACCAGGGGGCTCAGCGAAAGAGGCTCAAAAAATTACTTAGTAAGCGTTGATTCACACCACGATTTTGTTTGGTCTATTATTTGATCTCCCTCGTAGTCCAATGCCCAATGGAATTATTTTGGTAAACTCGCCTCGGATGCTATGTGTACCGTAACTAGGAAGGTAGAATTAACATTAAATTTTGAACTTGCCCTCAGTAAACATAACCGGTGGAGGGGGATGGCAGCGACATACCGGTACCGTAGGTTACCCCCCGAGCCCCCACCGGATCTCTACTGTAGATCGCGCGTGGATCCCGGAGTGAGCAAAAGTTTAAATGAAAAATACCCTTTACTAGACACTGATACGGTAATCCACAGGAGCGGTACTGCCAGCAGCTAGTACTAAGAGGAGCGCGGCATCAGCTGTTGACAAAACCCCTGCTGCGCCATCTTGGTGACAAAAGTCGCAGGCACCTCCCTCAATTCTACACCAAACATTGACGTTCTCGCTTCACAAAATTTTAGCTTTATTGATTGCAAAAAAGATTCAAAATCTACCCGAGCCTTTAGTGTGAGCTAGATATTATCCATAAGTGGCAAACTCGGTTAGTCAATCCCGATGGTGCAATGCTAAGGAGAATGATAGTGAGCAAAAGGACCTCTAATGTCGAACAAGTTCCCGTCCTTCAACTCGCTGATTGGAATAATATCAAATCTCGGCCCTCGTAGCAGCGTGGAACATTTTTGATACTTTCTACACAGAAAATCTAGGGAATTGCCTACCCTATGGCATTGGTTCTGCTAATTCTATATCGCTTTCAGATGAGTTGAGAACAGTTGTCTCGAGAGGCCTGTTCGGACCATACAACTAGAGTCGAGATCATGGATGGGTCCGGCTTGTCTGGCCTTGGTTTTATAAAAGCTTAGGTCAGTCCATTGAGAGCCGCCAAAGCCCCCAAGTTATTTAAATTTCAATTTGGACTGCATCGCCTCCAGGTCCCGGGGCAGCCTACTCGAGTGCAGTACAGTACTGTGCAAATATTTGTGAGTGACCTGTAGGCTTTTCATGGCAAATCTCCCAGAACGCGAACGGAACACAGACAGAGCCTATGGTGCTAGAGATTTATTTGAGATACCCGTAACTTACGATACATCAATGCCATAGTGCGAGGACAAAATTAACCGCGGGCCTACGATTGGTAGCAACCCATCACTTCCCATCACTCTATACTTTCAACACCATCCAACGAAATTTTTCCAGATCAAATATTAGCTTCTACTATGTATTCTATTCTGAATTGCTTTTCTCTCTTTTTCTTTTAGTTTTCATGATATTGGGGTTAGTAGGGAGTTTGGGGGGGGGGAGCTGTTGTCATGATGCGCGGTTAATTTTGTGCATGAACAATATGGCGCCGGAAGCCGTGGAGGAGAAGTGTGTAACCTCCCAACTTCGATTTTTTTGATTGGCTGGGGGCGGTCAACTAGACTATTTTGCCACGACGGAATTGATATTTGCACGCAAGCCGACATATCGTAAGGGAGGTTACACACTTCCCATCTATCGCTTCTTGCGCCATACCTGTAGTCCATGGCGCAGGATCGTTAGGCACTCGTGCGTTGGCGAGCGCGTAACAGAAAAGTACTATTACTGCAACAGAGAATCTGTATAGCATTCAGAATTCGCAGTCGCTTTCCCCACCAGAAGAGGCAAATCAGCTTCTCTAAAAAGGAAAAGAATCAAAAAAAAAACACTCATTTCATTTTTGTTCTGCTGCCCCGCCGATCGCCAACCCTACCCTTACAGGTAGAGCCTAGAGTCGGATTCTACCACCTCGCAGCAGGTCTGAATTATCTGAATTACGCTACACTCCCATTGAAGGGGGTTAAGGTCTTCAGTCTCCCAGTTCCTGTAGGGCAGGACTGCCCACATCCCCTACGTGACGGATCGTTCGATAATAACTCATTTTGAGCGGAATCGAACTCCTGGGCTCCCGCTAAGTGCACAGGAGGTTATTAGTTTCTTGACATGTTAACCACTGCGCCAGCTAGGCATTTTCACATCATATCACCACCGGAACTAATACTTATCCCCGTCATCTTTGATTTTTTTCCCCCCGCCTGACGTTAGACCTTCAGCGCAACAACACACAGCTCCAGGCACTTCCAAATTCCATTTTTCTCCTCTCGTGTATTTGCTTTCTTTTCTTCGGCCAGGCTTGCTAGGTATGTATTATTACTGCCGGGTGTACTAGGTGTTAGGACAGAAGGGTGGACGGATTGGCATGTAATCGGCAGCATCAAGGCCAATCTTTAACTTTTTTTTTGGGGAGTATCCATCTTCAGTTTCAGGACCTGACCGACATTCCTGTCCACGAAGCTCTGCTCCTTCCAAAGTTATTCTACCCATTCTACCACAATACTAAGCTCTCTTTTAGAGAGAACCCTTAATTTAGTTTCTCCTTCTTGAGATACCCCTTCTCCTGAGCTTCCATTACATGTCGAAAGACCCTTAGAACACTTTTTGAGCGGCGGGAGCCTACAAAACTAGCGAGAGGGTGAGGGGAAAGGGGTGGACTGGGCGGAGAGGGTACAGTATATTGTAAATTATGGTCAAGAATAGGTAGCGACAGCAAAGAGCCAGAATTCTTCAGTATTAATAAGGGAAGGGCTTATCTCACAATTTGGTAAATAGGCTAGTGCTAGGGGACCAGTGGTAGAAAGGGAAGATAAAAATGTGTGAGAAGAAAGGAAAATGAGCTAAACTCTGTGGATCGCTGACCATAAAATCTCCTCTATTGATTGCGGCGGCCACCCTACTCTCATGTGTAAGGAGATATCATATTGGAGTATAAAGAAAGCACTAAAGAATGAAGTGATGGAGGTAGTTGCACGATTCGTTAGGAATGTGTTGAACGGAGGAGATGTTGGAGTTGTATTGAGTTGCGTTGTCTATGGAGGTTGCTAGCTACGGTTCCCTCTAGTAGGGAAAACTCTGCTCTCTACATGTGATACCCATATGTCTCCGCATATGCCCTAATCATCCGTGCTTGCCCTAGTAGAACGTTCACCCGTCCACACTTCTGTGTTCCTCCATACATGCCCGCGCTGCCTATCAGCCTGCGGTATCTCTGCTCCTATAGCAGTGCTCTACTACTGGGATAATAATACCATCATGAAGAGTTTAAAGGGCGATCGCAATAGGCTCTAGGGCAGTACAGCAGAGAAGAACGATAGACTTGATCGCTGTTCTGTCCATCCGCTAGCTAAAGACAGGCCAAGGAGATATATATATTTCCAGCTATGTAACCCCGAAAGCTCCCAAAACTCAATGGACTCTAACGAAACATACCAAGCTGATAAATCGGGACCCCTAGTCATCTTAAGCAATCCGGAACAATCCTAGTATCCACCGATCCTCCGTGATCCTTAAAGTCTATGCACTTGTCCTGCCCCCCGTGCTTAATGGCATAGGGCACGAAGGAAACATCATGAAATCAAGCATCCGACACCTAATGCCCGATGGTGATGCCTATCAACAAACCAAAAACCAATACCCTTTCTCTGTAGGCAATCCAATATGTCTATATGTAACTTGTGCCCGTGGCTGTGAAGCTTTTATCCACATCCTTTAAAATACAGAAGGATTGCCGTCTGGGTCACACAAGAATACATCCGTAGAGATGAATATGGACATGCGTGGAATGGGTTAACTTGATGAGGGCTGAGGAAATAAGAGAAAAACAAAATGGGGCATATACAGGGAACGGTGTAGAATAAGTGCTAATGGACTACGGATGATGTATACAAAATAGTTTAGATAACACCACAGCCACTTGAGCGATAAAACAAGGAGCACGGGAGCGATGCGCTAGTTACGGGGAGGGGAATGGGGTAACGGGAGATTCCAAGTGAATGATCCAATCCGATTTAGCACCTATTGGGTTTTTCAGCCCGCGTGTAGAACATTGTTCCTAGTGGGCTTAGGATTTCGTTTGATCAAATTTCTTTCATTGCGAGGGAAGGGTATTAGTACCTGCGGGTCCTTTTAGAAGGAAGTTCAGATGACCAGGGTGGCTCGGGGGAGAAGGGCTCTGTCGGTTGCAGGCCTCCTGCATATATGGGGAAAATCCGGCCGGCCTGCCAGCAACTCTGCAATTCTCTTATCCTTATTCTGTGCAGCCTCCTGGGGCGGGATCTTGCCATATCCGTCAGTTGTCTCGAGGTTGACGTTGTTTGGTCTCAGCAGTATCCCCACGGTTCCTTCATACCTATTCCGCGGAGCCCAGGAGAGTGGTGTTTAGCCAGATATATTAGGTGTGATGGGCAGTATTCCCAACCACCCAGGGGGGCTGTCAAGTGCCCCGGATGGTACGGTACGGCCGGGAATGGTGAGGGACGCTCGGGGACGGAGGGACTGTGGGGGAGGCACGAGTGATCCCTCATGATGTGAAAATAATTCGTCTGGAGGTGTACGATTTCAACTTGGCCAGTGCCGGAGGTCCAAGCGCAAGGACTACAGTCCCCTACAGTTCGTCCCGTCCTCACCTTCCCGTGCTTAGTCCGTCTTAGCACCCCCAAAAAGACCGATTATGAACCCGTCCTCCCCCGAAGACTGGAGGACTGGATGGCTGGGAACACTTGGCATGAGGGGGTCGTGAGGATACTGCTGATACTGCTGGAACGGAAAGGCGTCAATATCTACATAGCTGGCGAAGATAACCGAACACCGCTCTCAATTGCTGCTGAGAATGTGCATGAGGCGATCATAGAAATGCTACTAGACGGGCACTGCAATCCTCACACACCTCATAGGTACGGCCAAACCCCGCTCTCCTTGGCTGAGCGGAATGGGCATGATTGGATTGTCGGGTGGCTGCTGTTTCATAAGTCGTAAGAGAACAACAGCCAAAGCTCTTACCCTCCCCGCCGGAGCATCTGAAACCTCCCCCCCAAAAGGACCCGCAGATTTTAATATCCAAGGCCAAGACCCCGCTCTCCTCCCTCTACCGAATAGATATACACCCCTCCCAGTAATGGCAGGAACTTGACGGGATACAATGCTAGGCACGATGCGGAGAGTTTTCTACAGGAGGATCGACAGGCGACCGCAGACGCGAAACCCCCGGATCCCATCCATCATTCACCTGGGATTTCTCGTTATGCCATCCCCCTCCGCCGCAACCGCCCCACCCCCCGGCGCTGCTTCTTTTATCGCTAGGGTCTCTTCTAACCCATTTCAGCAGCCAATTTACCACTTCCTAGACCCCCTTCTCTCTACATATACTGTACACTTTGGATTTTTCTTTTATTTCTCATACCCATTAGATTCAGTTACTTCATATTAGTTCTTAATTGATTTTGTATATATGATACTTTGTATTATTTCATCACTTACGTAGCGGCGATGTTGTATTGAAAAGGAGGAGGATGGGAGCCTCATCCATATAGACATAAAGTAAATGGAGACACATCCTGTGCACATGCGAGGGGGCTCACTACCAGAATCAAAGGAGGAGAGCTTATGGTAAACGGTTTAAGGAATTTAATCTATTTCTCCTCTTTCATCTCTCCCTTCTCTGTTTCCCTCTGCAGTCCTTCCTTCTCCCATTTACCGAATTTTGAGATAATATTTTCTCCCAATCCATACCAGAGATACATATTTATTCATTGTTTCCCTCTATCCTTGAAAAAAAACATCACAATTTGCACTACACTTTACCATCGCTATTCAATCTACCTCACCATCCATCATCTGTTTTATGGCTCCCCATCGCCTGAAAGGTGTCACAGCGGCTTTTGGATATCTATTAGAAGCCCAACAGCGGGGGCGCTTTAGGTGTGGGAAACCCGCTCAAAAACTCCCTTCATCAGCTAGCTAGCTTAGCGTTGTGCTTAGAATACCTATGGCGGGGGTAGACAGGGTTCCTAGCTGCCCTGTGGCTCGCCTGGGCCTCGCTGGGGGACTGCTAAGAGCTATGGAAGGACGGGCCGGCTATTCAGAGTGAGACATGTTACTTTAGAGTAGGGGGTGGGCGGCGGGGGAGGGTTGGAAACGGTTGAGGACGTCCGGGAATGGTGAGGGACGGAAAGGTTTCTTCAACTTTCTTGGGTTCCACTCCACCCCCCTCCCCCCTCTCCCCTGCAGGGTAGGGGAGGAGGAGGAGGAGGAGGAGGAGATGGGATAACATTTGTTCCAACTTTGGATGATGAACCAACCCAACCCAACCCACCCAATAACTGGACTGGACCTGGTTAGTCAGATTGACTAGTAGGAAATATCATCCGCATGAGGAAAGGAAGGAAACAAAAAGACTCGGATCACACAAGGACCTCGCGCTCCGAAGCGGAAGCAGTTACCGGTGCAGAAAAGGAAAAAAAGGTATAATATACCTGTGATAGGCGAAGGGGGGAGGGGGACGAAGCACGAGGTGGTGTACCATAGCGGTTTAAAACCACTGCTGATACGGGTAAGGTAGTACCAATATCAATAGATTTTAACTGTAGTCCAGTCAACCCGTATTACTTACTGATTGACTGAATGGCTGTAGTACTGGTAAACCGTTTAGCGTGGCAAGAACAAGAGCCCCTGGAAAAGTGTTATGCTAGAAGGGGAAAAAGAAAGAAAAAAACCCACGTGGGAGTGAGGATTGAAAGTAGGACAGGGGGGGAGAGAGAAGAGAAACACACGGGAACTGTAAGGGACTGAAATCCGAAGCCAACCCTTATAGCGTTTTGTATTACTCTCATCGATCATAACAATAACAGTGGTCAATATATACAAGTTTCCTAGTCCAGCGCAACCTCCAGATTTGTAACATTCCAACACCCCATACTTTCTCCCATGCCAGCCCACCTTCCAGAGATTCCTGCCATTCCTCTATTCTCCGATTCCTAACTAATAATCATTCCCGTCGCAATTCCCGTACCAATACCAACCATCTCAATATCAATTCTACTGCTCCAGACGACAGGGGCTGTTGGGTAATGCATGGTGATCTCTCATGATGCTGGAATGATTGGTTTAGAGGTGTATGATTTCAACTTAGCCAGTACCAGAGGTCTAAGCGCTAGGACTATGGTCCCCTATAGTCCGCCCGGTCCTCACCTCACCGGGCGCAGCCCGTCCTAGCACCCCCAATAAGACGGACTATGAGCAGTAGTCCGTCCCATCCTCCCCTGAAGACGGACGGACTGGACGGTTGGGAACACTGCGCTAGGGGGAGCCCCCGGATCGGTGCGGCGGAATTCCCGGATTGTTACTGAAACTGGAACATTTCGAGGAGGCAACCGGTCAGATAGACCCACTGTGTAATAGCAGGTCGGAATTCCTGGGCTGATATTCCTAGTCGCGTTGGTAAAGGTCTGGTAGGTAGCCACCACAAAGAAGGATCCCGGTTTGTGTTGGGCTGCAAGCATTTCTCGATCAGCGTCGCGCACACATTCGGCAAACCTGAATGCCGGTATAACATGCGGGCCGTCTTCCGGTCTCCAATCATTCCCGGGGAATCCATGAGGGTCGGCTGAAGGTAACGAGAGGTTAGGAAAACAACTTCCGATACCACCAGTGAACCCAAGCGTCCAGTCCGTCCGTCTTCGGGTCAGGACGGGACGGCAGTAACTGAAAGGGTGACGGGGACGGACGGGTATCTGGGCGTCGATCCGGGTGACTGCACTGGACGGACGGGCAGGGACTACAGGTTGCTCGGGTGGTGCAATTTGCCTGATAACTCCAGGTGACGGGCGGTCCCTGAAGGTAATTGACGGGTCTTACAGGGAATTGGCAAGGACTGCAGGTACCGTTCGGGAGTTACCGATCGGTAGAGGACTGTAGAGACCTACAGTCACCCTCTTAGACGATAGTCCTTCCCAAAGGGCGGACGCCCTTTGCCCTACAGCTCGAGACAGACACCCGGCCCCCCCGGGACTTGAGTCCTGTAGGTGCCTACAGGGTGGACGGGACGCTTGGGAACACTGGACGCCACAAAAACACAAAGTAAGGGAATTTGAAGAGAACAGAGAGGGATTCATACGATTTCCAGAGCGATCTGTGATGCTCTCCAGATCTTTGGCCGGAGAGTCATCCTTGTAGGTATACTTTCGGGTGTAGTCACAATCACGAAAGTTAAGGCGTCGGCAGTGCTATCCAAGATCAGAAACTAATTTTTTAGTTTGTCAACGAGGAAAGGGGTGGATTGGAGGACCTACCCCACATATAGGGTGAACTTCATCGCATTTAACTTTCCGGGTCTGTATAATACGGGTTAAAATTGCGTCCATTTCAACCCTTGAGGAACGACTTTCGTCATACCCGGCATTTCCTAAAAGATACAAAAGTTTGTCAGAATTCCAAACAAAAAGGATGAGAAGGACGCGTACCAGCAGCCTTTCCTCGACCTAGCGGGGACGGGGGCCTTGATATCCCCAACGTAGATTACCCTAGAAGGGGCAAGGGCTGGGGCTGGGGATCGTAAATCTGTGGAATGGAGGACCAACGAGGGATTTTGGGGAAAAGCTTTCTTTCCCTTTTTAGAGGGTGTACTTGACTGCGGATTAAAGACTTCAAGGCCAGAGCCATAACCTTCCAACCCTTGGATCATTCCCGCAGCAAAGTCATGAAAACGTTCGCCCCCCGCTACCTGAGGGATCTCAGACAGCTGCTGAAATCCATTTTCACTCAGAGGATCGTTTAGCGATGACCAGATACTGCCATACTCTGAAGGGTCCAGATGATCGTTTGGGTTGCTGAATCCGGCTTCGGGAATCTCGGACCACCAGGGATTATGATCATAACCTAACGTACCAGGGAGGGGTTGGGAAGGCACAACACTTGCATTCGGCATTGTCGGTCCGAGCTTCGCTGAAGTGTCGGGTTGTTTGTAACAAAGCAAAATAGGGAAATGAAGGGAGAGGCACGGTGGGTTTTGTATCGGTCTTTGTTAGCGAGTGGAGATAATTAATAGTGCATTTTCTCAGGACGTGGCAGATACGTACGTGTTACCACCACATGGAAATGCTGTCGATGTAATCATTACTCTTCGAAAAAGAAAAAAGTATAAAAAACACCCTCTGGTACTCGTGCTTCTCATCCAAGAATTGACTTCCCCATTTGTTCTAGGAAGGTTTGCAAATATGTTTCTGAAGAGGTATAGTGTGTACATAATGCATGGCTAGTGTGAATGCTGGTATGTGAAAGATCCAGATTGCGTAGACACGCAAGAAAGTTTAATCCCGTCAAACTCAGTTCATGATGCCTCATTGAATCCGCTATAATAGATAGTTAAACCCGCAGTGGTGATGCACTACCCTACACACTATACCGTTTGGGCAGAAAAAAACTAGACAACCTTCCTACGACAAATGGGGAAGGCAATTCTTGGCTGAGAAGCACGAGTACTCTTCTTGGGCATTGCTTCGACTGTTGTTGAGCACGGAACAATGGTTTCTGGGGCGTAGATTGAGTTTAGAGCGGAGATTTCGTCTGTTAGGTCATCGTTTGACATTTGTGTCGGTGTTGAGAGGAGGGATCGGTTTCGGGTGGGGATACGGGAATCGTGGTAGTGGAAATGATCCGTGGCGAGTCGGACCTTAGAGTTCATACTGGCCGTTCGGCAACCACAACCACCGACCAACTTTTGCTTTCTAAAAGAGAATGACTACATCTATACCTATGAAACTTATTACAATACATGTTTACAAACTCTCCGGAGTTGATAACTCTCGTTTTCTGCTATTATCAGAGAAAGGAGTTTTGTCAACAGGAGCAGTGGGTTGAAGCGGGGATGTTACTATACTTGGTTGTGGGCCAAACCATACGCGTGAACTCCACTTTCTCCCACGGATGCCTATAAGCGGTGGGGGGAATGAAGAGTTTCCACAGCCGCTTATGGGGTACAGAAGGTGCGGAAAGAGGTTAAGAAAGAGGTTAACCGAAGGCGAGAACTAGAGAGAGATTAAAGGTCAAAGAAGTGTTGTGTTAACGCCAGTTTCATTACGTCGGTTCACTGTGAAGAAAAAGAACTTGTTGAGTGAGAAAAGAGAAAAGAGAAGAAAACGAAGAGAGAGAAAAATGACAAGCCAGCCCCATGGACGACCCATGATATCTATGATAACAGAAACATTGGGGGAAATACTCGAGTACTCGAGTAGGGAAACCACACTAAAATGGGGAATTGTCCAAAGATTAGGCCACTAGACTCTCTCTGAAGTCAAACGTGGCCTTTATCCAGGCAAAAAAAAACTCGATTTTTGGTAGGAACCTCTAAATTTATCACACCTGGCAGAAGCTGCAAGAGGGGTGAGGGGAGTATGATGTAATGAGGTTTTCGTATCAGGGAGGGGGTAATGGCTATGGGTGGTCTTCCGCCCGCCTTTTTTTATATATATACCCAGGGGTGAGCGTAGCAGGGAATTATCTCTTGCATCTCCTAGTAGGCTTCAGAAATTTGTATCTGGAGAAGTGGGGCAAGCTTAAGTCACCAGCCGCGGTGAAGGGTGAAGGGTAACGTCGAAACTAGTTTGGAATGTCATGGCATTTATTAGGACAGACTAACCTTAAAGAGGTCAATACTAAGACTTAATCATCGCTATATTTAGAGCGCCTCTATTCTAATTCTCTCACACGACCATGGGATAGCTTGGATTTTGGCTTACTCGTATAAAGAATGGGTTGCCATTGGTGAATGCTTCTCAGCATAAACTGGCTAATTAGAAGAACCCGCTGAGGATGAACCCTACTCCCTCACTGTACCGGATTTAACATATCCTGGTCCAGGTTTTACGAGTTTCCGCAGTTTTTGCGATATAATCTCCAGTTCCCCTGCACACTTGTGCAACACCGACGCCTTATAAATTACTGCCTCTTCTCTCTTGAGGTCCTAGAGATTGTTGTTATGAGGTCTGGAGAGGAGGAGGACGGACTAGACAGATGAAGAAGGACAAAGAAGTCAAGGAGGAAACGTGTATATATTGATCGGAGGAATATCTTGCTTGCCTCCGGAATCTACGGCCAGATGGAGGGTTTATATACAAAATTTGGAAGACATTTGTAACTTGCGAAGACATAGGAAACAAACTGGGAATGGTACCGGAACAATGGAGTTCCGGTTACTCTTGCGCTTACAATCCCGATTCTTCCTCCGGTATCCTTTCCATTCCATGCCGGCCATTCCTCCGAATCCTCCACACCATATACCAAATTCTCGTATTTGTTCCTCCTCTTAAGTTTATAATGCATGACAAACAAAACTTCTAACAAAGAACCGACTAGATGGGTAAGATAGATGTAGGAGTGTTTACCGGTATGGACTGATCGCCGGTGAACTTTCAACAGAGATCCCCTCAATTCCTTGAGAAGTCATATTGTAATTGCACATAATCTCTCACTATCTCTCGCAAAAGAAAATTCAGAAAATCAACTCAAGCGCAAATCTCGTCTGGGCGCCAGCAAGTCTTCGACAATATCAACTCATTACGAACTACAATCACATTTTCCACATCGCTGCAGGGCCAGACGCTGAGAGACATCAGATCCGCAGTGGCTCTCACCACTCGAACTACAGCAACGGCACTAGGGTGTGCGCACCGACCAACTTGATGGCGTGGGAAGCTGGGTACCAGAAACAGATGGGTTCAGGAAATGGTGTGATACGGGAAATACTTCAGCTGAACTAACTTAGTGTTGTTCAGTTGCCGGGAGCCTGAGGTGGGGGAAACCTATATTAGGTTAAGAAGACCTCATGTCTGGAGAAGGGTAATCCAAGGATCACTAACGAGTGCCAAATCATAGTTCCCTAGTAACCGATAGCCCGTGCGATCGGGTTTGGGGGGGAACACAGTTGTGGTGCTCTACTGCGATTTCCTTACTTGGCACGAACAGTCCACCATAAGTATGCTGCGCACTATCCTCAAGCAACTTGTCAGCAGAGGAGTTATACCGAAGCATATACGGGAGGTCTTTCAAAAGGGTAAAGAGTTTGGCGGTCGAGGCTTCCGACTCCCTGGTATAATAGAAATTCTGAAGAAGACCATTGTCCCGCTACAGCGGATATTTATATGCATTGACTTTTAGACGAGTTAGCTCCGAAACACCGATGAGAGCTCTTTGAGTCACTGCAAAAAATCGTCCCGGTGTCACCAAATATGCGAATATTGCTTACCCGGATGCCTCATATCGACGAAGAAATCGTCGAATGTATTGGCAAAGAGGGTAGAATACCTACTAGTCCCGCCCAGGATGATATTAAGAATTATCTGGAGATGCGGCTGAAGGGTGACACCACTCTTAAAGTGATGGATGGTCAGTTGCGGGCCGATATTCTGAAAGTCATTCCAGAAAAGATCTCAGAAATGTACTGTAGGTCAGAATAGCACGCACATTTCCAATACAAGTCTAAGCGTTATTCGCTAGCCGTGATGACTAGTTTCCTTCTGGTTTCTCTAAACATTGATGCAATCTTGGCCGAGATTACTATCCACCAAAGAAAAAAGCTTGATGAGATGACTAAAGGGGAGGGCCTATGTGATGCCTACCCTGCTACCTTGTCACGGATGAAGGCACAACAAAAAAGTAGGTCGAAACTCGGCGTGGAAGTTCTGGTGTGGGCATCTCATGCAGAGCGACCATTACATGTCGATGAGTTATGCCACGCATTGGGGGTAGAAGATGGCTCTATGGAGTTAAATATCCGGAATATTCCTGGGATAGAAACACTGATACCATGCACCCTTGGGTTTGTTGAGGTCGAGAAATCCTCATCTACCGTCCGGCTTGTTCATTCCACCATACGAGAATACCTCTCCCATAATCCCAACTTGTTCATTAAGCCTCATTCAATCATTGCTGAGGCCTGCGTGACCTACCTGAACTTTCGGTAGGTCAGAGGCATTTCGCCTACTGTCCATTCGGCCCCACCAACATTTCCTTTAGTGGATTATACTGCTTGTTACCTGGGTGCGCATGCAAAGCGGGAAACGACTGAAGCGGTGAAAGTTCTTGCATTGAAACTACTCGACGGATACGATGAGCACGTATCTTCGAAGATGCTCTTATTGCATGGGATGGATATCCAGGACATGCTTTTTTACTGCACAGGGCTCCATACTAAAGGACTTACAGGGCTGCACTGTGCCGCATACATCGGATGTGTTGAGATAAATAAATGGGATGTGGAGGCAACTGGTGGGATAGGTAACACAGCACTCGCTTGGGCTGCCAGAAAAGGGCAGGAAGAGGTGGTCAGGATACTACTGAAACGGGACGAAGTCAATCCCAATACACCTGACCACTATTTCCGAACGCCGCTCTCCTGGGCCGTGCGGAATAAGCATGAAAGGGTCTTGGGGATACTCCTAGAACTGGACTACGTGAATCCCAACACAAATGATGTATATGGCCAAGCACCGCTCTCGCAAGCTGCATGCAATGGGGATGAGGGGGTAGTGAGGATGCTGCTGGAGCGGAACGACGTGAATACCAACGCATCTGGCAAGACGGCCAAACACCGCTCTCACTCGCGGCCATAAATGGGTCTTGAGGGCCTCGAGGATACTGCTGGGACGAAACGACATCAACCCCGACGTGGCTAACACATGTGGCAGACACCGCTCTCCTAGGCTGCGCAGAATATGCATAAGGGGGTAGTGAACGTACTGCTAGAACGGAACGACGTTAATCCCAACACAGCAAGCCCGTTATTTGGTCCAACCCCACTCTCTTGAGCCGCGTTGAATGGGCATCGGGGAGCCGTGAGGATGCTACTGGAATCGAGCGAGGTCAAGCCCGACATAGTTGACACATCTATGGCCTAACACTGCATCGGTTGGCTGCTTGGAATGGGCACGCGGGAGTCGTGAGGATATTTATGGAGAGGAATGACGCCAATCCCGCCATTTCTGACAAATATGGCTACATACCACTCCTGTTTGCTCCCGCGAATAGGCATCCAGGCCTCACGAGGATGCTCCGTGAGCTGGACGACGTCAATACCAACACAGCCGACGGATATGGCCAGACTCCCCTCTCGCAGGCTGCTAAGAATCGGAATCGGAGTGACAGAATTTTAGAGCTGTTCCGGGGCCGGCAAGATTCCATCATCGGATATTCAACAAAACAAGCCCTCAACCAGCAGAGCCCTTTCCCCCCGAGCCACCTGCGTTATCTAAACCCCCTCTCAAAAGGACCCGCTAGTCCTAATATCCAAAATAAAACCCGCCTCTTCTCCTCCCACCCACCACACATACCCTCCTAGTAATGGGGGAGACTTTGCGAAATCCCATCCCAAGCCCGCTACAAACAGCTCTCTTCACACGGGCTCACAGGCCACCAGAGATGCCAAACCCAATTGCATCATTTTCCTAGAGCCTCCTAATATCTAATTGCTCCCCTTTCCTTCGCAACCACCCCATCCTGCTCCACCCTCCTTGCTTAGTCGCTTGGGTTTCAACCCAACATATTTTATATACATCCTTTGTCCATTAGCACTTGTCTCCCCTCCTTTCCCTGTGGGTATACACCGGTTTAATCTCTCTTTTATTTCTCATGCCCATTGCGTTAAGTTATTCCATTCACCTCCATGAATCACTTTTTTTTTAAATACACTTGTGTTATTGCCTAACCCAGAGGACGGCCGTGTTGTAATTAAATATAGAGGAGCAGCTAGATGCTTGATAGATATATACAAGTTACATATAGACACATCCTATGCACATGAGAATGGGCACACCGCATAAGGATTTATTGTAAACAACTCACAGAGGTTTGTTTATCTTTCTCATTTCCCTCACTTTTTTGATTTTTCTCTTCCCTGCACCCACCCCTTGCGGTCCGGTCCGTCTACCTATTGAACTGTGAGATAAACCCTTCTACTCATTGATACAAAGACCTCTAGTTTTTTACTCCTACTAGTATTTCTTAGATATCACAATTATCATCCACAGTATTCCCAGCCGTCCAGTCAGTCCGTCTTCGGGGAGGACGGGACTGACTACGGCTCATAGTCCGTCTTTTTGGGGGCGCTAGGACGGACTACACCCTGGAAGGTGAGGACGGAACGGATTATAGGGACTATAGTCCTAGCGCTTGGACCTCCCGTACTAGCCAAGTTGAAACCATACACCTCTAAACGGATTTTTCACATCATGAGACATCACTTGTAGAGTCTCCAGCTGTCCCTAGCCGTGCAACGCCATTCCCAGCCGTCCCACACCGTCCCAGGGCATCTTCAACAGTCCCCGCCCGTCCTCGCCGCTCAATCTCCCCTTTCCCCTCACCTTTCCCCGCGAGTTTCCCGGGCCCGACCGACCGTTCGGAAAGTTGTACCGGGGCTGTACTCTATGCGTCGACGGAGGGGACGGCTCAAAAAAGTGGTAAACTCGGCCAGGAACCCCACCCAAAATTCAGCTCGGTATCATAGGTAGAACACCTTTTGAGCATAGACAGAGTGCTGTGAGCAAGAACATCAACTAAGCGCTAAAACTGAAGGTTGGTGAACAAATATTCCACGTTATGATACGGTGAATTACATTATATACATTTGGGGCGTAAACCCTACCCCCCCCCCCGCGCAGTGTTCAAATAATACTACACGTCACCGCATTGTAAAAAAAAAAAGACGGGTACAGCAAGGTAAATTTCATCTACAAGTTAAGTTACTCAAAGACTGCCTCTCACGCCAAGGTTCTTGATGTCGGGTAACTATTTACGGCGGTATATAAGTGTTGAAACCCATGACCGGAGCCATTGATTCATGTAATGTTTCGCTAGTATCCTGCATTAGTTCTTGTTTTGTTTTGTTTCACCAACAACCTCAGACAGAATCTCGTTGCAGAGTTAAAGGAGCTTGTGTCGTGTGGAGGAAAAGTTTTCTAGTTAGTTTTCTAGTCGTTTTCTTCTCTCATAGTTCACATGGGATAAAAGCAGGATCTTTTTCCCTATTCTCTTACTCGACAATCAGTCTCTTTACTCGTTCACCTCTTCACTCTTTTATTGTCTCGCTATAGTCAATTCAAATCGCATTCATTTCCTCGTAACTTATTAAGAATAAGAACAAAAGTCCAACATCGAAAATGCAGGTATGGCAACCAGCATGGCAACCAAATGCCAGGCCAGAAGCGATAAATGTGTTTATGTGGTGAACCACATTTTCGCTTCCTGTACTCGAGTACTCGGGCGCAAATTAAAGATCCGGAAAAAGTGACAAACAAAATGTATGGTTGCAACATAGATATGAAAGTCACTCTTTCCGGATCTTTAATTTGTGCCCGAGCAGTGGAAGCAGTGTTCCGAACCGTCAATCCGTCCATCCTGGAGGTAGGACCGGACGGACCGCCTGTGGTAGTCCGTCTTTTTTCGAGTCCATGGACGGACTAGGGGAGATGGAGTTGGGACGGGACGCCCTACCGGGCTCGGTAGGGCCTTGTGGAGTTTTGCTGTTTGGATCTCTTCTGCTTGTATGCTCAGAAACTTCAAGTTCATGATATCATCTCGGTCATGGTTTTGATATTGGCTGCAGATACCCGGATCCAAGAGAGTCAATTGAGTTTCCTGACAACTCCCCTGGAAAATCCCACGTATTGGACTGCAAGTCAACTTCTGTTGCCTTTGGTCCGGCTTTGTTGAGACAATCGCTAGAGTTAAGGTGAAGAGCTCAGAGAAGTGATCGGGGGAAAATAAGGCCTGAAGTGGAATGATGTATTTAGTCTTATCTTAATACTCACCGCACTTGATAATCTATTTAACCTTCTTCTCTCAGTTATAGGGCATCACCATTTATCACTCATATTTTGTCTGCCATCCCCGGCCGTCATTACTCAGCCCTGGCGTCCCCCTGATTTTTGTCGACACGTGCCCGGCCGTCTTTCCAAATACCTGCCGTCTGTATCCCCCCCGCAGTCCTTGCCTGCACCCTACGGTCTTCTGATACCCCCTATAGTCCCCCGTACCACCCTGCCCATCTCCCCTACCGTCCGCCTAAACAGCCGCTATCACATGTGTCCCACACTACTAAGAAAGGCCTAGGGTGTAGGGCTCGACGGTCCCAGCCTAACCCGGCAGTCCCCCAAGTACTCGTAATTTGCCATACACCGGACCACAGCTAGCGGTCCCGTCCCGTCCTCTTGGAATTATCCCCGCCGTCCCCCGTCGGGCCCCCGGACGGTTCGGAACACTGAGTGCAAGTGATAGTCTAGTTCGTATATGATAGGAACAAACCCGGAAGGTGGGAGCTGAAGGGTGATGGTAATTTGTTGATTCTCCTTACTTGTCCGGGGACGGGGGTGATTGTGGGGGACTGACGGGGACGGAACGAGCGATGTCTCATGATCTGAAAAGAATGTGTTTGTAAGTGTATGATATCAACTTGGCTAGTGCCGGAGATCCGAACTCTAGGACTATAGTCTCCTATAGTCAGTCCGGTCCTAACCTTCCCAGGCGTAGCCCGTCCTAGCACCGCCAAAAAGAGAGACTATAAGCCGTAGTCCATCCTATTCTCACACTAAGACCGACAGACTGGACGGGGTGGGGAATCGGGCCGGGGGCCAGTCGTTTTCGGGGCCTCGGAGGCCCCGGAGGCCCCGTAACAATCTCTACCGGTGATCAAAGCCTAGCCCAAGCCCTTCCAGGTAGTTTGCCCTGCACAAAACTAAGTCTAACGATCCCGTCCTCTGCCTTCTTTTTAACAAGGCCAAAGTAGGGTGAGCACTGGTTGTACAAATTCTATCTTTGTAAGTGGTGGTGGTCGTGTTCCAGGTTCTGCAGTGATTAGGAAGTATGAGATATGCAGCGGAAAGTATCAATTGCCCACCCTGATAATAATAGATTTATGGGTAGTTTATGGCATGGGTTTCTTGGCAGGAAGCGATAATAATCATGCAAGCCGAATAATCACCTCTGACCCTGAAAGCGATAATACAACACATTTATCACTTCCAGCTTGGCATTTGGTTGCCACGTTGGTTGCCTTGGCTGGATTTTTGATGTTGGACTTTTGTTCTTATATACCGCCGTACTATTGGTGCCGTTCTGGGATCCCGGTAATGAACTTTTACGACATCCCCTTGTAATTTATGAGTGGACAGCTACTAGCCCCTATACCGGTGCGGTGGGGAAATAGACAGCAACAGCGGTGAATTTTGTCACCGAATATAACCTCTAACCTTGTATGAGTTTCCCGTATAATAGATAGATTGGAACAATATCAAATCGCGGCCCCCGTAGTTAAGTTGAAACATTCTCATAATTCTACTCACAAAATCTAGGGAATTGCATATCATACCTTAGGGCACTTGTTTTGTTAATTCTATATTACTCTCATATTATTTAAGAACAGTATGATGCCGGACAACCAAAATCCGGCCTCGTGGACAACCTGATCCAAAATTTCTAAATTGCGAATAGCGCCTTTAAGATATAAAGTAATTTCCTCTAAGAGAATTATTTAAACGGTAAATTACAAGGTTCATGATTTTTGATTTCATATATGCCATGGAGGAGGAGGTTGCTGCTGATGGTATATATAATAATCCCAGTAGTAGAGCACTGCATTAGGAGCAGAGATAGCGCAGGCAAAGGGAAGCGCACACATGGAGGAACACTGAAGTGTAGACGGGTGAACTTTCTAGGGCATGAACGGATGTATAGGGCATATGAGGAGACATATGGCTATCACATGTATGAGCAGAGTTTTCACCACTTAAGGTGAACCGTAGCTAAATTTAGCAACCTCCATAGAACACAGAACTCAAAACGAGTTATGATAACATTTCCGTCAAACACACCTGAACACGAATCTTGTCACCTCCATCAGTTGCTCTGCTTACAGTCAGAATTGAGGATATTGCTCATCTTTATTAAATAGTCCTCTCCAAGATGATTCCAATCAATGGTTCTGAACCCACCACTGAAACGAGAATAAGATAAACGCAATTAGAGGCTTTGGAAATGGATTCTCTATAAAATTACCAGAAGAATTATTTTTAAAGTTTTCTTCGGCTGCTAATAATTCAGCATGCCTGGATTTTCTAAGAACTCGGCCCGGAGGGAAGGTTTTAGTTATCCGGCACTATTCCCAAGCGGCTAGCCAAGATCATGGGTCGTTACTAATTTTATTTTTAATTTTTTTTAGTTGTAGTTTTGGCTGTCATTTGTTAAGATGTCGGGCATTGAGAAGGTGCTCCAAATTGCATAGCGATGTTCAGTTATTTATGCAAGCATGCAATACAAAGTTAACTCATGTATCCACTAAAGCTTTACAGAGCCCCCTACCTCCTCCCTTGTCCCAGGTCTTGGCCTATCGTATAAAGTATATCATACGTTCAATACCGTATATCACAATATCGGCAAAGAGACCTCGTACGATGAGTAATATCTTATTGTGTGAGCAATAATAGTAATTCCTATTTCGTGTGTTCATTAGGATATACTGGTATAAGAGCGTGACTCGGAAGAAGAAAAAAGGGCCTGAGTAGAGGGAATATAGGGTCTTTTATTTTTTATTTTGGTTTCTCTTCCAAGTGGTTCCTATTGCTCCACGATCTCTTGGAGTGAGAACATTGTATGGACCATTGGTCAAGCCGATGGAATAATGGGATGGTGAAAATCTGATTTCGACGAGTGGTCTACAAGAAGCTAAACTCTTGGGGTATGAGGTCCAAGCTGCACACCTGGAAGACTGGGCTGGCTCAGGCTTTTTAAAACCATGGCCAAAATAGCCCGACTCTATAATCCTAATTAGAGTTATACATCCATCTGCCTAAATAATAGTCTCCTGTCGTGGTAAAGACAGGGGGCGGGGTGGGGAGTGAGGGCAGTCGTTGCGATTTGGCACTTAAGAACGTGGCGAGGCCAGATGTTCTGTTAACATATTGGACCGGGAAGAGGATCAGACCGGGAAGTGGATCAGTTAAAATGCACCAAAAAAATCAAAATATGAAAATCACAATTGACGCACAACCCTGAAAAGATGATATTCAGAAGGGTTAGTGATATCTCTGATAGTTCACAATTTGAGATTTGCCTGTTTTTCAGCTAAATTGGGAGGATTAATTTTTCCGAACTTCCCTTGGTGAGGATTTGTGCAAAATTCACATGCAAACTGATTCACTTCTACGTCTAATCCACTTCCCGGTCCAGTATGTTATTTATGCTAAGGTGCAATAGTTTCCATTCAAACCGCAGCTCAACCACAGATCAACCCCACTGAAAAACTCCTCTAAGGCTTACTGTATTCTCCCCATGTAATTTCGTGAAAAAATATTAGGATATTAAAAAGGAAATAGACAAACAACATTGCAGTTAGGGAAGCATAACCCAACAGAGAGGTTTTTCTCCCAACCTGCTTGCACCTCCCAGGTGCCCCAAATCCTGCCTGTCCACTTGTAGTCGGTAGAAACGGCAGAGGGGTGCAAAATAGCATCCTTGAGAGGAGACGCGGCCCGCAGCCCTCAGCCCATGAGAGCTTTTTGGTTATAATAGATAACTCATCAGACAAGAGTAGAATTCATTAAAAATTAATCTCTTAAATTCTGTTCTACTCCAAGATAGTTTTGGTTCTCCCATCCTGTATCCTGTTTAACAAAATTCGCCCTATATCAACAGGCGTAACTTATGGTATTCAAAGAATACTCCCTCAGTTACCCAAAGTCTCTTTTTAAACGGATCAACGGCGACGATAACCAAACGAAATGCCCAGAGTTCACACGCCGAAAAGACTATCGCACAACTCAGGAATGGGGAAATTCTCTCATTCAACAACACACTCTCTACTAGAACTAACTAACCTAAAGACATTAGTATATATAAACCACAACAAAGTCATCCTATCCTTCCATATCCAGTCTCTCCCCGGCATGTCCCCCTTTCCCTCTTCCACACTCATGCTAACAAAGGAAGACAAGACCTCCTACTTCCCAAAGCCTCCGGGCACCCAACTCTGATAGCTTACCAGCTTTCCCTCCGGTGGACGCATCGATCCAAAACCCAAACGCATTCCTGCAGCCTAAATGCTCTTTCGAAATCGAAACCGCGTTCCCGAAGTCAAAGCGTGTTCTTAGAAACTATCCGAACAAAGCGACTATCATGATAGCATGCCGAGCTGTATCTCACGACACCCAACAATCTATATTTTATGCTTCAATCAGGAAACTAAAACTAAGGGGAACCCCCCCCCCCTTTGCATGCAGGCATATGCTCTGGCTTCGCTTTAAAAATCCGAGTAATCTCAACATCGCTTTTCATGTGTAAGATTTCAGTTTGGGAAAGGGCGACGTATTTCTATTATCCTATTTAGTTAGCCACAGTAGGCTAGGCACTAGAATATATTGGCGGACTCTGTCCGCCTAGACTTAATGCCTCAAACATGCTCGCTCGAACAGATCCAACACCGCTTCATTTTTATACTCCCCGGAACATATAAGCATCAAAATTTCTTATCCCCCTATCACCTGACTCTAAGGCCTATCACGGCCTATCACTCGCCTACCAATCTAGTTCTAAACTTCGGAAATTTGGTGAGTAAGGCAAGTGAGCGAAGCCAAAGTAAAGACGAGTCGGCTATGAGAACAAGGCAATGTTCCCAACCGTCCAGTCCGTCCGTCTTCGGCTGAGGACAGGGCGGGCTATGGCTCATCCCCGTCTTTTTGGGGGTGCTAGGAGGGACTACGCCCGGGAAGGTGAGGACAGGACGGACTATAGGGGACTGTAGTCCTAGCGCTTGGACCTCCGGCACTAGCCAAGTTGATATCGTACACCTCCAAGGGGACTCTTTTCACTTCATGAGACATCACTCGTGACTTCCCCAGCAGTCCCCTGCCGTCCCCCACCATTCCCGGCTGTCTTCAAGAGTCCCAGGCCGTCCTTACCCGTCCCCGGTCGTTCCCTGCCCTAAACTAACATGTCTCACCCTGTAGGGCCCGCCGTCCTGCCTTAGACCGCCCCCCACGGACTACAGATAGCCGGGCCCCGCCGAGCCCCTGGACGACTGGGAACACTAGAACAATGCAAGGTGGTTCGTACAAGAAGGATAAGAATTAACCGATGTCTCTTGTACATTGCTACTTGGGTACCGGTGCACGGTATTTATACATGAAAGGAGGTACCCATACACAGAGCCAACTAGTATCTGAGTTCCACTGGCATAATTGCCCACCAGAAGTACTTTCTTCAAATTGAAACTATTTTTTCAACACTAAATGTTGGAAATTCCCGCATGTTTCTGCAGCAGCGCTGCAGTGCGCGTATGCGCTTGTGGGGCACGCAGGCATCGAAAGAAAAAATCTCCTAGAAAAATTTCCCATGCTCCGCTCTTTCCCGAACTAAAATATCACACTTACGAAGCAAACAAATCATTGGGGAATGACGATTTTCTAACACTGTTGTAGTACGATACCTAGAGTTTTTGGTATTGCATTGATTCATCACGAAGACTTGTTCTTGTGCCTTGATACTCTCGAATAAGAGTGCCCAGATTTACCTGTGGCCAGGTACCCTAGGTTACGTAAGACTAGGAATTAGGGGACATTGCCCGATGAAACTTAATACCTCAAGCTTGCCCCCCTCCCCCCACAACAGAATAACAACTTCCGTTCTCTAACACAGCTCTATTTCCATACCCCCTGACGCATACAAACATCAAAAGTTCTCATTCCCCTCGTAACTAAACCCACAAGACCCATCATAGCTCATCACTAGCATAACGGGACAGCGAGAAAGATAGGTCTACAAGTCGTACAATGCAATACGATTGGATAACTTACTATATACTTATCAAAAGTAGCTAGCTAGGCTAGTAGCGGGTGTTGGAAGACGGATGTGCTTGGCTTTGTTACGGGAGTGGGAAGGATAGTTTAGGAGATATGCAGATAGAACGGACACGGGAGAATGTTCTATAGAGAGTTTATCCGCATGTTCTTTTCTTTGTTA